>BNJT01000356.1_pt1 | contig 75583 bp, 133 predicted proteins | sample 8540491 | NCBI WGS metagenome assembly BNJT01 (sample SAMD00202455, study PRJDB9452) | human saliva metagenome | host: Homo sapiens | reverse complement strand
GGAAGTTACAATTGCTCGGCAGGTCAGCATGGTACCCAGGCCGACAGCTGACGGCACAGGCAGGGCAGGGGCGCCCAGACGGGCAACTGGGACGGGCAACAATCAGACAGGCAATCAGACAGCAACAGACAGGCAACGACAGGCAATCAAATTGCGCCCCGACCGCTGTAGACCAGCGCCCAGTCCGGTCAAACCGCCAGACCGGCGCCCAGCCCGCGGCCAGCCTGGATGCACAGAAGGCCAGTGATCCCGCTGAGCCCCACAACTACCGCGACTGCCTCGTGGCGAGCTGGTGCGTCACCAGCGCTTCGACCGCAATGGTCAGGCCGTGGATGCTTGGCCGGCCCTGCGCGCCTGCCGCCCCACCTGCGCCAGGCAGCGCAGATAGTGCGCTCGTTGACCCGTTCGGCGTGCCCAGGCCGTCGCCGCCTGCGGTGATTTTCCGGGCTGTTGAGTCGATGTCAGCAGCAGCGCGCCCGCTATGGGTTTGCCGCTGCTGGCCCGGTCGGCCCGTGCAAAGGCAGCCTTGTAGAGGGGCGTATCGGTAAAGGCCAGTGAATCGCCCTTCAGCATGGCGTGATGGCCCCGTCGCCTGGCCGATCTGTTTGCCGACACACGGCGGCCCGCTCGGTCTGGCCCTGGGTGTCCATGGCCGGATTGCGTGGTCCAGCAGGTCGCCACCGCGTGAGCTTGCGGCCGCGGCCACGCCAGCCAGGGCAAGGCTGGAAGGCCGCACTGCGGCTGTTGGCATAGTGGCCTGCGTTGGTAGTCGGCAAAAGCGGAATTTCATCTCCGGATAATCCACCGGATAGTCCAGCAGGTGGGCAATGCCGAAATACAGTCCGCCGCGCCGGGTGAAGATCTCCGCGAATGCTGCGCGCGTCGCCGTAGGGGTAGGGGTTTGCGTTTGGTGTGTTCTTCGGCATAGGCGATCGATACCCGCATGGCGCCGCCGGTGCGCACCGGTTGTACTGTCCGAACAGCTGTCTGCCCATCGGTACCGAACCGATCAGTGCATCGAAGGTCCTGCTCAGGTCCTCTTCGGTACGCGCGCTGTCGATGCGTTCGGCATAGCTCTTGCCATTGCCGCTGGGCAGCGCCAGCGCACTGCGCACCATGAAGCTGGGGATGTGATAGCGCCCGGCCCGTTCCTCGATGGCCTTCCACGCAATGGCGGGCAGCCCCGCCACCACCGGATTCACCTGAAAATTCGATTCCTGCTCGATGATGGCCACCGTGGCGCTACAGGCTGCCGCGCGTGGCGGGCAGCCCCAGCAGCGAGAACGATGTCCGGATGTCGTGGGCCCAGCCAGAGGCGTCCTTCACCCGGGGGACGGCCTTGCGCGCCATGCTCAGCGCATCCTGCAGGGGCCAGACCGGCCTGCGACGGGATCGGTGGTGGTCTGGCAGCCGGCCAGCAGGGGCGGCCAGGGCGAGGCAGCGACAGGGGGAGGCGGTTCGGCGTGATCATCGCGAAAGCGGAGCATGTGACAGGAACGTCAGGGTGGTGGCACACGGTGGCACATGTGCGGCACTAGAACGGTATGCGTGCGGTATGGAGGTGGCACGCAGGTGGTACATGGGTGGTACACGGTGGCGCATTGGCGGTACGGGTGGTACACGTGCGGTACATGGGTGGCACACGGTGGTACACGGGCAGGCGGCGTGATGCGCAGCAAGGCCATGATGCGACCAGGCGTGCATACGGGTCAACCCGCACAGGTTACAGCGCCAGACACCCAGATTATGGGGAGATTGCGGATTCTGAGGCATTCTGCGGGAACTTGCGGCGTACATTTGCGCCTGGATCACGCGTCCTGTGTTCTATTGTCTCCATGAGAATCGGAATCGGCTTCAAGTTGTTCGTGGCAGTCCTGGTCGCCAGCATCGTGATGGCGGTCGCCATGGTATTGCCAACCGCGTGAGCTTCCAGCGCGGCTTTCTGGGCTACCTGAACGAACTCGAAAGCCGGCGCATGTCCGTGCTCACCACCATTCTGGCGGCCCACTGGCGCGAGGGTGGGCGATCCCGAGCACGGCTGGGATGCCCTGCGCGGGCGGGATGACCTGTGGCGTCACATCGTACGCTACAGCGGCTACCGCCTGCATTCGGTCCTCGCCATCTTCCCATGCTGGTGCCCCCGGAACACCAGCTGCGCATGTGCCGCAGCGGCCCCGAGCTGCCGTATCCCTACGGCACGATGGACATGGGGGCGCCTGCCGGCAGTGATGCCCCGCCCTGTTCCTGCTGCTGCACCAGCACCCACGGCCCGCCGGCGGTTTTCTATCCGCTGCCCAGGCCGGCCGATGACCATGAGCCGGCGGCGTACGGGGAGCCTCCCATGCCCCGCATCCCGATCATATGCCCGTCTGGCCGCGCAGATCACACCTGGGCAAGGGCGGGTACGTCGGCTGGTCGGGTGAGGCGTCGGCCGACATCGGCCGTGCCGGGCTGTTCTGGCCGCCGAAGCACGGGCCGCCGAGATGCCGGGGACCGGCCCTGCCGAGACCCCCTGCTCGATGCCCTGATCGACAACGAGCCGATGCCCGGTGAGGGCATGCCCGCCGCCCCCCCCCCGACTGGACGGGCCACAACCGGCCACCACCACCTCCGCGCGATGCCGCAGCCCGGATGACCCTGCAGGATGCCCATGGCCGGTTCGTGGTGGGCAACCCTCAATCCCGGTCCGGATGCCCATTTCGTGCCCATCCTCGTCGATGGTGTGGTGGCCGGCTGGGTGGGCAGCGAGCGCTTCACCGAAGTGACCGACGCCGCCGACCTGGCCTTCCAGCGCCGGCAGGAGAGCGCCGCCTGGTACATCGCCGGCCTGGCCGTGCTGCTGGCTGCCGGCATTGCCTGGCTGCTGGGCCGGGTGATGCTGGTGCCGGCCCGGCGACTGGCCTCGGCCACCTGGGCCCTGGCCGCCGGCCAGTACGACATCCGCGTGCCGGCCGAATCAGCAGGACGAACTGGGTCAGCTGGCGCGCGTCTTCAACAGGCTGGCCAGCACCCTGCAGAGCAACGAGAGCATGCGCCGCGCCTTCATGGCCGATGTCTCGCACGAGCTGCGCACCCGCTGGCCATCATGCGCGTGAGCTGGAAGCCGTGGAGGATGGCCTGCAGCCCCTGGACCAGCGGGTGCTGCACTCGCTGCAGAGCGAAGTGGGCATCCTGTCCAAACTGGTGGACGACATTCACGTCCTGTCCATCACCGAAATGGCCTCCATGGCCTATCACTGGCAGATGGTCGATGTGGTCGAACTGCTCGACAGCACCCTGGCCAGCTGGCGGGAAAGACTGGCGGCGCGGGGCTTGGCCTGAAAGGGTCGGGGTTATCGATAAAATATACGTTTCGGGCGATCCGAACCGGTTGCGGCAGGTGTCCAGAACCTTCTGGAAAAACGCCGTGCGCTATGTGGACCAGGGCGGCCAGGTGCAGGTGGGCTGCCAGGCCGGCAACCCCGGCGTGATCATCATTTTCGATGATTCGGGGCCGGGCATGCCGCCGGAAGACTTTCCGCGGCTGTTCGACCGTTTCTACCGGCGCGAAGCCCTCGCGCAACCGGGCCACGGGCGGGTCGGGGCTGGGGCTGGCCATCTGCCGGGGCATCGTCGAAGCCCATGGCGGTCATATCAACGCGAGGCATCACCCCTGGGCGGGCTGCGCATCCGGATCGAACTGCCGCCCGAACATACCTCGGAGGGAAGTGGATGACGCAGCCTAATCTCTGGACCAACCCCGCCGGCCGCTGCAGCTGCTGGTGGTGGAGGACGAGCCCAAACTGGCCGTGCTGGTGTGCCGTTATCTGGACGCCGCGGGTTTTCAGACGGGCATCCTGGCCGACGGCCGCCTGGTGGTCAACGCCGTGCGCACCAACCCGCCTGACCTGGTCCTGCTCGACCTCATGCTGCCGGGGCGCGATGGCATCGACATCTGTCGCGAGATCCGCACCTTCTCCTCGGTGCCCATCATCGTGATGACCGCCCGCGTCGAGGAAATCGACCGGTTGCTGGGCCTCGAACTGGGCGCCGACGACTACATCTGCAAACCCTTCAGCCCGCGCGAAATGGTGGCCCGCGTGCGAGCCGTGCTGCGCCGCACCCTGTCGGACGCCATCAAGCCGCAGCAGTCCGCCGTGGCCGAGGCCGTACTGGAAAAGCCGGCCGAAGTCTCGCCCCCGCCCGATGGCCTCTGGATCGACACCGTGCGTCATTCCGCCTGGCTCGAAGGCGTGGCGCTGGAGCTGACCCCGTGGAGTTTCGCCTGCTGTCGGTACTGGCCGCCATGCCGGGCCACGTCTTCAGCCGCGAAGACCTGCTGGAACGCCTGTACGAAGACCACCGCGTGGTCAACGGCCGTACCGTCGATACCCACGTCAGAACCTGCGCCTGCAAGATGGGCCGCATCCTGCCCGGATTCCGAGCTGATCCAGTCGGTGTACGGGATGGGGTACAAGTATCAGCCCCTGAGCGCAGCTGGCACTGCATCGTCGGGGGCTGTCGCTTTTGGTGCCCCTGCTGCATGCCGGCCCCGATGATGCGTTAAAGTAGCCGCCCGGCCATGACGGGAAAGCACCTGTACATGCGGGCGGCTTTTTCTGTCCCGCCATGGTGCCCACCGTCCACCCCACTGCACCAGTCACCGGCGAGATGCCGTGCGGCAGGCATGCCCTCTGCATCTTTCCCTCAACATTCACCATCTGGCTGACATCTCCGCTCAGACAGATGTTCCTTCTTTGTCCTTCGCATCACATCTCCATGAGTGCCGCCTTTTTCGCAACGCCCTGATCTACCGTCTCTCCGCCCCTGGAACCCCGATCCCGCTGCCGTCGAGGGATCAGCTCGCCCGCCTGGCCTTCACCCCTGGCATGGCGCAGGAGGCCCAGTCGCTGGGCTGGGTGCCGGCCATGGAAGGCGAGGGGCTGGCGCATCGCGTGGGCAGACACTGGCTGCTCACCCTGCGCGCCGAAAAAGAAATCGCTGCCGGCCTCCGTCATCAACCAATTCACGAAGGTCCGTGCTGCCCAGCTCGAAGAAGAGCAGGGCTTCGAGGCCCGGCCGCAGACAGATGAAGGAGCTGAAGGAGCGCGTCACCGAAGAGCTGCTGCCCAAGGCCTTCAGCATCTTCCGTGATACCCGGGTCTGGATCGACCCCGAAGGCGGCTGGGTGGTGGTCGACACCACGGCGCCGGCGCGTGCCGACGAGATCATCGGTCTGCTGAAGAAATCCGTGGACGACCTGCCGCTGGCCCCGCTGAAAGCTGGCCCATTCGCCCTGCCCAGTGCATGACCACCTGGCTGGTCGACAACGAGGTGCCCGGCCCGTTCTCCATCGACGACGACAGCGAGCTGCGCGACACCGGCGAATCCCGCGCGGCCGTACGCTATGTGCGCCAGTCCGTCGACGCCGACACCGTGCAGCGCCACCTGAAGGAAGGCAAGCAGTGCACCCGGCTGGCACTGACCTGGCGCGACCGCGTGTCCTTCGTGCTGACCGAGACCTGCGCCGTCAAGCGCATCAGCGCCCTGGACGTGGTGCGCGAGGGCCGCGAGGGTCTGGACGAGGGGCGACGCCCGCCAGGTGTTCGACGCCGAATTCACGCTGATGGCCGGTGAACTGTCCGGCATGCTGACCGACCTGCTGGATGTGCTGGGCGGGGAGCAGAAGGCGGAGGGGTGATCAGCGCGCGGTGCCGCTGGCGTGCGTGCGCAGGATGTCCGACGCCCCGGTTTGCTGAACTCGAACTGCATCGGCCTGAAATCCGAGAGGTCATACTCCGACAGATCAGCCGTGTCAACGAAGTGCTCCGCCTCGGCGTCTGTGCGTAACGGGGGCAGGGCCTTGCCGGGAGAGGGCATGGGACGGGTGGATTGATCCATGACATGGGCTCCCTGTCAGGGTTGGTGCCTGTTGACGGAGACCGTTGCTCAGTGGCAACGCTCGTGTTGGCTGAATATTGTGCCACAAGGATCTCCAGCCGGTGTTTGCGACACAGTACATCATGATGGTGACGGTGTAACGCAGTATGCACGTTTTACCCCTGATTTGCCCGTGATGCCCTGTTCATGGGCCTCTTCAGCAGACCAGCCCCGGAAGTCTGGGGGTTCCGGCCCCTGGGCGCCGTGCGTTTTTCCCGTCGATATCCGAACGGCGCAGGCCGTCTGTACAGAGGCGCCGCCCATCGGTTGCTTTTGTTGCAGCGTGTCAAAAGCATTGAGACCGGGGGCGTTTTCTTCTACAGTCCGCCCTTGTCTCCAACCGGCGCAGGCCGGAGCTTTCCATTACATGAAAATTCTGCTGGACACCCAGGTCCTGAAAGCCCGGCTGACCCACGACCTCTCCGTCTGTCTGCCCAGACCATTGCCCTGCTGCAGGACACCGGCACCGAGCGCTACTACAGCAACGCCAGCATCTGGGAACTGTCGCTGAAGGAAGCGCTGGGCGCTCCAACGTCAAGCTGAACCCGCACGAAGTGGTCAACGCGCTCAAGGCCCAGGGCTTTGTCGAGCTGCCACTGACCCTGTCCGTCGTCTGGGGCGCGCTGCGCACGCCCGGTACCTTCGGCGACCCGTTCGACCGCCTGCTGCTGGCCCAGGCCAAACAGAAAGGATCTGAAAGCTGCTCACCGTCGACCCTGCTGATGCTGCAGCGTGAGCTGCCGGGGGTGATGGCGGCCTGAGTCCGCTGCGCAGGGATTTGGCGCCGCCTTGCGTTGTCTGTATGGCTGACTATAACGCCTGGCTTCGTGCCGAGGTCGAGGCCAGTCGCGCTGCAACGGACGATGATATGGATCGGAAGCCTTCTTCGCCGAATTGAAACAGCGCTACGCTGGGCTTGCCAGGGGGCTCCCGGTTGTACATGGCCGGAGGAAGCTCCCCGCAAGGACTGATCCATCACCGCATCGAATGCAGCCCGATCGTGTTCCCCTCCGTATCTTCGATCAGGGCACTGAACCCCATGCCGTCTTCGCCCAGTGGCGTTTTGGGCGTCAGCACACGCCCGCCCCTGTGCTGCAGGCCCGCCCGGCTTCGATGGCGCAGTCTTCACAGTCGAAGTAGATCGTCACGCCGTTGCCTGCCGTCACCGTATGGCCTGGCCTGTACCAGAGCATGCAGCTGGTGCCCGGGGCGGCTGGATCCTACGGAAAAGGTCCGGTACTGAACCATCGCCCAGCGGGTCGGGCATCTCTTCGAGTTTCAGCTGGAAGACGGCTTTCGTAGAATGCCGCGGCACGCGCCATGTCGTTGACAGGGATCTGGCTCCAGCAAATGGGGTTTTTCATGGTCATGGGTCTCTTTCCGGTGGATGAGCAGGGGTCAGTGTGCGCTTCATGGTTCCGGGCGTCGGTCATCGACTCACCGGCAGGCATGGCATACTGCCCCGCTGCTTCGACGCCTGTTAGCACACCGGCACGCCATGCACCCCGACTACCTTGCCGAGTTCCTGCCCTCGCTGCCGTCCACTTCCTGGTGCTGATCGCCCCCGGGCCGGACTTCTTCATCACCGTGCGCCAGAGCGTGCGCCATGGCCGCAACGCCGCCATCGCCACCGCGCTGGGGATCAGCGCCGGCATGTCCGTACATGTGATCTACACCCTGCTGGGCATGGGCGCGCTCATGCACAGCACCCCGTGGCTGATGCAGGGTGGCACAGCTGCTGGGTGGACTGTATCTGTTATATCTGGGCGTCGTCTTCATCCGCCAGGCCGGGCGCATGGCGGAAGGTACCGGCCCGCAGCCGCCCGGGGAGGCCGCCGCCGCGACGGGCAGTGCGCCGCCGCTGGCCGGTGATGTATCCCTCATGATGGATGAGCCCGCTGTCACCGGCCGTGAGGCGGTCCGCGGGTGCGCGAATGTCATGACCCTGCGCCAGTCCTTCCTGCAGGGGTTTCTGACCAACGCCACCAACCCCAAGGCCACGCTGTTCTTCCTGGCCGTCTTCACGACCATGGTCAGTGCCGAGACGCCGCTGTCCGTGCAGGTCCTCTATGGAATCTGGATGTGCCTCGCGAATGCGGTCTGGTTCGTGGTGGTGGGGCTGGTGTTCTCGTCAGCCCGGGTACGCAGGCACTTCCTGCGCGCGTCCTGCTGGATCGAACGGGCGATGGGGGCTGCTGATCATCTTTTTCGGCGCGGCTATTGTGGGAGTGCGCCCTGATGGCGGGGTGAGCGTGTTTCGCAGACGTTCTGCATGGAAGGCTCGCATGGCGAGGGGGGCCGCGGTCGAGGGATTACCCAGGCCAAGCTCCTTTCTCATTTCTGCAGCAGAGTGAAGTTCCTCTTCACCCCGGCGAACCCGGTCCATGACTTCGCTGGCACGGTAATAGTCTTCCCATGTCTTCGAAGGCCATGTTTGATGGCCTCCTGCAGGCGATACGCCCTGGAGCGTCCCGTTCGGGAGGCCAGAGCATCGAGCCGCTGTTCGATTTCGGGTGTCAGCTCGATGGATGTGGGACATGGTTTGCTCCAGGTGCTCCGATGATTTTGAGGCTGCTGCGACGCAAAGCTTACGTGGTCTGCCATGCGTACTCAAGGCGGCTTTGCTGGGGCGTTACGATCTCCCGCCAGCACATGCTGTCAGGCGCAGTCCACAGCAGCGGCAGGCGTGGCGCAGCAGCCTGCCGCTGCCTCAATGCTCCCGCCACCACCCCGCCCCCGGTCCGCGCAGAAACACCCCGCGAAACTTAACCAGCGCCAGCACCGTCCCTGCCAGCGTAGCCACTGACAGCCACCCGGCCACTGGCCCAGCTGCGGCAGGCCCCAGTGCAGGCTCACCTGATTGCCCAGCAGCGCGCCGGCGCCGATGCCCAGATTGAAGAGCCCGAATAGAGCGCCGTGGCCACATCGGTGGGCATCCGAGGCCAGCCCCAGCACGCGCGCCTGCATCGACAGGCCAAAGCACATCATCATCGCGCCCCACAGCACCAGCAGCGTCAGCAGCCAGCTTTCGTGCGTGGCCATGCCCGGCAGCAGCAGCAGGCAGACACTCATCACCGCCAGCGCCGTGAGCAGCAGCGTACCGGGCATGCGCGTACCCAGCAGGCCGAACAGCACGCTGCCGGTCAGCCCCGAACCACCGAACACCAGCAGCACCAGTGTGATGGCCTGACCCTGCAGCCCCGCCACGTGCTGCGCAAAGGGTTCCAGATAGCTGTAGAGCGTGAAGTGCGCCGTCACGCCCACGATCACCAGCCCGTACACGCTCAGCAGTGCCGGTCGCTTCAGCAGCAGTGGCAGACTGGACGGCGAACCACTGTTCTGGCTGGGCAGCTTCGGCAGCAGCCGCATCAGCACCAGCATGATGACCAGTGCCACCGCACCGGTCAGCCCGAAGGTGATCCGCCAGCCCAGCAGTTCGCCCACCACCCGGCCCAGTGGAATGCCCAGCACCGCGGCGCGACGAACCGGTGGCCACCAGCCCTCAGCGCCTGGCTGGCCTTGCGGGCGGCACCATCCGCACGGCCAGCGATGGTGTGATCGACCGAAAATCGCATGCGCGCAGGCAATGCCCAGCCGGCCCGCCATCAGCAGCCAGAAGCTGCCGGCTACGGCCGTGACGGCATGGCTGACCACGAACACCAGAAACAGGATCATCAGCAGCCGCTTGCGCTCGGCCGCACGCACCGCCAGCATCAGGGGCAGGGGAGCCGACGGCCACCACCCACGCATAGATGGTCAGCATCAGCCCCACGTCCTCGGTGCGCATGGCAAAGCTCTCGCCGATCATCGACAGCAGCCCCACCGGCGCAAACTCGGTGGTGTTGAAGATGAAGGCGGCCAGGAACCAGGGCGATGACGGCGGCCAGCTGGTGGTTGCCGTTTCTGCAGGTGCCCGCGCTGTCCGAGGCGCTCGTGTTGTCCGGGACGCCTGTGTTGTCTGGGACGCCCGTGTCAGTGCGTTGTTGATGCCTGCGGTGCCGTTCTGGGGCGCCGAGGGGTGTGCAGGGAAATGCTGCGGGGATGTTGCTCGCGATGTCGGAGTATCGGCGGCAGGCAGCCCGAAGGTGGCTGCCATTCCGTCAAGTATGTGCGGAGCCGGGCACGGCGTATCGTGCCATGAGGTCAAAAGGTGCGGGATGATGGGTCAGGAGGTGCGGGTGTTGTGATTGCACAACAAACGGCAAATGTTTACGCATTGGGATGGGGGTGGTGCCCATGCGGCTCGTGTGGACAGTTCAATGCCCAATACTATGCGCACGGCTAAACGTTTGAAGCGTTCGACGAGGACTGGTGCCGAAGGATTGAATCTCCTCTCTTACGGCAAACCTGCATTGAGGAATGGGTAATCAGGCTGAATTTTGATTCTTAGATGTGTGATCAAGCCATTTAATGGCTTAATACTCGGAAAATAATTTGCTCTAAGGAAGATACCTATTGAAACAAAATGTTTGTCAGTGTATCGTTTTGCTTCGTCGTGTTTCGTTTGCTTTTGCCATGAAAAACACACACAAAACTCGTCGAAGTCTTACTATGACCGAATTTCGTTTATAACTGATCCATTATGAACATTCTGTTCATCTGACTTGCGTTCAGTCATAGTTGCCTCCTTTGCAACCCGATCAGGATGGAGGCATTCATGACAAACAAGGTGGACTGGGCCGCGCACCTGCAGGCCATCGGACCGAGGGCATCAGCATCAGGGACTACGCCGCACGGGAGGGGGCTGTCCGTGGCATCGCTGTACTACCACCGTCGGCGGGTCTCGGACGAAGGCAGGCGTACGGAAGGGCTTCGGCCCTGGTTGCCGTCCAGCTGGCCGAACGGCACGCCATCCAGCCCTGCACCGTGTGGCTTGCGCCGGGCGTGCGCATGGAGCTTGCCACGCTGCCTTCGCCCCCAGTGGCTGGGACAGCTGGTGGCCAGCATGAGCGCGCAGGTGTACTGATGCATCCGGGCTGCCATATCGACAACGTCTACCTGTGCCGTGAGCCGGTGGACTTCAGAAAGTCCATCGGTGGGCTCTCGGCGCTGGTGGAGCAGCAACTGCAGATGAGTCCGTTTGACGATGCGCTCTTTGTGTTCGTGAACCGCCAGCGCGACAAGATCAAGGCACTGTACTGGCACCGCAACGGCTTCTGCCTGTGGTACAAGCGACTGGAGAAGGAGCGCTTTGCATAACCAGCACTGCAGGCATCACAAAGAACCTGCACGCTGAGCATGCGGGAGCTGGAGTGGTTGCTCGAAGGGTTCGACCCGTGCGGCAACCGGCCGCACCAGACGCTGCATTATCAGAACACGGTCTGACGGCCGGCTTTCCTGTTTTAATCCGGTCACAAAACCCGTCATTGGCGGAGACATTTTCTGCATTTGATACGGGTTTATCAGCTGCCATCGGGCTGTCAATGGCGGGCATGCCACCCTGCCCGCCGCCGTTCACGCTTCTGCCGCCCCATCACCGGATATTTCTCCGGCCGACTACGGCCCACTGGCTCACCCGAAGCCATGCGGCAGTTTGCGCAATACATGCAGCAGGGGCATGGCGATGCAGCTCGATGCTGGCACCCGCGACCTGCTGCGCCAGGAATTACGGCAGGAGTTGCGTGCAGAAATGCGTGCAGAGCTGCGAGAAGAAATCCGGCAGGAAATCATCGAGGCTGAGATCAAGGCCCGTGTCGATGCCGGGCTCAAATCTCGTATCGAGGCCGAGTTCAAAGGCCTGCGTCGAAGCCGAAGTCCTCAAGCGCCTGCGCGTCTATATCAAGGAAAATGGAAATGGCGCGCCGGCGCCAGTTCGGCCGCAATGCTGAAACCTCGTCAGCCCAGTACCGGCTCTTCGATGAAGCTGATGCACTGGCGAGACGCAGCAGTGATGCCGACGACCAGGCGGAGCTGCCCGAAGAGAACACCCGCACCACACCCCGCAAGCCGGCAAAACCCGTAGCAGCGCCAGCCGCTGCCGGCGGATCTGCCGCGTGTGGAGATCGTGTCATGCAATGCCCGAGGACGAGCGCACCTGCCCCTGCGGCTGCACCATGGCGGAGATCGGTGAGGTGTTCGTGAGGAGCTTGACATCATCCCGATGCAGATCCGGGTGCTGCGTCATGTCTGCAAGCGCTATGCCTGCAGCCGGGGCGATTCGGCACCGCGCACCGCACCGGCACCACCGCAGGTGCTGCCCCAAAAACCAATGCCAGCAATAATCTGCTGGCCATGCTGCTGACCACCAAATACGTCGATTCCATGCCGCTGGCACGTTTCTCGAACGTGCTGGCCCGCTAGTGGCGTCAATGCGCCCCGGCAGACGCTGGCCCGCTGGGTGATCGGTGCGGCACAGGCACTGCAGCCCATCCACAACCTGCTGCGCGACCACCTGCTGGACGGTCCGGTGATCCACATGGATGGAAACCACCGTGCAGGTGCTCAAGCAACCAACAAGAAAACAGGGATCACCCGGCTACATGTGGGTGCAAAAGGCGGTCCGCCGGACAAGTCGGTGGTGATCTACGACTACGACCCGAGTCGTTCCGGCAAGGTACCGTTGCGCCTGCTCGCGGGCTGGCAAGGTTATCTGATGACCGATGGCTACGAGGGCTACAACGCCGTGGGCAGGGACCGAGGGTGTCGAGCACCTGGTGTGCTGGGCACAGCACGGCGTGGTTTCGTCAGGTCGTGCAGGCCAGCAAGGGCAAGCGAGGGGCGGGCCAATGAAGCCATGGACATGATCGGCCCGGCTCTATGGGATCGAGCGCGAGTTCGCCGATGCCACGGATGGGGACGACTCGAGGCCCGGCAAAGCCGCAGCAAGGCGGTGCTGGCCGAACTGCGCGACTGGCTGGACAAGATGCTGCCGCTCGTACCGCCCAAAAACCCCCATTGGGTCAGGCACTGGGCTACCTGTGCCGGTACTGGTCGCGTCTGGTGCGATACGTCGAGCGGGGAGATCTGCCGATAGACAACAACCGCTGCGAGAATGCGATCCGCCCGTTCGTTGTGGGCCGCAAGAACTGGCTGTTCAGTGATACGCCGGCGGGAGCGCATGCCAGTGCAGTGGTGTACTCGCTGATCGAGACGACAAAGGCCAACGGGCGGGAGCCGTACGCGTGGCTGCGTCATGTGCTGCAGCGGCTGCCGTATGCGAAGACGGCAGATGACTACCAGGCGTTGCTGCCGTGGAACCTGTCGGCGCTGGAGCTGGTGGAGGAAGCGATCCGGGCCTGATCAATGGTTTTGTGGATCGTTTACTTTCGTTTGGCTACGATGACTTGTATAAGGATGAGTTGAGTCTTGCGGAAGACATGCTCATAAAAGAGCTTTTGGATTGCATGTCCAGCCAGGGGCGTCGGTGCTTGATTGTGGGTGTGGTACTGGACTTGCGAGAAAAATTACTTTATGATGTGGATTGCCAGTATGTCGGGATTGATATTTCAAGAGGAATGCTTGACGTTGCGGAAAGAAATTTCCCCGGGGAGTCTTTTTGTGTTGGGATATATCAGATTTGAGTCAATTTTATGATGAGAATTTTTGATTGTTTAGTGTCCCTAAATGGTGCGCTATCTCATGTTGTCGATTATAAGAATGCGATACGTGGTTTTTATAGAGTTCTTGGGAGGGGCAGGTGTTGATTGTTATGCTTTATAGTAGATATTCGATAAGCAGAATATTGAGAATGGAGTTTCATGAGGGGTTCTGGTATTTATAAAATAAAAGAATTCTAGGGGCGGATGGTGCTTTTTGCGGTGTTCTGGAGTGTGCCTTCTGTAATGAGGGAGTTTGGCGCATTCAAGGATGTTGGCGTCAGTGGGCTTAATTTGATAGCAGGGTTATATTGGGGGTAAGAAGAGCGATGATTATGTTGAGTTTATGAAAATGGAAAGGAGGCTACCAGTTTTTATTCAGCGGTTCTCTCATGCTTTGGTGGTGGTTGCATCAAAATGAAAGGGTAATCATCTTTCTGGGTTTCGCGCAATACATCCCTATTTCATTAACATGTTCAGGGCCATTACCCGGCCTTCCGTGTCAGGTTGGCTGTGCTTTGCGCTGTCGCTCTTCGTCACGCTTGTGGCGTCGCTTTTCGTAGGGTCGATCAGTATTCTCGTTTCCTGTGGATATGGGGCTGTTGTGCCAGATTTTCATCATTGTCACGGGGGTCGGTGAAAGTCAGCGTTGTTGTCCGATGAATCATGCAGCCACCTGTCCGTTATCGCACGGATTGGTGGCCGCCTGAGCACGCTGTCACGCTCCGGGTTGAGCGTGACCCTCGTGATGGGTTGCCAGTTGCGGGTATTGCCCGACCAGCGTGATGGTGTCTGGCTGCGTGCCTTCTGGTACAGGTGGTGCCGGGCCTGCAGGATGTTCACATCCCGCCCGTCGTGGCGCTGGCTCGGCGTCACGTAGCCAATACGGCTGTGCCGGTGCTCGTCGTTGTACCGGGTCACGAATCCATGCCCCCACTGCCGGGCTTCAGCCAGACTGGCCACACCGCCCGCAGGGAACTCCGGCCGGTACTTGGCCGTCTTGAACAGCGCTTCCACAAAGGCATTATCATCAGAGACACGCGGCCGTGAGTAGGAGGGCCGGATACCCAGCCAGTTCAGCATGGCCAGTACCGTGGTGGCCTTGAGTGTGCTGCCATTGTCGCCATGCAGCACAGGCCTTTCGGGTTTTGCATGGATGCCTTCCGAGAGCGCCACACGCCTGAGCAGCCGCACGGCATGGTCGGCGCTGTCGTCTGCGTGAATCTCCCAGCCCACGATCTTGCGGCTGTACAGGTCCATGATCAGGTACAGGTAAAACCACTGGCCCCGGACCTTGCTGGGCAGGGTACGTCATGTCCCAGCACCAGACCTGGCCCGGTCCGGTGGCCACGTGCGTGGTGGGCGGACGCTGTCTGGCAGGAGGACGAGCCCGTTCCCTGCGACGGTTCTGCCCGGCTGCACGCAGCACGCGCTGAAAGCTCGATTCGCTGGCAATGTAGACGCCCTCATCGGCCAGCATCGGCACGATGCGTGCCGGTGGCAGGTCGGCAAAGCGGGGGGCGTTGGCAGTGGCCAGCATGAGGCGCTTTCTCTTGCTCGGTCAGTGCGTGGGCCGGTCAGGGGCCGGCTGGACGTGGGACGCCCATCAGGCAGGACCTGGCCGTCCTCTGTGCGCCAGCGCTGCAGGGGTTCTGGCCGTGATGCCAGCGACCTTGCAGGCCGGCACGAGCCGGGCTCCGGCTGCATGGGCCTCATAGGGATGTGCCGGACGATGATTCGGCGATCTTCCAGGGCTGTCATGTGTCCCCGCCCCCGTCCGGATGGAAGATCGCATCCAACTTTTTTTGCAGAACCAGCAGTGCGGTGGTCTCGGCCAGTGCCTTCTCCTTGCGCCTCAGATCCCGCTCCAGCTCCTTGACCCGGCGCCGGGTGGCCTGGGTGGCACGCTGCACCTTCTGGGAGGCTTCTTCCGGGTCTGCAACCCCCTGAGTGGCCGCATCGCGCCATTTCTGCAGGTCCTGCGGGTAGATGCCTTTCTCACGGCACCAGGCGCTGCGTGATGCGTCATCCATTGCAGCTGTGGCAATGATGGCGTCCATGCGCGCCGCTGGCGTCCAGACCCGCTCTGCTGCTGGCGCAGCCAGCGCGTCTGCCCGCCAGCGCTCCAGCGTTGCCACCGAGATGTGCAGCTCTTGCGACACCACATCCACCGGGCGCTCTCCGGTGGCGGCAGTCTGGCCACTGCCCTGTCCTTGAATGCCTTTTCCGTATCTGGCCACGTTCGCTTGTCCTGTTTCGCCCTCGGGTTGGAGATTACTATCGATCGGACAACTATTGTAGAGACTATAGAGTGCGGGCGGCGGGGGCGCGTTCATGCCCTTTCCCGTATGGAATCTTCGTCTTGTGGATAAAGGTAGCCTTCAGTGGGGTGGCCTGGTTCGCTTCGGGGATGCTTCCGTGTCTACGTGAATCTCATTGCCGAGGTGGCTGGCACGTTCTTCATGAAAACGTTGCGGCACCCGATGTCCGAGCCCCTGCACGGCCTAGGAATGGGACTTCTGGGATCTGGCCTCGCAGTCATTCATTTCAGTGACGAGACAAGGGGCCAGTGTATGTACCTGCTCAATGTTTTCCTGTCTAATCTGATGATTGTCAGGCTGCTCCTGTATCAGCGGTTCGCGCCTGCGGATGGAAAGCGTAGGGTGTGCGCGCGTGTCATGAACCATTCGTCCCGCGAAAAGCGGGGCGGGTAGTTTTGGAGGCTTGCCGCCGCGTTCCTCGGGACCCGACCGGCCCGTGAAAGCGTGGCTCAGGCGGCCACCAATCCGTGCGATAACGGACAGGTGGCTGCGATGATTCATCGGACAACTAACTTGACATACACCGGGGCCGGGAGCCTTTCCCAAGGTCGCTGGTCTGCCGGGGCCGCCTCTGGCTCACCGCCTGTACTGCTTCGCCACAAACGGCAGCTTCACCCGCTGCAGCGGAATCAGCTTGTCCACGCACTTTTTGCCTGTACCGGGCTGTCGTCCTTCGACACTGCCGGCGGCAGTACGCCAGCATGATCGGCTTGCCCAGCGTGGGCGACACCGTGCCGGACGTGACCTCGCCGATCACCTCGCCGGCCGCATCACGATGGCCGAATGCGCGCGCACCGGCACATTGCTGTCGGCCGCCAGCGCCGTCAGCCGGCGCGGGGCGCCGTGGGCCAGCTGGCCCAGAATCACCTCCGGCGCCCGGGAAGCCGGCAAACTTCGCACCGTCGGCACGGCGGCTCTTTGCAATGTGCAAAGTTCAGCACGGCTTCCACCGGTGTGGTGTCCGGGGCCGATGTCGTTGCCATGCAGAGGCAGCCCGGCTTCCAGACGCAGCGTGTCGCGTGCGCCCAGACCAGCCGGCGTGAGCGCGAGCGTCGTCAGCGGGTGACGCACCACCTGTTCGGCCTCGGCGGTGGGGATGAAATCTCGTAACCATCCTCGCGGTGTGGCCGAGCGCGTGGCAAAGCAGGGCACACCCAGCAGTTCCAGCGGACGGACTCCATGAAGCGTGGCGGGCCGCACGCGGATCCAGCGCACTCAGCACGGCCTCGGCCTGCACGCGCCCTGCAGGGCGATCAGGGGCGGCGTCGAGTCCACTCGAGACGACGCAGTTTCGGGCAACGGGTGGTGAGCAGGTGGTAGTCGTGCTCGCGGTTGCCGGCGTTGACGATGATGCGCACCTCGCTGCCGAGATTGACCAGCATCAGGTCGTCCTCGATGCCGCCGCGTTCGTTCAGCAGCAGCGAATGGCGCTGCTGGCCCTCGAGGCCAGTCGGCGAGAGTCCAGCGGCAGAGCGGGCTTCGAGCTGGCTGTGCACGTGTGCCGATCTGCCGTCACGCGGCGTGACCGCAGCTGGCCGTGTGCGAGACATCGAACAGGCCGCACGACTGGCGCGTGGCCAGGTGCTCGGCCTTCAGGCCGCTGTGCTGGATGGGCATGTCGCTAGCCGGCAAAGCCGCCATGCGAGACGCCCAGCTCCCGGTGCAGCGCATCCAGCGCCACGTGTTTCAGGGGTATCTGCCATGATGGGGTCTCCTTGTGATGTTCGGCTCACTGATGGTCCGACAGCGGCGGGCAGGTGCACACCGGGTTGCGGTCGCCGGCGGCGTTGTCGATGCCTTGACCGTCGGCCTACCTTGCCACCCTTCAGCCAGGGGCACCGGGAAGGCGGCCTGCTCGCGGCGGCTGTACGGGTGATTCCATTCGCCCGCCACTTCGGTGGCGGTGTGCGGAACGTTCTTCAGCGGGTTGTCGTCGGCGGGCCACTTGCCGGCAGCCACGTCGGCGATTTCCTGGCGGATGGCGATCGTGGCGTCGCGAAAGCGGTCAGCTCGGCCCTGTTCTCCGATTCGGTGGGTTCGACCATCAGCGTGTCGGGCACCGGGAAGGAGAGGGTGGGGGCGTGGAAACCATGAGTCCATCAGCCGCTTGGCCACGTCCTCGGCGCTCACGCCATACTGGGCCTTGAAGTGACGCGGGTCCAGAATGCACTCGTGCGCCACGGCCATTTCGCCGGTGTAGAGCACCTCGTAGTGCTTTCAGGCGGTGCACGATGTAGTTGGCGTTCAGGATGGCCATCACCGTGGCCTGACGGATGCCGGCCAGAGCCCATCATGCGGATGCCATCCACGAAATGGGTGTGATCAGCGCGCTGCCGAAGGCAGCAGCCGAAGATCGGTGCTGGGCTGCGTGCCGGTACCCGTGGACGATGTGCCCGATGCACCGCCCGTGCCTGCAGGGGCAGCCGTCGGGGACGGTGCTACCGGCAGGTACGGGACCAGATGCGCTGCCACCGCAGTCGGCCCCATGCCCGGGCCGCCACCGCCGTGCAGGATGCAGAAGGTCTTGTGCGGGTTGGTGGCACGTCGGCGCCGATCTCGCCCGGCAGGTGAGGCCGGCCTGCGCCGTTCATGTTGGCGCCGTCCATGTAAACCTGGCCGCCGGCGGCATGCGCCTTCTTGCAGATGTCGCGAATGCTGGCCGAGCACGCCATGGGTGGACGGGTGGGGTCACCATCAGGCAGGCCAGCGTGTCGCGGTGGGCTTCGATCTTCGCGTCAGGTCGGCCACGTCGATGTTGCCCTCTCATCGCGGGCCACCACCACGATCTTCAGCCCGGCCAGCTGGGCCGAGGCCGGGTTGGTGCGTGGGCCGAGGCCGGAATCAGGCACGCCCTACGCTGCGGCTGGCCTGCGCCAGCAGCTGCTCATGAATGGCCTGCAGCCCGGCATACTCGCCCTGTGCACCGGGTTGGGCTGGAACGACACGCCCGCAAAGCCGGTGATGTCGGCCAGCCACCCAACTGCGCTAGCGGCATAGCCCTGCGTCTGGCTTTCGGGGCGAAGGGGTGGATGTGGGCAAAAGGCCGGCCAGGTGATGGGGGCCATCTCGGCGGCGGCATTGGGCTTCATGGTGCACAGGCCCAGCGGGATCATCGAGATGCACCAGCGAGATGTCGCGGTTTCCAGCCGCTTCAGGTGGCGGACGAATTCCGTTTCGCTGTGGAAGCGGTGGAACACCTCGTGCGTCAGCACACGGTGTCGATGCCGCAACAGGCCGGCCAGTACGTCGCTGTCGGTAGCCTGTCTGGCGGCCGGGTCTTCCAGCGTCCGGATCGTCGCCCCGGTTGCGCACATGACGTTGTGGTGCCGCTGGTTTCGGTGTCGTCCGTTCCGATGCTGCCCGATGCAGTGCTGCCGCCCCAGGCGTGCCGTCAGCACTTCCGCAGATCAGCCACGTCGTCCAGCGTCACCGTTTCGTCCAGCGCCACCAGCACGCGCTGGTCATCCAGCCGGCGCAGGTTGATGCGCCGCGCTTCGGCCAGTGCCATCACCGCATCGGCGGCGGCCCGGTCGGCAAAACGCCAGGTCAGCGTGTCGAAGTACACACCGTGCTGGGGCCGCGGGAAGGCAGCGCCCGCGGGGCCGGAGGCGTCCTGACGGCCGGCAGCCGTGCTGGTTGCACCGGTTGCCGCCTGGCCGCTAGCTTCGGCCACTGCCGCGGCCAGCAGCCGTGCCAGCCCGTGTGTGCGCTGTGCGATGCGGCGCAGCCCCTCGGGGCCGTGGTAGATGGCATAGAAGGCCGACATGTTGGCCAGCAGCGCCTGTGCCGTGCAGATGTTGCTGGTGGCCTTGTCGCGGCGGATGTGCTGCTCGCGTGTCTGCAGCGCCATCCGGTAGGCGGTGTGGCCGGATGCGTCCACGCTGGTGCCGATGATGCGGCCCGGCATGGAGCGGATGAGTTTCTGCCGCGTGGCCATGAGCGCCGCGTGCGGCCGCCAAAAGCCCAGCGGAATGCCGAAGCGCTGCGCCGAGCCGATCACCACATCGGCACCCTGGGCGCCGGCGGGTTTGAGCAGGACCGACGCCAGCAGGTCGGTGCCCACGCAGACCTTCACGCCGGCAGCCTGCAGGCGGGCGATGTCGTCGGTCAGGTCGCGCACGCGGCCTTGGTATCGGGGTTCTGGGGTGGGCGCCGTGAGACGGTGGCGGGTCCAGTGCATCCAGCGTACCGACGATGACCGGAATGTCCAGCCAGCGGGCGCGGGTGCGGATGACCTCGATGACATTGCGGGTGCGTGCCGGCCTCCACGAAGTAACCGGCGGCCTTGCTGGCCGTGTTGGCCCAGCGCAGCATCGTCGTAGCTTCGGCGGCGGCCGTGGCCTCATCCAGCAGAGAGGCGTTGGCCACCTCCATGCCTGTCAGGTCGATGACCATCTGCTGGAACACCATCAGCGCTTCCAGGCGGCCTGCGAGATCTCGGCCTGATAGGGCGTGTGGGCCGTGTACCAGCCAGGTTTTCAGCACGTTGCGGCGGATCGGCTCAGGGGGTGAAGGTATTGTGGTAGCCGCTCCCAGATAGCTGCTGAGACCTGATTCGGCTGGCCAGCGCCTGCAGTTCGGCGAGCGCCGCAGCCTCGGTGGCCGCCTCGCCCAGCGACAGGGCGGTCTGTTGCCTGGATCCAGCAGGGTGCTGGCCGGTACCGTTTCGGCCACCAGCGCATCAGTGAAGAGGCGCCCACGGTGGCCAACATCTGCGTCATCGTCCCCCGCAGAGGCCCATGACGCGCCACAAATTCATTGCTGCCCGGGCCAGCGGCCCATGGGTTCCCAGGTCGTTCCGATCCGCCATGATGGTGTCCCTCAGTCCTTGGTAGCTTCTGCGTAGTCTTCCGCCGACAGCAGGCTGTCGAGATCGGCTGCATTGGCCGGCGATGCGGAACAGCCAGCCGCCCTCGAAGGGCTGCTCGTTGACCAGCTGCGGGGCCTCGCCCAACGCGTCGTTGCCGACCACGATCTCGCCGGCGATGGGGGACGTACACGTCCGATGCCGCCTTGGTCGACTCGACCACCAGATCGCCTCGCGGGCCTCGACGACGGCCGGCTTCCGGCGGCTCCACACGGACGAGATCGCCCAGTTCGGCCTGCGCGTGCTCGGTGATGCCGACGTGATGGTGCCATCCGCCTCAGCGCAGCCACTCGTGCGGTCGGTGTACTTCAGTTGCTGGGTACTTGTGCCCGGCAATGTCTCAGAAAGGGAATGAAGGGATCGGAAGGGGCGAGCCGTGCCGCCACCCGCAGATTAACAGAGAGCTTCACATGGGCAGCCGATATCGGCCGAGACCGGCTACACCACGCCATCGCCCGGTGTTGGCCAGAACCGGCAGCACCACGTCATTGTCCGGTGCCGACCAGAATGGCAGCGCCACGCCACGATACCGTCACATGGATCGCCCCGTGGCGGCGCTGTGCGCTCGCGGAAAACCCGCCCCTCTCGTATCTGCGCCTGAGATCGTACCTTCGGCGAAGCTCGGGAGGCCCGTGCTCGCCCGCCTGCCGCCCTGACTGCCTTTGGCGGCCCGACATGGATGTCGTGACCCGCCCGGGCGACAGCCCAGACGGCTGCGTGAGCGGTGCGATGCAGCACCGGCCCTGGCCTCTCTCTCAGAGTGTTCGCGCCGCGGCAGTCCTTTTGCCTGAGGTTTGCGGATGCTGCCTTCGCGCCACTCGGGGGCGTGTCTGCAGGGCATGGAAGCTGTTCGATCCATGCCTGAAACACGCCACGCTGGAAGGTCTCTCCCTGCTGCGACGATGGGGTGTTGTAGGAAAACCCTGATGTCCGGAAGCCCCGGTGATAAAGATTTGAGCACTCTGGTCCCCGTGCCCGGGCGATCCAGCGCGTTGTCATTGCCGCCAATGGTGCTGCCATTGCCGGCAAACGACGCCTCTGGCTCGGCCCGATGCTGGTTTCAAGGTGCTTGCAAACTTTCCGGAGGCTCCAGGGTTTCAGACAAAACCCCGGAACTGCCAGAAAAATTAGCTGACGTATGGCGGCAAGTCCAAAACCGGGCGTATTACGGATGACGTGTGCACCGGGGCCCGCACTTCGGGTCTGCACGGGGGTGAACAAGCCCAGGACACGCTCTCGAATGAACGAGCCCTGCCCGTGAAAGGAGAGCAGGCCCCTCGCCAGCACCGTACGGACGGGCACCTGCCGCTAGCACGGGGACCCATGCCGTATGGACAACGGCCCGTCATCGCCTGGCCGGGGCAACCGCCAGCCCGGTCGCACCCGTCAGCGGTTGCATCCGCCTGTAGTGCATGCCGGTGTGCCGCCCTGTGCGACAACTCCGCAACCGGTGGACACCGAGACGCAGGCATTTGCCCTGCCACGGCTTCAGGAGGGCGAGCAGCCGTGGCGGGACATTGCCGCCCGCTGCCGCCCGGGCAGGCGCGCCTCATCCAGCGCCTGCAGCGATCCTGCCGGCGGGCAGTGTCCTGCACCGCGAGGAAGACCTGCGTCCTTACAGATGCGACGGCCTGAGTGCTTATCGCCAGTTGCCCCTGGTGGTGGTCATTCCGACGCCGAAGCGCAGGTGCAGGCCATCATCCGCCTCTGCCGTGCGCTGGACGTGCCATTGGTGCCGCGCGGGGCTGGCACGGGGCTCACCGGCAGTGCCTTGCCCCATGCCGGCGGCGTGCTGATGTCGATGGCCCGCTTCAACCGGATCGGGCACGTGGACCCGTACAGCCGTACCGCCCGTGTCCAGCCCGGTGTGCGCAACCTGGCCATTTCCGAAGCGGCCGCGCCGCATGGCCTGTTCTACGCCCCCGATCCCTCCTCGCAGATCGCCTGCACCATCGGCGGCAATGTGGCCGCGAGAATTCGGTGGCGTGCATTGCCTCAAGTACGGGCTGACCGTGCACAACGTGCTGGCCGTGCGCGGGCTGACCGTGGATGGCGACCCCATCACGCTGGGGCCGGGGATGGATCCGGCTGTGGCGGAGGGCAGGGCGGCGGCCGCACCTCCTGGCGCACCGGGGCCTCGTGACGTATCAGGGGGCGCCGTCCGGGCCGAGCCTGCACGACATCTGCCGTGGCGCTGGACGCCCCGGGCTCGACCTGCTCAGGGCGACATCGGTTCCGAGGGCATGCTGCTGGTCGTGACTGAGGTGGTGGTCCGGCTGCTGCCCGCGCGCAGGCACGCGTCATCATGGCCTCCGCTGACGACGTGGAAGCCGCCGGCAATGCCGTGGCCGACGTGATCGCTGCCGGGCTGATCCCGGCCGGCATGGGATGATGGACCAGCAGGCCACACGGGCCGTCGAACCTTTCGTCAACGCCGGCTACGATCTGGATGCAGCCGCCATTCTGCTGCTCGAATCCGATGGCACCGGAGCGGAGGTCACCGAGAAATTGCGTGCCATGGAAGCCGTGCTGCGCGCAGGCCGGGGCCACCCGCCCTGCAGGTGTCCACCTCCGATGCCGAGCGCATGCGTTTTCTGGTCCGGCCGCAGAATGCCTTTCCGGCGGCGGGCCGCATCTCTGCCGACTATTACTGCATGGATGGCACCATTCCCCGGCGCACCCTGGGCCGCATGCTGCAGGCCATTGCCGGCATGGAACGCAAATATATGGCCTGCGCTGCATGAACGTCTTTCACGCGGGCGACGGCAGCCTGCACCCGCTCATCCTGTTCGACAGCTGCATCGGGCGAATGGGACCGGGCCGAGAAATTCGGTGCGGAAATTCTGGAACTGTGCGTCGGGCGGGCACTATCACCGGCGAACATGGCGTGGGCGTGGAAAAGATCAACTCCATGTGCGTGCAGTTCTCTCGAGGCAGAGCGCGCCTTCTTTGCCTTGAAGCGCGCCTTCGATCCCCCGGGGCTGCTCAGCGGCAGGCCATTCCACGCTGCACCGCTGCGCCGAATACGGACGCATGCACGTGCAGCAGGGGCGGCTGAAGTTTCCGGAACTGCCGCGGTTCTGGAGCATGGAGATACCCTTGTTTCCATCTATCCCGGCCATGTTTTTCGGCTATTCCTGCCATGCTTCCGGCTATCCATGCCATGTATTCGACTGTCCTACGTATGTTCCCGGCCGTCCCTGTCCGGTTTCGAAAGGAGACGATGATCATGTCTTCTTTCTGCAAGGAAAACGGTACGGCACAAGCGTTCACGAATGCGGGCGGCATCCCCGCGGCTGGTGCAATCCGTGAGGCACGTGCTTCCCATGCAGCCCTTGCCGAACTGCGTGAACAGCTGGTTTGCGCCTCTATCGAGGGTGGCTATCCCATTCTGCTGCAAGGGGGTCGGCACCTGTGCGTTCTGACGGCAATCCGTACCGCTTCCGTGGCGAGGGAATTGCCGGTGGGACCTCAGCTGGTTTCACGTGCCGGAGGGGCTCCACAGACATCGCACAACCTGCTCCTGTCATGCTGGACTGTCGCCGTTACGCCGGCGTCGTTTCGTACGATCCCTCAAGAGTTGGTCGTGACGGCACGCTGCGGCACATCGCTGGCCGAACTGGAGGTGCTGCTGGCCGAACAGGCCAGTGTCTGCCCTTCGACCCAGCCGCACTTCGCCCCGGGGCGTACCGTGGGCGGCATGGTGGCCACCGGCCTGTCGGGACCGTGACGCGATGTCAGCGGGCGCCGTGCGCGATTTCGTGCTGGGGGACCGTGCTGCTTGCGGCCGATGGCAGCGTCATGCGTTTTTGGTGGCGAAGTGATGAAGAACGTGGCCGGCTACGACATGTCGCGTCTGCTCTGCGGATCGCTCAGCATGCTGGGCATGATTGCCGAAGTCTCGCTGAGGTCGCGCCGTGCCGCGTGCCGATACCCTGCGCCTGGAGATGACCGAAGCCGATGCACTGGCCGCCTGCAACCGCTGGGGCGGCCAGCCTACCACTGGCTAGCCTGCTGGTACCGGGGCGTGCTGCATGTGCGCCTGTGCCGCGCGCGCGCGCCGTCGATGACAGCGTGCAGGCTGCTGGAAAGCGAAGTCGTGGACATCAGCGAGGCCGATGCCTTCTGGCGTGCGCTGCGTGACCAGCATCTGGACTTTTTACCGGCCCGGCCAGCGCAACGGCGCCTCTCGGCGCCTGTCAGTCCCGCCACCACCCTGCCGCTCGATCTGCCGGGTGAGCATCTGATCGAATGGGGGAGGGCGTTGCGCTGTCGGCGCCCGCCCCTGGAGCACGGCCACGGCCGGTGTACCGCTTCGGGGCAGGGGACCATGCCTGGCCCAGGGGCTGCTGCGGCTACTGCGCCATCTGGTTGCACGCCAGCGCGGGACGGCCACGCTGTTCCGGGCCGGCACGGCTGCAGCTGGTGTGCATGCGGGTACCGCTGTCGGGCTTTCCCTGGGAACATGCGCGCGGCGCGGGCGTTTTCATCCACTGGATCCCGTCAACCTGCAGATTCACGGCGCCTCAAGCGGGCCTTCGACCTGCTGGCCTGATCAGCGCCGGATGTATACCGGGCTGTGACTGATGCACGTACCGGCAGCCGTCCGATGGACACACGGGTCGCGTGGTCTCACAGGAGCCGATGCCCGACTGCCTGACTGAATGACTGAATGACTGAATGACTGAAGTGATGCCTGACTGGGGTGATGCCTGGCTGGAATGATGTCTGACTGAAGCTGGGTGATGTCTGATGTGAAACCCACCTTGCTGCCCGTTTTCTCAGCACGCCTGCCGGGGAGGAGGCCGAACGCATCCTGCGTGCCTGCGTCCATTGCGGTTTCTGCACCGCCACCTGTCCCACCACCAGCTGCTCCGGCGACGAGAAGGGACGCCCGCGCGGCCGCATCTACCTGATGAAACAGGTACTCGAAGGTGCAACGCCCACCCTGTCGGCCCTGCATCATCTGGACCGGTGCCTGACCTGCCGCAACTGCGGCACCTGTCCTTCGGGCGTCAGTATTCGAAACTGCTCGACATCGGTCGCGACATCGTGGCACCGAAGTGCGCCGGCCCCGGCGTGAGGCGGCCGTCCGCACGCTGGTACGCCGCGTGGTGGGCTGCAGGCCGCTGTTTGGCGGCCTGATGAGAATCGGCCGTGCCTGCGTCCGGTCCTGCCCTGCGGCCGTGCGGGCCAAAGGTACCCCGTGACCATCCGTGGGCCAGTGGCCCGCCCGCGCGCATGCCCGCAAGGTGCTGATGCTCAACAGCTGCGTGCAGGAAGCCATGCTGCCGGCCGTGGACCGTGCCACGGCACGGGTGCTGGACCGGCTGGGCATCCAGGCCATCGTTGAGCGGAAATCGCGCTGCTGCGGCTCGCTGCCCTTTCATCTGGATGACGAACCCGCCGGCCTGCAGGATGCGCGCCGCAATATCGATGCCTGGTGAGTCGCATCGAGGCCGGCGCCGAGGCCATCGTCATCAACATTTCGGGGTGCGGTGCCACGGTCGAGGACTATGGACACCTGCTGCGCAACGATCCCGTCTATGCCGAACGTGCCCGCCACATTGCCGGCATCACCTTCGATCTCAGCGAATGGCTGTCACGTGAACTGGCGCAGTACCGTCCCGCCATGCCCCTCAAGCCCCAGCGGCTGGTGTTCCACCCGCCCTGCGCCTGCAGCATGCCCAGAAAATCCGTGGTGTGGTGGAGGACATGCTCACCATCTGGGGTGCCGAACTGCAGCCCATCCGCGATTCACACCTGTGCTGCGGTTCGGCCAGCGCGCCTACTCGGTACTGCAGCCGGACATTTCGCAGCAGCTGCGCGCCCGCAAGCTCGACAACCTCGAACACAGCCGGCCCGAACTGATCCTGTCGGCCAACGTGGGTGCATTGCCCACCTGGGTGCCGGAACGGAGCACGCCGGTCATGCACTGGATCGAATGGATGGAGCAGCGGCTGGATGTGGGGGGCTGGTTGCTCCGGAGACGACTGAGTCCATGACATTGTTCTGAGTTACTTGGTCAGTCCTGAACAACCCAGAATCCGCACGTCAGCCTGTTGCTGAACGGAACGACCGAGAGACTGGACGGGACCCTAGCGATTCCCCACAACTTTCTCAGTGAAATCAACATGACGAGAGAATCGCCCATAATTCAGAGGAAGAGAACGAGGCAAAGCCGAACCGGAGGACGCTGCAATGGGCAAGGCAGATCGGACAGAGGTTGAAGTGCAGGATCTGGGTACCCAGTGGGTTGACGAAGAGATCAGTGGCGCGCGGGATGCCGGATGCGCGTCTGAAGGCGCGCCTGGGCGAGATCATGCGTCATCTCGGCAAGGATGTGACCAACTCGATTCCGTCCTCGTTCGAGGATTGGGGCTGCGACGAAAGCAGCGTACCGGATGCTGTCCAATGATCGGGTGGACGTCCGGGCGATCATTTCGGGCACCTGCAGGCCACACGGCGTCGCGTGCAACAAAGCGAGGCGAATTCTGGTGCTGCACGATACAACCTCGTTCACGTTTGATCGGCTGTATCGAGGATGTGGGTTTTTGGGCAGGCTGGCGGGAGCCGAGGAGGAGACGCGGATCTGCGGGGATGCTGATGCACGCGAGTCTGGCCATCACGCAGGATGCGCTGCCCCTGGGGCTGTGTGCGCTGCAGTTCTGGAACCGGCGGGAATCCAGCAAGGATCAGGCGGCAGGCAGGCCCGCGCGCAAGCGTGTCGAGGACAGGAAAGTCATCGCTCGGGTCGAGGGGCTGCAGCGAGCACACGGCGTTGCTGCAGGCGGAGTCCGGGCGATGCGCACATCGCGGACCGCGAAAGCGCATCTACGCGCTGTTTTACGCGGCCAGGGCTGGGCACATTTTCCTGGTGCGCACCAGCACGGATCGCCCGACAGGTAACGGCCAGCAGACAGTGGAAGAGGAGATGGCCGAACGCGCCGGTCGAGGGCCTGCACCGGGTGTTCTTTCGTGATCGTTGGGGCCATGCGCACGGGGCGACCATGACGCTGCGCCATCGGCGTCTGCGGATACGGCCGCCGCAGGAGCACAAGAGGTTGCCCAGCCGACGCTGACGGTACTGCACGCCACGGGCGAGGCGCGCCGCTCAATCGCAAGCCCCTGAGCTGGGCCGATCATCGGATCTGCCGGTCTCAGTCGCGCGAAAGCAGGCCATCGAGAAGCTGGACTGGTGCTGCGATGCGCTGGAACATCGAGACGTTCTTCAAGGTGATGAAATCGGGCTGCAGGCCGAGGACGCGCAGCTTCGCACCGCAGAACGGTTGAGCAACCTGATGGCGGTGTACCGCATTCCTGTCACGGCGGCTGATGTGGATGACGATGCTCAATCGCCCTGTGAGACCCGAGGCCGACCTGAGTGGTGGTTCACGGGCAGGAGATCCGGGCTCTGAAGGCGCTGGTGACGGTACGCTGGAAGAACAAGGTGCCTGAGCCAGAGACGCTGCATGACTGCGTGATCCTGGTGGCGCGCCTTGGCGGCTATCTGGCCAGAAAGAATGACAGGCCACCGGGGAACGGAGGTTATCTGGAAGGGGATGCGCTGCTTGATGACATCGTTCTGGGAATGTCCATGTGATCAAAGATGTGGGGAATCACAAGGTCAGACACTGGGTATCAGGGGTGAGACGGGTTGTTCAGGACCGACTACTTGTCTTGTCCCAAGTTGCGGCGCTCCCAGGGCAAATCACGTAGAAAAACCGCCGAACGGACGTTAATCGGCGACCGATGGCAATGATTTTGAGATAAAAAGTCACAAAATTTGAGATAATGTGTTATTCGTGGAGCGCAAGTCTTGGTTTGAGAGAATTTCTGAATTGTTGCGCGTAAGCCTTTACCAGGGAGAAAGGAACGTGGCTTCGGAACACGAGCTGAGCATTTTGCAGATCGAGCGGCTCAAGGAGCTGATGAATTACTGCCAGAAAGCTGCAAGGCTCCGACAGAGAACGGTTTCGATGTTGCTGCTCATGACGGCTTTCGCAGATCACGAGCACGAACTTGAGGGAATTCTGGTCTTGTGCTGAATGCAGCCCAGGATAATGAGAGGCAGAGAATTGGCTGTCTTGAAGCGTGTGACGGAAACCAGACCTCCAGTGCCATCCAGCAGACTGCTTCAACTGTGGATGTTGCGTCCAATGACCCAGACAAACTTCTGTTTTGAAAAGGTGAAGTGTTGACAAATAGAATTGGCCGAGATGCTGGGAGAGGGTTTGGCGTGAGGACGTTGGACGAGAAGATGCGCTGGTTGCCCTGGAGTGTACCCGAAGGGGAGGTGTTGAAGTCCGAATTTGCGCAATACCTGGACCAGGCATGGCGTCCATGGGCGGCGAAGAGACGGTACGGGAGAGCGTGAAGCTTTTTACGGCCAGCTCGAGCTGCGTCAGGACATCAGGAAGGGCTCGCTCTTCCCAGATCGAGCTGGTTTGGGGGATTGGGTGGGACTCTGGGATCGAGAGGGGCGGCGTTATGAGATATCCGCTCATAACCCAGGCTGTGGGCTGGTATTGGATGAAAAAACATCCATCCTCAGCATTCGTCCTCGCGAGAGTACCTCCTCGTATTGAAAACGGACTGGTTTGATGCCAACGGTACTGACGGCGTCAAAGATCTTAAGGAATTTTGGCAGCGTTATATTGATCAGACCAGAGGAAAGCATAACTCCATTTTCGAGAACATCTTTCGATCTTGCATCCTTCGTCATAGCAGCCAGCTGTATGGACAGTGGGGCGTGTATTGGCCGGACAGGCGTGATCCAGAAGACATTATGCTTCCGGCGCCCGATGATCATCTGCTGCGTCACGGATTCATGGGTGATCTTTGCTCGCCCGAGAAAGGGTGCTTCCGAGTATCTGCGTGATCTCGATGCACTGTCTGGAAAGGGTTTCATCTGCAACGATCTACCGGAGGCGGTGGCCAAACTGGTCACTGAGCCATCGAAAGAGATTGATGATCAATTTCTTCCCCGTATGCGAGGGATTGCTCGCTACCTATCATGATATTTACGTCTGGTAATGGAGATGGGGTGTTCAGAAACAGACAGGGTAAAGAGTTGTATTTTCCCAAAGCCATTCAACAATGAACAGGTAAAAGATTGTTCGGTATCTGGAGAAAGTATCCTTGTGTTGTCGTGGAAGGGCCGCCGGGTGCGGGAAAGACGCACACATTGCTAACGTTATATGCATTATTTGGCAATGGGTAAGCGTGTTCTTGTGACGTCAATGAAAGAGCCTGCACTGTCGGTCGTTCAGGAAAAGATTCCGGAGGGGATCAGGTCTCTGGTGGTCCCTCTTTTGTCCGGAGATGAAGATGCGCAGAAGCGCTTTCAGAATGCCATTACCCAGATTGCGTCGCAGGTTCAGGTATCGACAGAAGTGCGACACGCGGTGAAATCGAGCGGCTGATGTGCAGATCGAGCAGTTGCACGGGCGTCTTGCTCATGTGGATTTCAGTTGCGCGAACTGGCAACCAGGGCGCTGACCCCGCTCATGGTTGATGGGGTGTACATTGATCCATCTGATGCTGCACAAGAGCTGGTCAATGCGACAGAAGGGCATGCTTTCATTCCGGATGAGTTTGATGGTTCGGAAACATTCAGACCGAGCTTTGATGAAGCCGACGTAAAGGCATTACGCGCTGCGAGGTTTTGCACTGGGGCCAGATGTTGTCTATGCGGGGTGCCCTCTCCTGATTCTGCGCACCTGCCGACGGCCTCTGGTGCGGAAACTTCATGAAGATCTAAAAGGGCAATTCGCTGCGCGAGAAAAATTGAAAAAGGGAGATATTCCTCCCGCTGCGGAAGGGTCACGCATACGGAACGTCTTGAAGCAATAAGGAGAGATCTTAAAGTCCTGTCTGCCGAAACTTCCTTCCTTGAAGAGCATGGAGGTCAATTCGCACATGTGGCGCGTGATGAATTCAAGCGTATTCAGGGGATTTTGAGGTATGTTGGTGTAGAGGTTATCGCCCAGGCGGATAGATATAACCAGCTCCGAAGTCTGCTGTTTCTCTACCCAGAGGCTTGAAAGCGGCCAGGATGAGAGAGGTCATACAGGCGATTCGTCAGTTGGCGGATGGGCGCAAAGCCATTTGGCATAGCTGGTGTGTTTTGGTAAAAGAGGGTCTTCGCGGATCGGTGTGGGTGCAATCGGGCGTTTTCGGGTAGCGAGGGGGCAGGAAACTGGCAATGACCTTGAGCCTCAGATAGTCCCTCATCCCGGTATCCGTAAGACTGCGCTGAATGACCCGGATCTTGTTGTTCAGCCCCTCCACCATCCCCAGAGCTGACCTTTGTTCTCGGGTCGGCTAGGCGTAGCAATACTCCAGTGCCGCTGCTATCATTTCGGCAAACTTTCGGTACAGTTCAAGAGCGCTGCCATCGCAGGCTCTGTTTCCAGCATCGAAGAACGCCCTGGCATCCGCGCTCGGTTCTGTAGCTCACGGCTGCCCAAAGCGACTCCTTCAGCAGGTGGGCCGTGTTCAGCCGCCGATTGGCTGCCAGCAGCTTCTTGGTGCCTGCCGTCCTCCATGTCAGGTTCTCCCGTGCCGACAGCGGCGTATAGCGCTGCCCCCTCGATCCACGACCTGTCCTTGCCTTGCAGACGCTGCTACGTCGCGCCCCGGACGCGATCGAGCGCCTTCGAGAGATGCCGCATGATGTGGAACTTGTCGAACACGATCGCTGCGTTGGGGCCCTTGTCGCGCACCGCGTTGCGAGGAGCGAAACGCATGTCGATCACCACAAGCTCGATGCCATCGCCTTGCTCCCCAGCTGGGCGAAGAACTGCTCCACATCGGGCTTGCGTGCGTCCGTTGCCGCCCATCCATATCGGTCTGCCCTGGTCCGGATCACTGACCACCACGCGATAGTCATGCCCCTTTCTGACCGCTATCTCATCGATGCCTATCGCTCTGGGCCTGAGCCGACCGGCGACGAAGCCTGTTCCTGCATGTACAGCTTCGACAGATCCTTCACCGTGCTGTCGTGAAGCCGCTCCAGCTCTGCCACGGCCTCTGTTGCTCATGCTCGTCGCACAACCTGCCGACATGCAGCGCAAAGCGCTCGGTATAGCGTGGATTCTGCGCCAGCCAGTCAAGCCGTTCTACATGCACGCCGCCGCACCCCGAACACCGTGCCGCCAACGTTCGAACTCCAGGTACACCACCCAGCCTGCCACCCGCGAAGATCCCGCAGCACGCTACGCTGGTCGTAACGCCCCAGCAGCGCTGCCCGCAATTTGAGCAAATGGCCGTTTTTCGGCGTCTCAGCTGACGACTCTCGCCTTTGCGGGGTCCCCGAAGATTCCCTTCAACCTCGCCGATGCCACGAAGCCGGGAACGGACAAAAGTTCCCTCAGACTGCGACCCTGTTTTCACTGCACAGCACCTCGATCCAGTATTGATGCGATACGACATCATCATCTGTGCTGTAAAGTCCCTTGATTTCAGGCGTCAAACGCCAGTTTCGCTCCCCATCACCCTCGCACTGATCCGCGAAGACCCGGTAAAAGAGGCAGAAGGCAATGCTCGCAGAGATCAGGATCGTGAGAGGCCTGTCAGCACGCCTGATCAGTGTGGAAGGAAGTGCTCGAATGGATTGAGCTGTTGAGGGATCTTCGCGTCCAGGATGACTCCGGTGGGGAGGAATTCGCTTCATTGCTTGGTATGCCGCAGGCAGCAAAGGATCGGCGTGGGTGGGAAAGCGTTCTTCATTCGATTTGCGGTACCAGCGCGTCCAGCGTGCACTCGACTTGGTACGCAATATTCAGTCAGAGGTGAAAGAGGTATTCCCTACGCTGGCGGTCTCTGGCGGTACTGGCGCGAGGAAGCATTCAGGAGTAGTAGCGCCAGTTCTTGACGGCATCTGCAATTTATTAAATTGCAACAGACGGAGCGACAGAGGGATGAGCTGGCCGCGAAGTTTGGAGAAGGTAGATGTGGAGATCGCTGAAAAGGCTCGACAGCTTGTCCTGGGGCGTCTCAGCGATTCTGCGTTGCAGGGGAGACGGTCTGGAGCAGATGGTGGAATGCCATGTGTTCCACGCTCAGAACGCGTTCGCGCAGCCTCGCAAGGCATCTTGCAGGGTGGTTTCTCGCGTGACGCAGCTGATCGCTGAGTCCGGTGCCCCACGGTACGCATCCTGTTGAAGCGGCATGTCATGGAAGGGCAGGCTGACCGCTGTCAGGTGATCTTCTTCGTGCTTGGCGTCTCAAGCGTCTGGATTCTAGTGCGGAGATCTCACCTCTGTCACCGACAACTGAAGGACGCGGCTGCTCAGCGGAAAGAGATTGCGCAACGGCGCAGTCCTACGAAGAGGCGGTGATCCGACGCGTGCGTGGTTGGGGCTTGCCGAAGGCGACACCTGCTGTCAGGGAGTCTGCCCTGAAGGCTTTTCAGATTGCAATCCAGAAGATCGGTAAAGGAACCGGTATTCGTGCCGGCGTTATCGCTCAGAACGCTCGTGCAGCAGCGGCAGAGGTTACGGATGCAATTCCGTGCTGGATCATGCCTCACTACCGCGTGTCTGAGAGCCTGCCAGCAGAGCTGGGGTGCTGATCTCGTCATCATCGATGAAGCTTCGCAGTCTGACCTTAGTGCCTTGCCCGCCTTGTTGCGGGGGAAGCCCTTGTCGTTGGAGATGACAAGCAGGTGGCGCCCTGGGTGGTTGGGTATGAAGAGAAACAGATCCGTCAGTTGGTCAATACCGATCTGGTGCAGCAGGTCTCGACATATCGTCAGGCAATGTCGCCTGAGCGTTCTCTGTATGACCTGTACATGGTTGTCAATGCGGGAACTAGCATCATGCTGAAGGAGCATTTTCGCTGCGTTGGCCCCATCATCGAATCATTCAAAAGGCGGGGTTCTACAATCACGAGCTGATTCCATTGCGTGTGCCTGTGCAGTCGGGGCGGCTTGATCCACCATTGATTGATATTCTTGTGACCGATGGACATCGAAGCGGCACAAAGGATGTCAATATGCCTGAAAGCTTACGCGTCATCGTGGACGAGATCAAGCGTATCATTGCGGATGGGAAGGCATCGCAGCATGCGAAGAAGCGGACCATCGGGTGGTAACACTGCTGAGGGACTGCACAAGCCAAGTACATCAACGAGCTTGTTCTGAGAGAGATTGACCCGAAAGATATTGGCGCACGGCAAGATTGTTTGTGGTGATGCGCGTACATTTCCAGGAGAAAGAGCGATATCATCCTCCTTTCAATGGTAGCCGGGCCGGACAAGGATGCACGGGCGGCGACTGGGGCGGAGACGAAGAAGCGTTTTCAATGTTGCGCTTCACGTGCCAGAGACAGAATGTATCTTGTGCGCTCGGTCACTGAGGCGGACCTGGAGCGAAAGGACGGCTGCGTCTTGGATTGATTCGCCATTTTCTTCCCTTGCCCAGGATGTTCAGCGACAACGTGACTTTGCGACAGCTGTGTGGTCGGGCTTGGAGCGTGGTAGGGTATTGACCCGCTTGTCGAACGAGGGTACGTAGTGACGCCCCAGGTCGGTTTGGCGGTCAGTTCCGTATTGACATGGTTGTAGAAGGTGAGAGGACGGCGACTCGCAGTGGAGTGCGATGGTGACAGTTACCACGGACGAGCGCTGGCTGGATGACATTACTCGCCAACGGATTTTGGAGCGTGCAGGCTGGACATTCTGGCGCTGCTCGCGTCACAATGGACACGCCATCGGCAGGACGTCGCGAAGACTGTTGTCAGGCTGACGAGCTGGACATCCGTCCGATGAGGAGGACTCCCCAGTAGTTTACACAGAACACCGCAGGGTGTGCTCTGCGGTAGGTGATGGTGGGCGCGACAACAACGTCTTCAGCCGCCGGAATGGTGGTAGATGTTGGTAACGTAGGGCGGCGCGATTCTATGCCGCGAGGTGGCTTGAGTGGTTAGTAGTCGGCCGTGGGCATTCAAATGCTACGACCTCTTTGCGAGGCTACCCTGGTTCGCGAGGGCTTTCAGTCTTCATTGCCTCCAGGATGTGCCCAAGATAGTCAGCGACGCGCGGTGCGCTTTTTCATACGGCTTTCGCCTCGGAAAGGACTTTGCTCCGGAATGTATCGGGCGGGGCGCCGGGGTCAGCACATCGACCGCTACCCCCAGCAGGTGCTGCAGTTCCACCTGAATGGCCGCGATGTCCAGCGGGGAGGTCTCGAGGGGTGGGATCGACCAGGAGGTCCAGATCGCTGCTGGATGAATCCTGGCAAGTACACCGAGCCGAACACCCGCGCATTGACGGCGCGGTGTGCGCCACGATTTCCTGATTCTGGCGCGATTTTCTCGCCAGTGCTTCGGAAGGTCTCGTCATATCGATCATCAGTGGGTTGATACGCATTGGCGCTAGCAGTCCCTGCCCGATCATCCGGTAGTAGAACCAGATGACCGGGATGATGGCCAGAAAGCAGCGCGGCGGAAGGTGATGAAGCCAGCGGCACCGTGACGCAGATCCACAGGATGGTCCACCAGCAGGTGCGGATCATCCAGCTGAAGTAGCTTTCGTAGATGGTACCCCCGTGCCGACGGACGCTGGATGTAGTTGACGATCAGGCGATGACGTTGAGCAGCCCCAGCGAGAAGGTCATCCCGATGAGGTGCATCCAGTAGTCCAGCATGGCCGTGCGCCGGAACGCAGCCTCCTGCTGGGTTTCGATGTTGGTGACGTTGTCGTGGGTGTAGGACGGCATGGCAAGCGCTCCGCTAGGGATGGGGGAGGGGCTGCGCTGTCCGAACGCTCGGGCGCATCTTTCCTGCAGGTCTGGGCAGTGGCGGCGATTTCCAAGGACAGAGTGCCCGGCGCCCGGCAGCGGGTGAACAATGGTTTCTGGCTGCGGGTCATGGACGAGATGCTGGCCTTCAACCGCCGTGTCGAGACTTTCTTCCCCAACAAAGCGCCTGTTTCCGTCTGATTTCCCCGCTGCCCGATGTTTTGAACAGCCGGGCCATCGACCGGGAGGGATTGCCGCATCCCCCAGGATGCGACAAACGTCATTGTCCATGCTCCCCAAAGGGATTAGTCTCAAAAGAGACACTTGGTTCTCTCTTCCGGATCTGTTCCGTTCATGGACATCGACTCCAATGCTGCCTCGCCAGCCGGCTCTGCAGCTGGCTCCCCCTTTGCTTCGCGCACGGCTCCGTACCCTCGCACGGCTCGTCCCGGGATGCTCCGTCGACGATCTTTCACAACCTGTCCCACCAGCGCAACCTGGCGCTGGCCTGCTATGCCCTGACATCCTGGGCGGGCCGTTCACGGTGGGGGCAGCCAGTCTGGCGGGGCTGATCATCAACCATCTGCAGCGCGAGCCATGCACGGGGCACGGTGTACTACACGCACCACCGCTGGATGATCGGCACCTGCTGGCTGGGGGCCGGGCCGGCGCTGCTGGCCCGGGCTTGTCTGTCTGGCCTTTCCGTCTGCCGCCTGTTGCTGCTCGCTCATCGGTATCTACCTGATGCTGCGGATGGTGACGGGGGCGATCAGCGCCATTCGCGGCGAGCCGGATCAAGGACTGAGGCGCGGCTTGGCTGCGCCGCCTCGGTGCCGCCCGCAGCAGCCGCCCGCACCAGCGTGGCGTACGGCGTCTGGGCGCCCGAGGCCACGAACTGCACGCCCACACAGATCAGCAGCAGAGCCGCTCAGCCGGGTCACCACCTCGATGCCGGTGTTGCCCAACCGGGTGGTGACGCTGCGGGCCTGCTTGCGCAGCAGCAGCCACTCGATATGGCGCACACCATCCAGCACGGCACTGCTACGGCGGCATAGGCACCGGCCGCGGTAAAGCTGAAAGCCGCCCAGCTCACGGATCTGCGACCTCCAGACCGATCACCACCACGGCGATGGAGCCGGGGCCGGTGACAGCCGGGCGGGGCCAGCGGGACGAAGGCGGGATTAAGCCATACCGGGCCTTGGCCACTTCCGGGCGCCTCATGCCTTGCGCTGCAGCATGCCGTGGCCCAGCAGGCCGATGATCATGCACGCACACGCTTTAATGCGCGCCGCAGGAAATGCCGAAGACGCTCTCGCGATCATGCTGTCCCACGAACAGCGATCCCACCAGAATGCAGAAGCGGTAGCGAGTCTTGGTGCCGTGGTGCCGTGCGTGTCGGCGTCGTGCCGACGGTGACAGCGAGGTGAAAGATGGGCCAGCGATCGGCGGGTTCATGATGGTGAGAAGGCTCTGCCACAAAGGCCCCCAGCAGAAACGCGGTAAAAACTCCTCGCCAGCCATGCTTCGACCATCCGCCAGCGTACGAAGTCTGCGATTGTCGGGCACCGCCTGTGTGTGAGCCAGCCCTCGGCGCCGCGGGTGTTGTAGCAGGAACGCCGATAAAACAAAAACTGTGCCATGGGCAGCACGTTTGCGAGAGGACGGGTGAATCGCCCGCGGTGGAGTGGCTGTTGCCTGTCCTGGCGCTTCCGGTAGTCGGCGCAGGTGCTTTTGGAGGCCAGCAGGTGCTTCCAGTGGCTGAAGCCCAGGCATGCCCGTCGGCCCGGCGCAGTGCCCGCTGCACAAGGTCGCGGGCGTTCTGCGTGCGAGTCAGCCCTCCAGCGGCTTCACCCATGTCCTCGACCACTTTCCTGGCGTCGCCGAACACCATCCATGGTCTTGGGCATGTAGAACGGCCTCGTTGTCCAGGCCGGCGTGGCCGCCATCGAACGCTTAGGCGACGATCGCCTGGCCGGCACTGTGCCGGGATCGCAGCATGCCGGCATTGGGAGCTGACGTTTTGGCGGCTGCCGCGGCGTTCGCATGGCGCCCAGTACCAGCACCACGTCGGTCTCGCCGAATCAGCTGATGTCTTCCACTTTTCCAGCGCGTCGTGCACTCGGCCTCGGCCAGCAGCACGCGTCTATGTGCCCCCGGCATGCGGCCGGCCACCGGGTGGATGGCATAGCGCACCCGCAACGCCTTCTCGGTCAAGCTTGTCGGTCAGTCCTCCTTCGCGGGTGCCGGGCGCGGGCCACACGCCAGTAACCATAGGCCCGGGCACGATGATGACCGAGTCGGCGTTGGCCAGCATGAAGGCGGCGTCGTCCATTGAGGCGAGCCACGCTGCGCACGAGGCTGTCTGCCTGGCCTCTACCACTGCCGGCTGCGGCCGGGTCGGCGCCGAAGCCGCCGCGATCGCTGAAGAACGAGCGGTTCTAATGCCTTGGCAAGTGCGATGTACGAGAGATGGCACCGCTGGAGCCCGCAGCGAACCGGCGGACGATCAGCATCGGGTTGATGAGCGAAGCCGATGCCGGCGGCTGCCCAGCCCGGAGTAGCTGTTGAGCAACGACACCACTCACCCGGCATGTCGGCCCCGCCGATCAGGATGACGATGACCGTGCGCGCCCAGCACGGGAAGGCGATGGCAGTCATCATCCAGCATGAACGGAGCCCTGCGCTGGCGGTAACTGGCAAACCAGCAGCCGAACAGCACCCATGGCGGCGGCCAGGATGATTCGGTACGCGCGCATGCCACGGCGAAGGTGACCGGGGCGCCCTGGAAGAGGCGGAACGTCACCGTGCCGACCTGGCTTGCCGAGAGGCGACGACGAGCCGGAAGGTGGTGGCGCTGACGAAGAGTACCGAGTGACGGCTCGGACGCGGTTGCCCACGGGATGCGCTTCGCGTGGCGACGATGTCGAAAGGCCCAGGGCTGACGGCCACGCAGGCGATGGCGATGAACACGGGCATTGGGCCAGACCGGATTGGCGCGCCAGAGGCGACCAGCTCGGGCATCTTTGGTCATTTCCACCCGGCGGGCATGCCAGATGGTGCCGAGGGTGCCACCCGTACCAGCAGTGCGCCCAGGGACCAGCGCGATGCCGGCCCGTTGGACTGCGCGCCGGCGGCATCCTGCAGCTTCGGGATCGGCGCGCCACCGTGGTGAGCGGCGCGGATGGCCATGCCGCTCATCCGAAGACGCCGCCGCGGCGGGCAGTGGTGGGGTGAGTCCCTTCAGAGACTCTGGATGGTAGACCGAGGCCACAGGTACAGAGAAGGACGACAAGGTTCATGCTCATGCCTGTTTTGTCGCCTTTTCGGTTCTTTCTTCTTGAACATCTCGAGGCATTCATATTGTCGCCAGGAAGCCGCCGAACACACGTTGACGGCGGCGGGACCCACAACCAGCAAGCCCATGGTCCGTCCAGGCCGGTTTCGGTCAGCGAGGCGGCCAGCATGGCGCCCACGATGACGATGGCCGAGATGGCGTTCGGCAGCCATCAGCGGTGGCTGGCATGCGTTCAGACCACGTAATCGCCACGCCAGATGGCCAGCACGAGGATGATCAGATTGATGATGGTGTGATTATTGATTCCATGCTTGTTTGCTCGCGCAACTCTTGCCGTCACACAGACTGCGGCGGTGTCTCAGTTTGATCAACAATTTCTTCCTCATTATCTAATTAAGCTTCAAAGTCGAGGATCTTATGACGTAGAAGGCCGAGAGCGTCGGCCGGTACGAGCGCAACAGGTTGCCCACGCCGGCGATGCTCACCATGGTGGCGTATCGACCTGCGACGCTCACGGTTTGCCCTGGCTTGACGCTGGTGGTAATGACTGACTGTAAACAAACCTTTTGTGCGTGACTGGCACTGCAGCGCCTTGCGGCCGGATGAGCGCGGTGGGCCAGTCACCACGTCGGCTGCTGTGCGCCAGCAGCGGCGGCAACCTGGCGCAGCCACGATACCAGCATCAGCCGGGCGTAACCGCCCGCCGGCAGCGGCCTCGCGTTCATTACATCGGTCTCGTGGGGCATTAAAGGTGACGCTGGCAATGGTCACTCCTTCACGTGGGAGCGCGTCAAAGGGCCTCGATCACCGCGCCCAGCCGCTTGGCCGTGGCGATGGCCTGCAAACCGTATGCCCAGCGCCCAGGATGACCACGCGGGCGGCCTTGGCCGTGCCAGCGGTCATCGAGCGTAAGTGGGTTGGCGGCCGCAACACGGCCTTGTATGCGCGATATTGGCCTGAGATGAGCATCCAGGCTCTGTGCCGCGTGGTGCGGGGGCGGCCTCGGGCAAAGCCGGTCACGCCGGTGGCGTAGCTTTCAGCCGCTTCGGCGTGGAAGGGGTTGACATGCCCAACGGGCCGTGCCGGCCTTCGGTGCTTCAGCTCCTCTTCCATGGGGCTGCACCTTGGCCACCAGCTCGGCGCCAGAGAGCACCAGCCGTGTCCACCAGCTGCGCACCGGCTCTTCCAGAGCCCCGGTGTCGGGGATGTCGAAGCCACACCGGCCTCGCGTTCCCACCACCACCCTCAATGGCCGCTTTCACCAACCCTGACCGTTTCCGGTGTGGCAGCTGCACCCGGGTTCGCCAGGGCCGCTCTTTCAGGATCCCGGTTCCTCATAGTCGATCCTTTCGGTTTGCTGCAGGATTTTCTGTTTTTCTACAATGTTCGCATGAAACCCCATTACGATACCGGACGAAGGCCGTCAGATTGTGGTGGGGCTTTCGGGCAGGTCGATTCGGCCGTCGGTGCGCCGACACTGAAGGGTGGCTGGCAGGAATCTGGGCCTCTTCGCGAAGAACTGGGAAGATGACGGTGACAGCGAAATGCTGCTCACTCACGGGACGGCTGGATGCCGCCAGCGTGATATCGGCATCGACCTGGGGCCGTCGGCGCTGCCGACTACGGAAGGGTGGCTCCTACAGGCCTGCGAAATTGCTTTCCTGACTGGTGCTCTGGCATGAGATCAAGTTCAAGGCTTTGGACCACGCCCGCAAATTTGATTGAACATTGCCACCGGCCGCGCGCGGCGGCGCGTGGTGATGGACGTGCAGAAACAGGAACAGGACGAGTTATTTCCTTCGCAGGCTGAATCAGCTGGCTCTCTGCGTCGTGGTCTTTCCACGTGGCCGATTCACCGCAGAAGCCGGGTGCGGATCGCCGCCCGCATCAGCCTGCCGCCCTGAAGAGTTCCACCGGCATCTGCTTCCGTGGCGACGTGCGTTTCGCGAGTTCCGCCAGCATTTTGTTGGTTTACCGTCGACGACCGGGTACGGGTGGGCGACGCAGTGGGCCTGTCGTTCTACACGCTGGGTTAAGCGCAAAGGGCGGTTGGCATCGGCGGCCGGCGCGACAATGCCGGCGAACCCTGGTTCGTCGGCCGACTTGAGATCGTACCAACGCTGACCGTCGTTGGCTGGCCACGATCATCATTACTGCTCTACGCAGGCTGGTGGGGCGCGTGCTACTGGATGTTGACGCCCCATCGCAGGCCAACTGCGGCATCGGGCCCGCTACCGGCAGGTGCCGATGGCTGGCTGGAGGATGTGCCCGTGGCTGCGTGCCGCCGACGGCTTCCAGCCCGGCGCTGCCGGGGGCGTGGCGTAGAGGCCGGCATCGGTATGGGGCAGGGGCAGTGTATGGTGAGCAGGATGATATGGTGCCATTGCCGCGAGGTGGCGGCCAGTCTGGGGAATGCCCGTGCCCACCAGGGGCGGCCGGCCAGAATACCGGTGCAGTGCAGGGCCTCGTGGGGATGTGCCGTGCGCGGCGCCGGCGGCATGACGGGGCCAGGCTGGCCTACCAGGTGCTTGCCTGCGGCCGGCATGTCTGGGAGGGCGGCTGGCGTGCCGGACAGAGACACAAGCCCGGCTGGCCGGGGTTGCACCGCAGAGGCGGGGGCGTCGGCACGCAAGACCCGGTGACGGGGGCCTGGCCGGGACATCACATGGGACAGCCGGCGCCTCCGGCGGTGATCCTGCTGCGCGTCTGGCGGGCCGCGCATCGAGGTGCATTTCTCAGCCGCAGTGGGCCGTCACGCCAGCAGGCCAGTCCGCCATCGGTTCTACGACGGCGAGGTCTGTGTCAGGGCTGCATCATCGACCAGCTCCGCCGCGGGACAATCCACCCTCCTGCGCGGGGCACGGTCCAGTTTACAGGCATGTCGGGCGGACGGTTTCTGGCGACCGTCCATGCCTCCTGCCAGGTTGTCACAGCCCTGGTGTTGCGGCATTTCCACGCAGGCATGATGGCGGTGCAAAACGCCCCGCGCCTGATGCCTGCACCTCCGCTCGTCACGCGCGATAACTGGCGGCCCTGTTACGTCCTGCCCAACAATCCGGTGCATATGGACACTCCGGGTACACGACATGCCTTCTGCGCGGCCCCTGCCGCAAGGGCCCAGGCCGGCGCGCGCTCGCGACCGAAATGGCGCGGCGTCAGCGTCGCCGGCTGTTACCAGATCATTACTGGCGCATTTCGAGCTGCTGCTCGGCGAGCCGCCAGCTGTCTCACCGACGCCAGCTGGGCCCCTCTCCCAGGGCGGCGCATAGCACGATCATCGGTTTCTCTTTCAGGCGCAGTACCTGCCGTCACCACGTGCTGGCGGCATCGATGACAGCGCCGACCGCGCTATCGCGCAGCACGCTGGAGGCAACGCGCCGCAATGCCGACCTGCTGCTGGGCGCGTCGGCGCAGGCTGGTGCGCCTCGAGCGCTCCGACATGACGGTATCAAGCCGCTGGCACACCGTGTCCGACGCTGCCGCACCCAGCCCACGCTGGACATCGCCCGTCTGATGCTGCCGATGGCGCGAAGTGTACCGCTGGGCAACCACGCCGCCGGCGGTCGTACAGAGCCTGGGCGGCGTGGAGGGCGCGCGCGCGCCGCCATCTGCTGATGTGCCAGCTCATGCTGGACGGCCCTCAGCACTGCTGGGGGCGCAGTCTGGCTCAATGGGACCTGATGGAGGGCCCCGCCGCGGCCTGCTCTGATACCCCACAGCTCAATGCCGTGGCCCAGCAGGGCACCGACGGCGTGCGCCTGATGGCGCAGTGGAACCTCTTTGTAGCGCTGCCGCTGTTGCGCTGCCTGCGGGGCGGCGCAGACCCTGCAGATGGTGGGGCAGCTTTACAGCTGCTGGCGTGTTGGGGGGCGTTGTCCCGCAGGCACACGTACGGCATGCAGGGCAAAGGCGGCAAGCCATTGAAGGACAGTAGTGGCGTACGCCGCAGCAGGAGGCGGTGCCGAAGGCGATCCGTATTCCGGGGCAGGGTGGCTGGAGCCGTGTGTGTATGTGGGGAATACAGGGATTTACTAGCATTCCGGCTGTCGATCACCCCAGCCAGGCCCCTCATGTCCGCCGTCGCGCCCTCGAAGCCCTCTCTCCCCTGGATTGGCCGCTATGCCGCCAAGGTCGCCCCGCTACGCGCCTTCTGGTCCGAGGCCGCCTTCGCGCACCACGTACAGGGCAAATGTACAGCTCTGCTGCTCTCGGATGCCGGCCTGCGAACTGGAAGCCCTTCAGTGTCGCCGCCGCCAGCGCGCAGGCATCATCGAGCATTTCGGTCAGCCGATGCAGACCATCAGGACTCAGACGCACCACCAACCGACGTAGAGGCGGTCGAATACTTCCTGGAGGGTGGCCGACGATACCGACGCTTTCCCGCCGAATTCATCCGCTTTGCCTGCCTCCGACGGGACATCAGCAACACCTCGCGCGACCTGATGCTCAGGGCAGCCGCGAGCGGGTCATCCTGCCCGCCATCGACCGCATCATCGACACCCTGCGCACCATGGCGCACCGGTATGCCAGCCTGCCCGCGCTGTACGCGCACCACGGCCAGCCCGCCTCGCCCACCACCTGGGCAAGGAACTGGCGTGACGTCAGTGCAGCGCGCGAAGCGGAGCCCGCGAGCATGTGCCGCCGTGCAGCTGCTGCATGAATGGACAACGGCATGACCACAACGCATCTCACGACGCTATGCGCCGGGTGGACGTGGCCGGCCTGCTCGAAGCGTCGTCATCGAGGCGGCAGCAGCCAACGCTGGCGCCCTGCCAGATCGAGCGCGACGACATCGCGCGGAGCTGTTCCATGCACGCTGATCGGCTTCAACACCGTGCTGCTGGACGCAATGCCGCGACATCTGGAAGACTACGTTTCAGTGGCTATTTCGCAGAAGCTGAAGGGAAGGCGAGGTGGGCTCGTCCACCACATGCCGCACAGAGGTCAGCCCATCGATTTCGAAAATGCCGAGGGCAGCCTGGGCCTGGCCAACGCGCTGCTCTCGCATCTGGCCGACCAAGCCCGTCAGCCGCTCGCAACGACGCGTACAAACTCGCGTCCGGTCGCAACGTCGGCGTTGGCGCTGGGTTGCTGCTGGCCTTCGATTCCGCCCAGCGCGGCCTGGGCAAACTGCAGGTGGCCGAGGCGGCGCTGGCTGCGTGACCTCGATGCGCTGGGAAAGTGCTGCCGAGCCTATCGAGACCGTCATGCGTCGCTGCGGGTGCGTGGACCGTACGAGGCTGAAGAACTCACGCGGCCGCGCCACTCGCGTGAGCCCGAGCTGGTGGCTCGTCGATACCCTGCAAATTCCCGCCGCCGCCGGGAACAGCTCAGAGCCATGACGCCGGCCAGCTACGTTGGCCGGGCCGAGGCGCTTCAGCGCGAGAAGCGGGTGTGATGTGCCATGATGTCGGTAAAGCGTGGCGGAGGAGCTGCATGGCGCTGGAATTCTGATGGGAAATCTGTCGGTGAGGGCGGTGGTGGAAATTGGCGGCGACGAATGCGGTACGCCGTGCGGCACGTCGAACCGCGACAGCGCGTGCTGCTGACCACATTCCTGAGTTCTGCTGGTGCTGTGCACGGTTCTCATCTTGCTTCCGTCAGCCCCGAACGCAGCTGGGCCGACCGCAGCCATTTCGTTTCGTGCGACGTCGCATCGGCGCACACTCGGCGTGAGCCCTGCTGTACGCGGCTGTATTTCTGGGTTGCGGTGCGCGAGGCGCTAAACGAGGCGCGATCGGAACGAGGCGCAGGCGGAACAGGTGCAGGCAAGAACAGGTGCAGGCAGAACGGGTGCGGGCAGAACGCGCAGCCGGCACTGTGGACGAGGGGCTGACCCGGACGAAACAGTTTGACGGCACGGGGAGGGTCTGGCTTTCGGCTTTCCCGCATGCCGTGGATACGGTGGTCTTGCGAGACAAGGCGTGTGAACCAGCAGGCTTCCCCACGTGTCGTGGATGCGGCCAGGCTGCGTTCACCCGATATCCAGGGTGACGATATGCGGGCTTTTTGCTCGAAGATACGAATAGTGCGCGCGCGCGCAACGAATTATCGAAAAGAAGGGGAAACGATCCGTGCTCGCGATCGCAACCGCCCTCAGCGGTGTCTGGTCGTGCTGCTGGCCAGAGTGGCCATGGGGAAGGCCGCGTGGAGCTGGCCCTGTGCCGCCGTGGTGTTCATCGTTTCCGCTGCCTGTCTGACGGGCGCTTTCCTGCTCGATGACCAGCCGCTCGAGGGCGCCCTGAAGATGTCGTGACCGGACTGGTCAACGTGGTCTATTCTTCGTGCTGAAAGTGTTCAGAAAACGGTCGCCCGCCAGCAGGACGAGCCTAACATCGATACCGTCCGTCTCCTCTGCGCAGTGTGCGCTGTGTCCTGTGCGCTGTGACTGTCCGCTGTCAGCACGGCTGACCAGCGCAGAGGGACGAACCGGTTCGTTACACGCCCCAACAATATCCAGCAACCCTGACCAGAGACCCTGCATGGGATATATTCGTTCCAGCGCAAAACTCGTCGTCCTGGGAACTGCCGTTCAGCGATTATGCGTTTCCACGCTGGCAGTCCCTGCGTCCATCGCCCTGGTGGCTGCTGCTCGGCCATTTTCTGCCACGCTGGCGCCGCAGATGCATGGCCTGCCCCAGATGTCGTTCTGGGTTCTTTTGAGGCTCGAACTTTCTTTCCACCTGGGTGCTCTTTCTGATGGCGATGTTCATCCTGCGCTGGTGGATGCGACAGGGGTGACCCGCTGGGATGGCGAGGGCGACATGTTCAACCTGATTGCGGCGTCTGGCTGGTGATCGATCTGATCGTCTATGCAGCGTCGATACTCGGCGCGCCGGGCCTATCGTCGTGCCGCTGTCCATCTGCACGATATGGGTTGCCGGCAATGCCTTTTCCGGGGCCATTCAAAGGCTTCGCTGGGTTATTCCATCGGCGGCGTGATACTGGCCATCATTCCCGGGGGCACTGATCGGTGCCGCGGTGGGCATCATGCTGGTCAAGATGGGCTACCTGCCATGCCGGCCGCCTGCGATCAGGCAATGCGGCTGGTCCTGCGGGCTGACGCATAGCGATCCTCTGCAAAAGTCTGCGAGCGCTCTGGACCCAGGATCGGGATGGCATGGTTCTGCTAACCCACGCCAACGCGGATCGTCAGAGAAGGATCCATCGAAGATCGTCAGAAAAAGGAGCCCTGCGTGTTTTTCGTTTCAGCGCAAAACTCGTCGTCCTGAAGGAACTGCCGTTCAGCGATTATGCGTTTCCGCGCTGGCAGATCGCGGCCATCCTCCTGCTGGGGATCCTCTCCGGCGTCCTGCAGGTGCTGATGCCGTTGCGACCCAGTGCGTATGTTTCCATCGTGGTATGTCATCGGGTCGAGCATCCTCATCATGCGCTGGCTATCTGGTGGTGGTGCGTGTCCTGCGTGGGTGGCTGGACGCAGGGTGATCGCTGGGATGGCGAAGGCGACCTGTTCAACCTGGTTGCAGCGGCGTGGTTCCTGATCCACCATTTCCTTCCTGCTCGCCCTGTCCGGCGCACAGCCGTACATCGTCACACCGTTGTGGATCTACTCCCTCTGGGTGGCGGGCAGATACCCTGTCCGGGCCATTCGAAAGCCTCTCTGGGCTATTCCATCGTTGGCATCCTGCTGGGGGAACCCTGGCCAGCGTGCTCAGTGGTGCCTGATCGGCGGGGTGGGCGGTGCCTGCTACGCATACTGGGCCTGGTCCGGGTGCCGCACGGCGCGGCGGGCTGATCACAGCAGGCAACCCCGCAGGCTGCCTGTGGACTGATCGGGGGCATGCCACATCGGTTTCCGGCGTGGAGCTTGGTGCGCAGGACGGATGAGTTCATGATGCGCCCTGGGTGGCCGGTACGCTTCCTGCATGGATTGCCAATCTTTGCCAAACAGGCTCGGCTTGCGCCCATCCGACCGCCCATCCACCACGCCGAGGCTTGCCCATGGTCACAATGAACATCTCCTGTCCGACGCACTGAAGAACTTTGTGGACGAGCAGGTCTCGCAGGGGTGGCTACGTGTCCAGCAGCAGTATGTCCGCGACCTGCTTCGCAGGAGCAGGGGCATACTCAGCTGCGGAGCATGCTGCTCGATAGCATCAACAGTGGGCCGGCAGGGGGTGGCGGATGACGCCTGTTTCGATGATCTGAAACAGAAGGTACGGGAGGAGGCCCGCAGGCGCTGTGAAGCAACGGTGGAATGACTGTCGTGAAGTACAAGGTCGTGAAGACGGCGTCCGGGCGTCAGGATGTCAGGCGTATCGTTGCGACTATCTGGAGCAGGATGCAGAACGGGCGGGGCTGCATTTTGCGAGGCGCTTCAGAAGGCCTATCGGCACTCGCCCGGTTCCCTGGTACCGGTTTATCCCGCTACGAGCATGGCTTCAGCTACCGGGGCTGAAATTCGGCGGGTGCCCGGTTATCCGCATCTGGTGTTCTGTCGAGCATCCAGAGCAGATCTCCGTTCTGCGTGTCCTGCATGGTCAGCGCGACATTCCTGCTTTCTCGCTGAATGACATTTGCACCACCTCCCGAAACCGACGCCTGGGAACTCTTCTGGGCCATCAAGCAGGGCAGACCCGTCAAGGTGGTGGACGGCCGTTCACCCGAAGCCTTTGCCCGTGAGCCTATCGGCGCCTGACCTACCGCTGGTTGCCTCAGGCGCAGATGCCGCAACGGCGGATGCCGGCTGCGTCGTCAGACCACCAGCCTGCTCGCTGTCTCCCGATGTCCTCTACGTCTGCTGCGACGATGGCATAGACGGCGACGTGGCCGAACGGACCGCCTGCCGCCTGCGGGCTCGCCGGCCTGAAGGTGCCGAATGGTGGGCGGCATCGACTGGTGGCGGCGCGACGGCTATTCCACCGAGGCGAGAACGCCCAGACCGGTACCGGGTGGGCTGCGGCTGCGACGGCGGGGTAACTCACCCCGACCCTGGCTCCAACGCGCTCGCAGACTTTTGCAGGGACTTTCCTGTACCCGTATGAGATCGTGCATTTGTTTGATTTCAATAACAAGACACGTTATCAAAATCAAAGACAATAGTGCGTACCAGGTCCATATGGGAAGAAATCCCGGTATTTTTGGAAAATACCGTTATATCTTCCGCCATCCGTCCATTCCCTTGATCAGCCCGCGGCTGTCTTCCGTCGCCTCCTCCCGCCCCGGGAGCCTTCGTGGGTTTTTCGCGGCGGGCTCTTTCGTACGGGAACCGAACGGAAAAAGCCATGGAAGCCTGGCTGCCCAGCCTCATCCACCGCCACCCGCAAGAGGGTATGAACTAGCCATCAAACTGTCCGCATGGCCGTCAGTACGCAGCCCAGCGCCGAGTGCGCGCCCAGCTACGCCCGTGTACGAAAAGGATGCCGACAACCTGACCGCCGTGTCGCAGGTGGTTACCATCAACTTCAGACCGTGGCTCGGCCAGCAACTACTGGAGTGATGTTCATCCCGGAGTGATGCAGTCTCCGGGGATGTCAACTCCCGGGAGGTGATGTCCTGTGCTGAGGCTGGCCATAACCGCCGGGTACGTTGATGCGCGTGCCGGTTCTGCGCCATCATAGTGATGGCTGCCTGTCTGGTGCCCCGACGCCGCTACGTGCGCATGTGTCAAATGTGACGTCATATAGGCCACAGACGCATTTGCATTGCAGAAAAGTGTGACGCATGCTGCGGGTGATGAGGGTCTGAACGGCGGGAGCATCACCATGCGGACATCGATACAGTTTCGGCTGCCGGTTACTGCGGCGGCGCTCGCACTTCTTCTGGCCGCCTGCGGTGGCGGCGGCGGTGGGGGCACAGCGGGGCGTACTCAGCTCTCCGCAGCCGCCGCTCGTCAGTGGCGGCGGCCTCATTCAGATGGCAGCCAGTCCGGGCAGGCAGGCCAGAGCAGCCCAGAACGGTATGCCAGCCCGGTCTGGACAGACAGGCCAGAGCGGTAACGCCAGTCAGGGGCCAGACTGGCGGAGCAGCAACACCAGCCAGAATGGTGCTTCCGGCAGTGGTGGCACGGGGGATTCTGGTGCTGGTGGCACAGCGCGGCGGTAGCAGCACTGGCGGCCAGACGAGCGTGGCAGTGGCACCGGCAATGCCGGCACGGGCAACACAGGCGATCAGTCCGGCGGTGGTACGGAACGCGGGCAGCCAGTCGGCGGCGGCAGCGCGGCAACCAGAACGGTGGTGCTTCGCGGCACCATCATCCACCCCCATCGTCCAGCAGGCTTCCGCTCATTTCCGCCGGGGCATGCGCGTGGCGACGTGCTGCTGGCGCAGTCGACCAGAGGCCTGTGCTTCCCTTTCCCGGGCCACCAGCTACAATGGCAGCTGCTGGCCAGCACGCACCCCCAACGTCGTGGCCGGTGTGGAGCTGGACCCGTTCAACTACACGCACCACCTCGGCACCCCGATCCGTCCAGCCCGCTGATCGACGCGAGTGCACGAGAACTACTACCGCTACCGGGCGGCCGAAGAGCGCAGCTACCATCTACGCGTACAGCTACCCGCGACTGCACCCGCTCATCAGGGGCCCGCAGCGTGTCCACTATACTGGGTAGAACACCGCTGACCGTCTCAGGCACCGGCTTCACGCTGGGGCAGACCATCAGCGTGCGTGACGGGGCGGACGATGGCATCAGCAACTTCTGGGGCAACGGTACGCACGTCGAAGCTGGAGCTGTCGGCTGCGGCGCACCATCGCCTTCAACAGCGTGGTGCCCTGGTGTGCTGATCGAATGGAAAGGCACCAGCAGCTCGGCCGCTGTTTCCGCTCCAGTGGCTCCGGTGCCGCCAATGCCAGCGGCACGGCAATGCAACCAGCGGCACGAGCGCACGAACAGCACCAGCCCCCGTCTCGAACAGCTGATGCTGCTGCGTGGCCAGAATGGCAGCCAGGCCAAAGCTCTGCTGGAATGCGTCGGGGCTGCAGTATGCCGCCGGCTGCACTGCACGGCCTGGAAGGCACCAGCCGGCTGGCAGCAGGGTCAGAAGCTGGGCTTCGACGGTCACTACCTGATCGATGACCGTTCTGCGCATGCGACAGCGGCTTCTTCTACTGGCGTTAGAGCGTGTCACGCACTCATCGACCTCTCGCAGTTCCCAGCCGTACGCGGTGTTGCCCTGTCCAGCAGGGCGGTCCGCCTGCCTGCGCAGCGTAGCCTTGTCAGCACGGCTGGGCCGGGGGCTGCCCGCAGGGGTTTCTCCTGCGGGTACGCATGACTGTGTTGGCCGTGCCTTGAAACCAGTGAAGGTTCTGCGGCCCCGCCGGCCTGCACCCCAGACTGGCGGTCCCTGGTTTCCCACCCCCGGTAGTTATCATTACCAAAGGAAATATAACGTTCCGACAGCTCCGCGGGTTTCCGTGTCACAGGCTGATCCCTGCCTATCGCGAGCTGTCACCTGCCCGTAGTGGCCGGGCACCGTGGGCGACGGCGTACGCATGTGCCGCATGCAGGACGGGCGTTCTGTCGCCCCGGACGAACCGCTGTGGCCCGTGCCATCGGCCTTCTCACGAGGCGGCGTCGTTGCAGGTGTACATCCATCATTCCGGTGTTGCGCGGAGCGCCGACGCAGGCGATGCGAAAATCACCGTTCACGAACGCCAGGTCAACAGCCAGATCATCGTCTGGACCACGCTGATCGGGGGCTTCATCGGATTCGCTGGTGAAGTAGGGATCCGAAGTGACATGCCACCGCGTACCGGGTGAAATCTCCCCGCCGGGCGCCAACATCGATGCCTGGCTGGGATGGCTGAGCTTCAACTCCATTCACTGGACTATGTACCAGGGGCGCCACGGTGCCCGGTGCCGTCACGCACTCTATCACTGGGGCTTCAGCTTCGTGTTTGCCTGGCTGTACATAGTGGGCGGCATCCGCTGGCCGCGCATCGCTCTGGTACGGTGCGTTCTATGGTCTGGTCGTTACCGTGGTCATGCACGGGTTCCTGATCCCCTTTTGGGCTTCCTGACCCGGTCTATGCCGCATGGTGCCACCGGCTGGCTCTGGAATCTCAACGCTGCCGAGCTGTGGGCGATTCTGGGCCATGTTTACTGAATCCGTCTCCATCGAGATCTGTCTGATTGCCGTGCTGTCACTTCAGCAATCCATCGTCAGAAGTGGTTTTCTGAAGTGACGGCCTGATCGCGATGCTCGGGGCTGAAATGCCCCCGATTGCCGGACACAAAAAGAGGCAGGGTCCGAATCGAACCCTGCCCGTATGGAGTGCAACCTGTAGGGGCGAAGCCGCCCCACGGCCTCACGGCAATTCCACCTCCGTGGCATCCTTTTTCCTGATCGGCGGCCAGATCCTCGCTTCAGGCCCAGGCGCATCACGATGGCCGCGGCCACGAATCGACGAATGAGATGCCGAAGCAGATGCCGATGGCCAGCGCCAGCGCGAAGTAGTGCAGCGTGGGGCCGCCGAAGAACAGCATCGACAGCACCATCATCAGCGTGGACGTGTGCGTGATGATCGTCCGCGACGTGGTGGTGGTGATGGCGTGGTCCAGCACGGCGGCGGTGGTCATGTTCTTCGCGCTGGCGCTCGCGAAATTTCTCGCGCGGTCGATAGATGATCGCGACTCGTTCACCGAGTGGCCCAGCACCGCCAGCACCGCTGCCAGCACCGACGGCGAACTCCACTGGAGGGCGAAGCGGGATGATCACGTGTCGTGCAGGTTGGCGATGATGCCTGCCACGCCGAACTTCCATTCGAAGCGCATGGCCAGGTAGATCACGATGCCGACGATCACCATCAGCAGCGCCATGGCGCCGCCGGTGGCCAGCTCATGCCCCACCTGCGGGCCCACGAACTCGTTGCGGCGCAGCTCCACCTTCGGGTCGACGGTCTTCAGTGCGCAGCACCTGCTCCGGCCTGCTGGGGCCGCCGATACCCGCCTTCCCTTCAGCGGCGGGCGGATCATCACGTCGCGCAGTGCCGAAAGTTCTGCACCTGCGGCTCCGAGCCCAGCTCCTCGATGGCAGCCGGGTCTTGCCCAGATCGACCGGCTGCGCTGGTTGAACTCCATGACGGTACCGCCGTGTGAACTCCACCGACAGGTTCAGCCGCGCACGTAGCAGGATCACCGCCGCGACGAAGAACGCGATGGAGATCATGTTTCAGCACCGTGACGTGGCGCATGAACGGAGATGTCACGCGATCTTGAACAGTTCCGTGTTGTGAGCCTCGGTCAGCGCTTGGCAACGAGGCTTGTGATCGTCGGGTGCCCAGTCGCTCTGGCCCACCGACAGGTGCCGAGTGCGCTTGCGGCCGCCATACCAGGGGTTGACCAGCCCGCGCGACACGAACACCGCCGAGAACATCGGGTCAGGATGCCCAGGCGTGCACGGCAAAGCCCTTGATCGGGCCCGAGCCGAGGTAACGGTGCCAATACCGGCGATCAGCGTGGTGACGTTGGCATCAGAATGGTGGCCCAGGGCGTGCTCGTAGCCGGCGCTGATGGCCATCTGCGGCGAGACGCCACGGCGCAGCTCCTCGCGCACACGCTCGTTGATCAGCACGTTGGCGTCGATGGCGTGCAGATGCCAGCGCGATGGCCGCGATGCCGGGCGGCGTCAGCGTGGCCTGCATCGGCGAGCAGCGCGCGCCACCAGCAGCAGCAGGTTGAAGCCCAGCGCGCGCGTGGAAACACGCCGAACAGCGCGTAGTAGATGATCATTGAACACCGAGATGGCCGGAAGCCCACGCCACGGACGAAGCGCTTCTCGATGTTGTCGGCCCCCAGGCTCGGGCCGATGGTCCGTTCTCGATGATGTTCATCGGCGCGACCAGCGCACCGGCGCGCGCAGCAGCAGGGCCAGAACCGCCGGCGATTCTGGGCGTGCCATGCCGGTGATCTGGAAGCGGCTGCCCAGCTCCGACGCTGGATGGTAGCCACCGTCAGCACCTCGCCCTTGCCCTTCTCGGAACAGCACCACGGCCGTCGGCTTTGTGGATGTTCTTGCGGAGACCTCACGCAGGTGGCGGCCGCCGGCTACGTTCCAGGCTCACGGCCACGGCGGGCTGCTGGTGCTCGTCGAAGGTGGCCGACGCGTTCGTGAGAGCTGCTGGCCGGTGAAGATGGGTTCGCGCTTGAGCACCGCCGGGGCGCCACGGCCCTGGCGGAACAGGTCCGGAACCGCACCACGGCACGTGTCGCTGGTCAGCGCCCGCTGGGCCTCGTTGCTCGTGTCCACCAGCCGGAGCTTCCAGCGTGGCGGCTACGGCCAGCGGGATGTCCTTGGCCCGTGCCGTCGTCCTGCACACGGCAGCTGCACTGCACGTGCAGGTCAGCGCCCTGGCGCTGGATGACCGGCTCGGCCACGCCCAGTTCGTTGATCCGGTTGTTCGGCGTGGTGATGTTTCTGCTGCACCGAGTTGTCGAGGAAGGTGCGCATATTGCCGCCTGCGTCAGCGTCATCGCAGCTGCGCATTGGCGCCGCCGCCCGCGCGTCTGCAGGAGCCAGTCGCCCTGGTGAAATTCGCGCAGCGAGGCCCTCAACACGCTCGCAGGTGGCCTCGTCGCCAAAAGGTCATCACCAGCTGGTTGCCGGTGCGGCGGATGCCGCTGTGGCGCACGTTGCGGTCACGCATCCGGCGTGCGCACATCGGCCATGGCGCTGTCCAGACGCTTGTTCCAGCGCCTCGGCCGTCGATCGATCTGCATCCGCAGCGCGCCACCGCGCGGGTCGGGCCCAGATACATGGGCGGGGCATGCAGCTGCGTGAAGCCAGGTGGAAGCCGACAGCAGGATTCAGCGCCGTGATGGAGCCGGATCGAGGCGTCCGGGTTCAGCGCACTGCCAGCACGTCGCGGGCGCCAGCTGGCGGTGTCGGTCGAGGTCGAAGCGGATCGTGACCGAGCTGTCGTCGCCTGGCGCACGTGTTGGGGATGCCGGCTTCGGTGAGTGACGGCGAGCGCACGCGTCTCCGTGGCCTCGTCGACCTTGATGGTCGCCGTACTGGCTGGATATCACGGGCCGCTGGCGATTCGCACGTAGAAGTTGGGGAGGGTATAGATCAGGCTGAAAGATCGGTGCCAGCCCGATGACGGCGTACCGCCAGAACAGTTCGATTCACACTCAGATGGCCTTGATGGTGCCCTTCGGCGAAGGTCTGGATGGTCGACTTCTGGAAGCTCATCTCGATGGACTTGCCTTCAGAAGCGGAAACTTCGACGGTAACATGCAAAGCCGCCGACCTTGGTCTGCTGCCGACGATCCGCCCGGCCGTCACCGCTTCATCGCCTTTTGCCTTGCTGCCAGCGTATGTTCCGGTGCTCCTTGGCCCTTCGTCTGCGGACGGATCATCAGGAAATACGCGACGACTAACATCAGGGATGATGGGCGGGAAGCCCGGCAGCGAGTTCTCGGCGCCGGCGGGCTGCCGCCAGCGATCTGTGCGTAAAGCAGAGGAAATCAGCACGTGTGGGTCGCTGTCGGGAGGTGGGGAAGACGGGCGACCGCGCCGGCTGGCGGCGATGCGCATGTGGCGTGATGATGAACCGGCTTCCCGCGACGCCATGCGGGCAGCCCGGCCGCTGGCTTCGGGATGGATGAACCGTCATTAGACCGGCCGGGCCTGCGGATGACCGGGCGTTCCTGTTACGACTGCCCTTCGTCCAGCCCGCGCTGGCGGCCGGCCTCGAACTGCGCCATGGAGGCCGCAAACCGAGCCTTCGGCAATGGCCTCGCGGGCCTCGCCCATCAGGAGTTCAGGTGAAGTGCGGGTTGTGCACCGTGGCCAGATGGAGCGCCCGGCATCTCGCCCACCGGCGGTTCAGGTGGTGCAGGTAGGCGCGATGCCTGCGGCAGGTGCTGCACAGGCAGGTGGGGTCCAGCGGTCGCTCATCGTCACGCCAGCGGGCGTTGCGGATCTGCAGGTCCTAAAAGCGGCGTAGACAGCCAGCCGTTGCGCGCATTGCGCGTGGGCATCACACACAATCCGAACAGATCGATGCGGGCAATGCCGTCGACGCAGGTCTTCCGCGCTGCCCACCCCATCAAGATAAGCGTGGGCGGTCGTGGCAGCCGGTGGCCCGCGGTCCAGAATCCGCAGCACCGTCTGCCGGTTCACCACCGACAGCCCGCCGATGGCGCCAACCCTCGAAGCCGATCTCCTTCCAGCCCGGCCAGCGACTCGTCGCGCCAGATCTTCGAACATCCCGCCCTGCACGATGCCAAAGAGGCGCATTGGGGTTTCTTCCCGTCCAAACTCGTTGCGGCTGCGGTCTGGCCCAGCGCGACGGCACCGCTCGGCTGTGCCGCCTCGATACCCGCGTGGTGGGCCGCCGTCGACCTCATGGGGCGTGCATTCGTCCGAACACCATGGCGATGTCGATTGAGTGCCCGCTGCGCCTGCATGCGTCTCGGGCGTGAGAAACGGCCTGCTATCCGCGCCATTGATGGGCGAGGCAAAGCGCGCCTTCCTCCGGTTGCGCAGCTCGCCCAGGCTCCACCTGAAAGCCAGATCCGATCAGTGATCGGCCGATGCGCCATTGAAACCATGCAGACCGCCCAGTTTTCCATGACGGTGGTGCCAGGGCGCAGCGCAGGTGGAAAGGTGTTGCCCAGGATGATGCGCGCGCCCACCGCCTCCAGATCGTCCGGCGACATGCCCTTCACGGCTACCGCCGTTGCCCACCGGCATGAACGTCGGCGTCTGGAACCGCACCGTGATTGAGAGCTTCAGCGTGCCGCTGGCGCGCGCGCCAGGCCGTCCGGTATGGTGCAGGGTGTGTTCGAGGCATGGGGATGGAGGAGAGAAGAGGAGGAGGTCGCTGTTGCTGTGTCGAAGTGAGGCGAGGCGTCTGAGGGCGAAAGCAGAGGAAAGGAAACCGTCATGCCCCGGGTGCGTGCGCTGCTGCAGAATGGCTGGATGTTCCTGGTTTTATGCCTGTAGTACGGGATAATTACGCATTTCGTGTCTGGAGGACGGGGAGGTGAACAGCAGGCTCATGACGGGCGCTGCGTCAGGGCGGCCGCTGGCACGCCATTGTCAGGTGGCATGAGTCGTCCCGGTCCAGCAGCATCGCGTCGCAGCTGAAGAAGCGGTAGCGCTGCGCAGTAGCGTGCACGCCAGGCGCGCCGGATCGTCTCGCGCCCGGCAAAGGCGCTCACCAAGGAATCCAGCAGGGTGGATTTTGGCGGGTGGAAGTTGGTGAACAGCGGTCCACCACCCGGAAGCGGTAGCCCGGCGTGATGAACAGGTTCGTCTCGCCCACGCCGGCCTGGCCGCCACTGGCTTCCAGCGCGCGCATGGCCGTCGTGCCGATGGCCACCGCGGCCGTCCCCGGCCTTCCGCGCCCGCGCAATGGCCTGCGCCGTTTCGGGCGAAATGGCATAACGCTCGGCAGCCATCTGGTGCCGCGACAGGTCTTCCGGTACGCACCGGCGGAAGGTGCCGGCCCCCGATGCAGCGTCCAGGTGGGTCATCTCCACCCCCGCGCGCGCAGGGCCGCCAGCAGCGCTGCATCGAGAGCTGCAGTCCGGCCGTCGGCGCCGCCACCGCGCCCGGCTCACGCGCAAACACCAGTCCTGATAGCGCGACTCGTCCGCGCCGTCCGGCGTGTGCTGGATGTGCAGCAGCGGCAGCTCGCAGCCGCTCAGTATCTCCGCAGCGGGCGCATCGAAGCACGCAACCACCGGCAGCATCTGCCCGGCTCGCGGGCGGAGACGACGGTGGCGACGGCCGCGGCGTATTGCGAGGCCGGGGGCCCGTCACCGCGACTGACGCCCCGATCCGCCCGCCGATCGATCGATCCCGACCCGGAACCCGCACCTGCCATCACCGAAGTACCGCCAGCTGCCTTCGCTTCGGCGGATGGCTGGCGCGCACCGTGGCCAGTGCCTCCGAACTCACCGTCGATGCGCTCGACCATCACCTCGATGCGCCCGCCGCCCTCCTTGCGGCCGAAGAGTCGCGCGTGGATCACCTTCGTGTCGTTGAAAGACACCGCAGACTGCCCGGCGCCAGCGAGCGGCAGCGAATCCGTCGCCAGCCGGTCGGCCACTGGATGTTCCGCTGCGGAGGACGGCCGATGCCGCTGCACCTGCCGTGTCGCTGCCTGCGGCGGCGCTGTTCGGTGGCAGTGCTGCCTGTCGTGCGGTCGAGTCAGTGGTGTGCGGTCGTGGCGCCGCCGAGTCGCGCCACTGCTCGCAGCGGTGCCCAGCGCCGATACATCCGCAGGCGCCGCCGGCCCGGTGCTCGGGCGGATACTGCGCAATCAGTTCATCGGGCGGGTGGTGATCGTCCGGAGGTTTTCATGGAAGGAGTGGTGCACCAGAGCAGGGGCAGCGGGCGGACGGGACCTGCGGCCGGGTGAGCTGATTCGGGGGTTTCCACGCCGGGAGGCGACGCTCCCGCCGGAGCGCATCCGGCCCGAAGTGGACTCCGGTCCGGATGCAGACTCCAGCCGGCGTCTGGAAACGGAGCGTGCAGGGAGACTTCAAAGTGCTCAAAGACCGGTTGGCGTACCCGGCCGATTTGCGCCATAGTGGTGACCGGATGCCGGTGGTACAGGATTGGTACGACGCGTCCCGCGCCCGCCACCTTGCTCCCCGCAAGGTCTCCCCCAACCCTGGGCCGCCGTTATCCGATGCTTCTCCCTGTCACGCTGCCCCCTGCCACTGCGCCTTCCCCCAATCCGGGCCGCGGCGGGCCAGCAATCAGCATCCCCTCGGTGGGCCAGCCGGTCGCCCGCCAGTTCTCTGGCGCGCACCCTGCGAGCTGGCTCTCCGGCCTGTCAGCGGGTGGTGAAACTGGCGGGCACGCGGGGACTCAAAATCGCCGCAGCGTCGGATTTCGAGTCCGACGGGCACCAGCTTGCGCAGGCCGCTTTCCGCTGCCAGCGTGGGGCGGCCTTTTGGGTATGTCTGGCCCGCTCTGCCGGCCCGATCACTATCGTGCCGGGGCGAAGATCCGTCCTTTCTGGTGGCCGGTGCCCTGTCTTGGTGCAAACGGGTCACAGCCTGCCGCCATTCCCGCCCTGCCACGGTCTTAGCTTCCGGCGCGGGGCATCTCCGCACCGTCCGTCTACAATGCAGTTTCCCCAGAATATAGCGGACGCGCCGCCGCATCACCGACCGGTCTGCTGGATTGGACTCCTGTTCGGCTTTCTGCTGCAGCTGGCAGGGCGGATTCTGTTTCGTTGTGTGCTTCCGCGAGCTGCTGTTGCGGCTGCAATACAAGCTTCATCGTGGCCCTGCGCTGGTGGCCATCGCCATCCCGGTCGGCGGGCTTCTTCGGGTTGCAGCGGGCGGGGGCCATCCGTAGCTGCCCGAGGACGCATGCCGCTGGGCCACGATCATCGGCGCAGCAGAGCTGCTGTTTGGCATCGGCATCATGCTGGCGCGCTGCTGCAACGGCGGCGGCAGCCTGGTTCCGCTCCGGTGGAGGGTGCCGCGCAGCCTGCTGGTCCTGCTGGTGCTACGCACATCACCCTCGCAGCCTTTCAGGCCGGGCCCGTTCCGCCTGAATGCAGCCGCTGCTCGAGACAGCCTTCCACCCTGTCCCACCCATTCACGGCACCCTGGGCATCGCACAGGTGGCTGGTGGGCGCCGCTGGCCCTGCTGGCCTTCACGCTGGTGAGGGCGCGACCAGCGCACCACCGCCGACTTTGCCGATGCCCCGTCGCGCAGCGGCGTCCGCCATCGCACTATCTCCGTGCGCATGGCCGTGCGGTCGGCCTGCTGGGCAGTGCCGCCTGGTGGCTCAGCGCCAGACCGGCCGCAAGCTGCGGCTATGCTGGCCACTCCACCGCCAGCCTGCTGCGGTACCTGACCGCGGCCAGACCCGCTATCAACTGCGGGCAGCCTGTTCGTGCGGGCATCCTGCCCGGCGCCTGGATCAACGCCTGATGACCGTGAGTTCACGCTGGCGCGTGCCCGCCCGGAGCAGGTGCCGCAGCGCATCGCGGCAGGTGGCCTGATGGGTATCGGTGCCGCTGCCGGCGGCTGCTGCGTACCCAGCACCCTGAGTGGCCACGGCGTACTTCTCAGTGGCAGGGCTGGATTGCCACCCTGATGACATTCATCGCCGGTGCCTGGATCAGCCGCATCACAGGCGGGGACGCGTAATTCATGATACGTCCCTCCATGCGCCGGCCTTTCGCCAGTTTGCCGTGATGGCAGCGCCTGCCGGCCATCGCATCATGGTGGTTTGCCCGTCATGCGCCTCATTTTCCCGTGCGGTGCGGCATGGCTGGCCCTCGAGGGCAAGAAGGCCGCTTTTGCGCGTGTCAGATGCCGGCGCGTCATGAGCCGTGCGTTCGCACGTATTGTGTGACCGCACGCCACTGCGGAGCCCTGCGCTGCTCCTGGCCTGCGCTGCCAGCGCGACTGGCGAGCGTGTTTTCGTGTCATCGTGAACCATCACCTTCCTCGCCCGCTGTGCGCGCGCCCTGTTGACGACAGCCGTTGGCCTCGTTATGGCTGGTTGCGGTTCCCACAAAATCCAGACGCTCGATATTTCCGCCGCCATGGCGGAATCTGATCGGCAAGCCCGACACCGTCATCATCGCACCCGTGACGACAGCCTCTACAACGCGTCCACGATCAGAAGCGCCCGCGCTCGCAGCCACCTGCCGGGGGCTGGCCAGTTCACCACGGCCTGGCTGGACGTCGCCCCGGACCAAATTCCGCTGCGGCCCGTGCAAGGGCATCACCCGCGACAAGCGGGTGGTGTTCTGACAACAGCGACAACCTCGAGACGCGTCGGCGCCAGAATGCTTCCACGCGGCCTACGAGGTGGATATCTACAAAGGACTACCTGGCCTGGGCTGCCGACAGCCGCCGCCCGCTCGAATCGCATCAGTGCACGCTGGCCGTCTCGCGGTGGCTGGACCGCCTGATGAAGGGCGGAAGCCGGAAAGCTACGACAACGACCGGTACGCTGCCTTCGAGAAGTCGTCGGCGCCGCTGGATCCAACGCCACCATGCGGCGCATCAGTGGGGCCTGCCGTTTCGATACCGACTGGATTCGAAACGCGCGCGATCTGGAACCTCTCAGACCCGAAAGGTCATCGAGGCGAACCTGCTGAAAAACGGCATTACCGCCGGCAGGGCGCATCATGTGCTCGAGCAGCAGCTGGCGGCCGCGCGCGTCACTGTGAGCGCTGAGGCAGGCAGGCGTGAGGACGTGCGCTTCCTCAGCGAGGGGCCTGCGGCTGGCTGGGTGGATGCCGAGCCTGCCTACCGAGACGAAGGTCAACACCCGGAGCCTGCCGGCTTCGGCGTGATGAAAATCGCCATAGCCACGCAGATCGACGTCAGCCTACCGGCCCGAAGCGCAGGCGCTGCAGAAGCCTCAAACTCTGTCTCCAACCGCCGCTCGTGGGACGAGATACACCGGCAAGGTCAAGCTACGACTACATCCCCGGCGAGGGGAACCGAAGGGCGCTATCTGGGGTTTTGCCGGCGCGACTCGTCCAACGCGGCCGACTACTACGACCCGGACAATACCCTGCGCAACAACGAAATCTTTGCGCTCTGGAAGGGCAGGGGGCATCGAGAAGGGAGACAGGCTGGCCTTCTGCACTGCAGGTACCGGCTACGCGTGCGTGTGCCTGGTTCATGACACAGCTGGCGGGCTGGCCCACCACCTACATCTACGATGGGCTGGAATGCCCTGGCAGATGGACTCCGGTGTTTCCCGTCAGAAAGGCGCACCGGACGGCATGAGCAAAGCGGATGCACCTTCAACGATTTCCGGCAAGGGTGCACAGGCGGGGGCGTCTTGCAGAGCTGAGGCGCGCGTGGCGAGGGAGGTGCTGGCTGGTGGCACCTCCTGTGGTGTGGTGTCTGGTGGCGTGCCTTTGGTGCGGGGCGTCTGCGATGGGGCATGCTCAGTATGGCACGTCTGGACGTATCACCGGGCGGCTTTGGCTTTTCTGGGGTAGCAGAGCCGGTTGAAAATCCTCGCGGCTTGATGAGCCATCCCGGATCGACGACCTTCTGCGAAACCTGTATGGCTGAGGGGGCGTCCTCCTTCTCCATCTCTCCGCCTTCCATGCGCCATTGGCTTCACGCCGGACTGATCTGTGCCGCGGTATTTCATCGTCGTCGCAGACAGCCGCGCTGCCTCGGTGTCGATGACCACGCGTGACGGTGCTGGCCTCCCTGTTGCAAAAACGGTTTGACACGGGTGGCCTTGTGCTCCGGTCCCGCAGAAGTTGTTCGCGCCGAATCCGGTAGTGCCCTCCTGCGAGTACGCTCGTATCGCATGAGGCGTAGTAGTGTTCGGGGCCGTTGGCAATCCGGTTGTCGACATCCAGTTCCCCACCAGCCCTTTGCTGTTCAGGTAATAGACGTGCTGGCCGTTGGGCTCCCGGGTGTGCAGGTCGGGCATCACCTTCGCCGTCCCAGGTCAGGGTGGTGGTGGAACAGGCCGGGGCTGCCAGCCGTTGGCGTTGTGTCCTTCAGGGAAGCAAGTGCACTGAGCGAGCGTTCTTTCACCAGGCCACGTGCCTTGCGTCCCGCATCCAGGTAGGTTTCCCACAACATGTGGCCGGACGCGTCCGATCCTGGAAGGAGCCATGGAGGATGTTGTTCGATGGGACTGCGGTTGGGCCGTACAAAAGCCTCAGCCCATTGATCACCACATCAATGTAGGCCAGAAGATGCTCTCCATGGGTTTCTGCTGTAGCGGGGGCTATGTGCAGAGTGTAGCATTTGCTTTCCGGATACCGGGACTTTTGTATAGCTCAGGCCTTGTTGACAAAAAGTTGCCCTGCGAGTGCGCGATGAACAGCATCTTCCTGCCTTCGAGCGCCAGCGGTATCAACCTGTGCCTGGTGTCTCCGGTAGTCTTCCTCGGTGGGCGGTCATAGAAAAGCCGGGACAGGGCGGCAAGCGTTTTTGAGGTGTTGACACGGTAGATGCCTTCCAGAGCCAGCGCCGCTCCCTGAAAATACACCTGTTACTCTGTCCCATAATGTATGCTGGCGTGTAGGCTTCCCCAGAAGTACTCGAACCGCTTTTCCAGTTCTCCGCTCTCGTCGAGCTGGTGAGCAGTCTGGATAAAGGTTTCTGCGAGATCCTGAAAGTCGTTGGAGCCAGCTTCTTTGCCGTGGTGTTATAGAACAACGTCGGCTCCATTGGCTCTCCGTTATAGGAGGTTCGATAAGCTCCCCGAGTCTTTCGAGCGCTTTCCCCGCATCGTCCGAGCTGTTCCACACGCCATTGAAAAAGCCAAAGTGCGTAGCTGCCCTTCTGGCAAACCGTATGCTCCGGAATGGATTGCGATGCTGCTGGCGCGGGTTGAATCGAAAGGGATGCGGCGAGAACCAGCAGTGAAATCCTGTGCACAGCTTTTCATGATGGTTGCTTTTTGGGATGCTCACTTGCAGTGGCTTTTGGGGATGGCACCAAACGGCGCCATTCAGTGCGGCATTGAATCTTTCCGTACGCCTTGTACCGCCGCCGGGTGTTGATGGTAAAGTTTCGTACCATGGTGTCATGGTACGGATCTGTCAGGAGGCATCTGCTGCACAGTATGCGGCAGCGAGACGTCACCACAGCTTCCCGAAGATCGTCCTCGTTCTTGGTGCCATCATGCCGCGTTTGATGGCCTGATGGAGCACCGTCAGCCGGTGTTTCTGAAGTTCGGTATCCGGAAGTGACGCGATCCACGCCTCGATGTCATCCCTCACGCCATTGTGGTTGGCGTCCACGCCCTCGATGGTGTCGGTGCGGTCCAGTATCGGTAGCTTCCCTTTGGCTTCCAGTTGTTGATAGCTTCCTTGAAGTTTCGTGGGGGTGTTTCTGTGGATGAAGGGCGTTGGGACCGCCGCAGGCGCGCCCAATGGCGACCGAGAGCAGAACGGTCAGCAGAACGGGGCGCAGAAGACAGGAAGGGCGCATGACGGTGAGTCCTTGCACAGGGGCCGCCCTGGGTGAGGGCGGCATGGACTGCTATCATGCGCGGGACCGCGTGCCTATAGGCCAAAATGGATAATCCGGGCGGATTTGTCGCCGGGAGAAGCCTTCTCGTGAAATAGTACACACTTCCCTGCGTTATTGGTCAGTCACACGTTACCCCCAATTTCGATTGATATCAAGTAGGGAGATCTGGTGGTTTGGTGTTCCGCTGTGCCTGGTCGGATATTCTGCGCGGAGATGCCCCGCCCAATGAGGTAGTTACTGCTGCCTGTGCCCACCTGTTACCGTTGAGTTTGCCCAACAACTCGCATCAAAAGGAGGTGGTGACCATGAAGCGACTGCTGGCTTTCCTGATTTCTTTTTCCATGCTGTTTTCTTTCTCGCTGCCGGTCTCGGCAAGCCAGAGGCGTTGATGATGGCGGTGACCCCGTTGCTGCGATCAGAGGCTGCGTAGGCCGATCCTGAAGGGTTTTGATCAAAAGGTCGCGCTGCTTCAGCAAAGCGAGGGCATTGATGACGCTTTTCCATGGGGCGCCCAATGCAGAAACTGTTCGTTTTTATCTGGGTTCTTTGCGATGCCAGTACCTTGGATCGAGTGAAATCCTTTGTCGCAAATACCGAAGGAAACACTTTGAAAGTTTTCTGGCACAATGGATAACCACTCGGTTAAGCTTTAAAGAAGGTCAGAGCCGAAATCGTCGCACGCCACCAAGGATTGCTGTGCCTGTTGGCAGGCGTGGGTGGCTTCTGCCGCATACATGGTCGGTACTGGCATGCTTTGTACGGGCTGTTGGTGTGCAGGACCGCGGTCAGCGGAGCGTCGGCGCGGTGTCCGGTTTCATGTGGCGGCGTGTTCACGGGGATTGACAAGTTCCCCGATTGGGATGCGACCTGCCGATGAAGGGCGTTTGTTTGCAGAAAGGCATTCTGGGTATAAAGGCGCATGGTATGCCTTTTTGACGATGTACGCCGTTCGGTGAAGGTCCTTCTCGAGCGGATGTGAGGCCGCATCCCTCTCTTTTCCGTCTTGAGAATACGTGTTTTGTACAATTGCCTGTGTCCCATGGCAGGCAGTCGTGCATTGAGCCGGAAATGGTCGTCTCCGGTCGGTCCAGGTCAGCCCATGCATACCGGAGGCATGCAGTTTTGTTTGCATGAATGGAGTGGAAGGGGCGTCACGGACGTATGCATGCTTCGTGTGGATAGCTGAGCTCGCGGTTTCCGTTCTGGGATGCATTGGAAGCGCCGGTATGCCTTCTTCCTTGCCCGGGTGTTGACGGTCAGTTTCTCTATTTCCGCTCCGCGGTGGTATCCCAACAATGTATCCGGTGGATGAGGCGTCCATCTGGCGGTCGGTGGTCAGCGTGATGTCATTCGCTACCTCTCTGAGTGCATACTCGTCCTGACATCCACCAGCATCGAGTTCGTGACGGCGGTGTGAACGCGACCGAGCCAGTATTTCTGTTCTTCGTTGTCCGGCAGCCTGGCAATCCATGCTTCGATGTCGTCCCGCACACCGTCGTGGTTGGCATCCACGCCTGCGATGGTGTCGGTTCGGTCCGGCACGGGCGTCTTTTTCTGGCTTCCTGCTGGTGCTGCGCTTTGTGTGGGATGATTCTGCCTGAGAGGAGTTCAGGCTGCCACGGGCGACGACAGTGACAGCGCTCAGGGCGACCAGCAAGGCAGGCCGCAGAAGACGGACACGGTGCTGCCATGCAGTGCGCAACGCAGGCTGCCCCCGGGATGGGGCGGCATGGACGCCATCATGTACGACTTCTGTGCGCTTTCACCCATGCCTCGGGTCAAATGGACAGCCTGGGTGGATTCATCGGTGATAAACCGTTGGTTCTGTGCGATATTCACCGGCGAGCAACCGTTGGTCCTGTGCGATATTCATCGGTGAGCAATCGTTGGCCCTGTGAGACACGAAGATCATGAACGCATTCGTTTCTGCGCTGGCCCCCGGTCGCGTGCTGGCAAGACGCCGTTCGGGCAGAGCAGTGCGCCAGGCTTGTTGGCGCCCCCACCGTCTGCGCCCCGGTGGTTGCCGCGCTTCGGCGGGTCTTCTCGGCCAGCGGCCGGGCGCAAACACCTCCACGGCGGCTTTGTGTCGCACGCGGGCGGCGGCTTCGTACACATCGGGGCGACGCAGCGATGGTCAGCAGACGAGGCCAGCATCGTCCGGCCATTTGTCCGGAGCTGCCATCGGAACGCGGCCACCCGACGGGGCACGCTGCGGGGCGGCAATGCCGCGGGCCGCAGCAGGTGATCGTCGCTGTCCGGGGCCTTGAAAGCGCACCAGTTTCACCACCTGCACCAGCATGTCCAGCAGGGCCAGGGCCTGCGAGGTGCCGGACAGGTAGCGTGGCGTGGGCAGCTGGTTCTCCAGATACCGGCAGATGGACGACGTGCCGGCCGGTGACGCTGCCGTCGTTGAGCAGCAGCACCGGAATCTGAGCTCAGCGGGTTGACGGCTTCAGTTCAGGCGGGTTCTGCCACGGGTCCACCAGCTGCATGGGCAGATCGTCGAGTCCAGTTGAAGTGCCCGCGCCAGGCAGATACGGCGTAGGGTGACGTCGGGCTGATGTAGAGCTTCATGCAAACCTCGGCAACAGGATAGGGGATTAATTCAGGGACCAGCGCAGGGGACGAATGCGTTCGCGACAAGCGCTGAGCGTCCGATGGTCACCCGCCCTGCCTCCTTCAGCTTCCACGCTGGCCGGATGGTTGCGCCGAGGCGGAATGATTCACATCCGCCATCGGCGGCGGATTCATTCGCCCTGCTGCGCCCCGCACGCGCTCCAGCAGCACCTGCAGCGGATGACCCGCAGCGTTTGGTGGGTCATCCGCTTGACCTGGCTGCGGCACGAGTAGCCGGTGGCCAGCGCCTCGCCGGCCTCGGCTGCGGGCGCTCCACCTGGGCCTGCCACGACTGGCTGTAGATCACGCGCGACGTACCCCGCGTTGCGTGCTTCGTGCCCAGTAGAGTGCCGGCATACCCTGCAGCAGCCGGTGGCCTGACCTGCAGTTTCAGCCCGAAGCGCTCGAACACCTTCACCCACTGCGCGTTTGCTGTTTCGGCTCACTGGTCACTTTTCGGTACAGTGCGCCCAGCAGGCGACACGGGGGATAGGGGCTGTATCCAGGGGGCGTTGGGCTGCTCGCAGGGGAGCATGGCGGACGGGCAGTGAGGCGCGCATTCGCCCGGTTGCTGCTGCGTGACTGCTGCCGGCCAGTACCGTCTGCGCGGCAGCGGGCGCTGGCCTGGCTGGGCGAGCTGTACTGGCTGTACTGCCTGGACTGGTCGTATCGGCGCGTGCCGTATCGGGGTTTATGTCGGCAGCCGTCTTCATGCGGAGCGGCCAGAGGCTCAGCGTCCAGCACCGCCAGCAGCCATTCCTGCGGCAGCAGTACCTTCGGTACGTCGCCAATCCCTCGACCTTCGTGTACTCCTGCCGGAACACCAGCGTCATGGCCGGGTCCAGACCCACCAGCGGGACGCCGAAGCTCGCCAGTTCGCGCAGCCTGCGGGTGTGCCGGCGGGCGGTGCGGGCAAAGGCCGGCAGAAAGCCCTGCACCTGCAGCGGTTTTGCCGTTGGCGTGCAGGGGCGCCAGCCATACATGCAGGCCCAGCCGCCGCCAGTTCGATGAAGTCGGCCAGCTGTTCGGTTTCGAGTAGCGGGTGAAGCTGTCCTGCACCAGAATCACGCTGCGGGGCACGGTCTCGCGGTGCCAGGGCAGCCAGTGTGGCGGGGGAGGCCGTCTGCACCTGCCATCGCTTCAGCGAGGGTTGCAGGGGCAGGCGCGACAGTAGCGCAGGCTGTCCACCATGCTGATGCGGGTTTCCAGCAGGCGCTGCACCATCCGGTTGCCGCGGTGCCGTTGTACAGCCAGGGCGCATGCGCCAGCGAGGCATGGAAAAATTCCAGCGAGCCGATCAGATGGTCGCGCAGCGCCGCTGGTAGCGCTGGTGATAGAGCTGCGAAAGCGCGACCGAGGTCAGCACGTTCACCTTGACGGGGCACTGCGCACACGACTGCGCGACAGGCAGCCGGCCGTAGCCTCGGCACACCTCGTGCGAAAAATCAGCCGTGCGCGCTCAGGGCCGCCCGCGCGTTCTGCCAGCGGCAGCGGGCGTGCGCCAGAAGCCAGGCGGGTTGCGCGACGGTTCCAGCATCCACGCCGGCACCTGGCCCGCGAAAGCGCAGCCATTCGCGGATCAGCGAGGCACGGCCTTCAGGGAATGCACGCGCTGCCGTGTGGCCTTCCATGACGGGCACATGGCGTCGTCCGGGTCGTAGTTGTAGCGAGCGCCGTTGCCGTTGCAGTGCATGGCGGCGCCGTGAGGCCTGCCAGACGCGCTCGTCGATCTGGCGGTCGTGTTCGCCTGCGGGTGGGCACGCCGTCGATTTTCAGGAGCTTTTGCGGGGCTCTGCCCGACGGTGGCAATCTTGCCCGGGTTGATCTGGTTGTATGGGTCGGAGCGGCCTTGAGTTTCTGCAGTACGGGGTACGAGTTCGCCAAAAATGGCTTTCGGCGTATTCCGAGCGTACGCCCTTGCCGTGCTCGCCCCGCAACAGCCGCCGTAGCGCTGTGCCGGTGCGGCCACCGCATCGCTCACCGGACGGACCAGGGCTGCGTATTTTGGATCCTTCATATCCAGCGCCGGTCGCACGTGCAGCACGCCAGCATCCACGTGGCCGAACATGCCATACTGCAGGCCGTGGCTGTCCAGCAGTGCGCGAAATTCGGCAATGAAGTCGGCCAGGTTCTCCGGCGGCACTGCCGTGTCTTCCACGAAGGGCTGCGGCCGTGCCTCGCCCTGCACGTTGCCCAGCAGGGCCCACGCGCGCTTGCGCATGGCGCACACGCGCTTCACGGCGTCGGTACCCCTTCGCCAGCGTGTCAGCCGGCAAGCATGGCATCGGTCTGCTAGGTGCTAGTACGAGTGCGCCACCCGGGCATCCACCTCCGCTGGGTCATTGCCACTGAATTCCACCAGATTGATGCCCAGCGTCGGTTCGTCTTTGTCCTCCGGAAAATATTCGGCCACGCTGTTCCAGACGAAATCGTTCATGGCCAGCAGCAGCACCTTCGAATCCACAGTTTCGATGGACGGGGGTTTCTGCGCAATCAGCGCCGGGCATCGCGCAGTGCATCCATGAAGGCCGCATAGCGCGCATTTTACCAGTGCGAGTATTTTTGGAATGGGCAGGATGTTGAGCCTGGCCTCCACCACAAGCCCAGTGACCCTTCGGCCCGCACGGCACGCTGTTCAGGTTGAAACGCCGTCGGCCTCGCGCAGATGGGCCAGATCGTAGCCAGTCAGGCGCGGTTGAGTTTCGGAAACTTCGCGGCAATCAGGGTCGGCCTGTTCATCCGCCATGCGGCGTGCGGTGCGGTACGCAGCCCACACGGCCCGGGCCGGCACAGAAGGTGTCGAGCTGCGCATCATCCACCGCCCTCGCTGAAGGCGCTCGCCGCCCAGACAGCACGAAAATCGAGCCCCAGCACGTGGTTGCGTGTCTACATAGGTGCAGCTGCCCGCCGCCGGCATCGGTGTTGATCATGCCACCAGGGTGGCGCGGTTGGAAGTGGACAGCACCGGCGCAAAGAACATGCCGTGGGGTTTGAGCGCCGCATTGGCTGGTCCTTCACCACGCCTGCCTGCACCCGTACCAGCCTTCGGCGGCATCGATCTCCAGAATGCTGCCGTTCGATGCGGCGCGACAGAGTCCGCGGCCAGGCCCGTTGGTGGTGGCTTCGGCGTGGTGCCCGTGCCACCGCAGAACAGTGTCACCCTCACGATACTCGTCCTGCCCGAGCAGCCCGGGCGCGTTGCGTCCTGGGCATGGCGGAGACAGCGCGGCCTTTGGTGGGGTACTGATGGGAGCGGGTTGTCGGTGTGCAAACAGCGTCAGGGTGCCGTGGCTGGCGTCGATCTCACGCCCTCGAAGCCGGCCTCGCGCGGTGCATCAGAAACTGCGCATCAGATGCCGGCGGCGCATGTTCGGACTCGGGCAGGGGCGATGGGCATGGGGGCTGATGGGCATGGGGGAGGCGGGGATGATGCGGGTGAAAGGCAGGGGTGATGCGGGTGAAGCCGGGTGGAGGAAGGGCCGGCGCTCGTGGCCCAGTGAGGGTGGGCTGCAGGGCTGCCCCTGTATCGGCACAGGGCAGGGGCCTGCCTGCGCCAGGCCGGATGCGGGCCGCATGCACGCGCCAGAAACTCCTAGTATGTGCGCCTGTCCGGGCTGACAAGCGCGGGCGGGTAGCAACGGCATGCTTTGCGACACGACTGTTGCACAGGAGAGGTTGTGCACCGCCAGCGGTGGAAATCAAAGGTAGCAATTATCGATATCGTTACGTATCGTACCGACCCAATGAGACGTTATCAGCTCTACTCAGTAGCGATAGTGTTGTCGCATGTAAGGCTAATAGGCAACGGCATCAATGCAGGGGTGCTGCAGCTGCATGAACATGCCGCGCCGCCGCGGCGTAGCTCTCTGTCTTTCGAGGCGCATGACACACAGCCCTTCCCCCTCTGCAAGGGAACTTCGCTCGCGGGCCGTCGCTACGCCTGTCAGCCGTCGTCCGTCCTCTTCAACATCGTCCTGCACCTGCTGTCGTCCCTGCCGTGACTGGCACTGGCGCTAGCCTCGCTACCCTAGGTTTGCTCATGCCGCCGTCGATGGACTGTCCAGCTGCAGGCACCCGTGGTGGCGAAGTGACAGGCAAGGCCCGCCTGAAAATGGACAGCGAAACCGCCTTCACGGCGTCGTCCATGCCGCACGCACGGGCCTGTCGCTGTCGCCGCGCCGCGCCGCGGTCAGTGAGCGTGACGCGGCCCAGATGAGGGGCGGGCAGGGCATTCGCGCACCTTCGAGGCGCTGGAACGCACGACGGGCGTGAACGTTGACGCTGCGCAGTGCGTCGCGCTCGAAGTGTTCATGTCGCGCCGGGTTTCACGCAGCAAAACGCTGGCCGAGACGGCATCAACGCCATGATCCAGTGCGCCCGGCCTCAATGGCACGCGCCGCGCATGACCCCAAAGCAGCAGCTGGACCACTGCCCTCTGCGACCACATCGAGGTGGTGCGTACGAGCACCGAGCAGACGCGGGGCGTGGGCGAGCCGGGCGGCACAGCTGAACGCCGTGCGCAGAAGCCCATAGCGTACTGCGTCGAAGCCAGCCTGATGGTGGACCGCTTCCGGCACCGTGCGTGCCACGGGCGACGTGTCCGAAGCCCGCTGAATGAAGACGCGGACCTGCACGGGCGCGCCTCGTGACGGTGCTGAAAGACCGGTCCTTCAGGACAACGTCGATGGCAGAATACGCCGCTCTGTAACGTGGCCGACAAGACCTTCGGGCATTCGCTGCGCTGCCAGTAAAGGCGGACTGGTGCTAACACGCGACACCGGACCCCAACGGCGCTGCCGATGTTACGGCAACACCGATCCCTGCCCGGACAAGTTTCGACGCGGACTGGAACAAGGGCGCTATCGCAAGCGGGACGCGCTTCGTCAGCTGGACCACTACCTGAACGACTGGAACCTCAATGCCAAGCTGGACTACCGGCAGACCCATTCGGTCGGGGTACACCTCCGCTGGCGGGTTCCGGTGCCGTAGGCGGTGGCATCAGCGCCCGCCGGCACGCCTGCCGGTGGACGACATCGAGCGTTACGACCATGCAACCTTAGCTAGCGCTGAGACCAACCTGAATGGCTCACTTCAAGGGCCTTTGGGCCAAGCCTGAAGCCTTCGCGAGCCTACAGCTACAGCCGCGAGGAAGCTGGATGTTACGCGAGCAGCACAACAGGACAAACGACTGACGGCGCCTTCCCACCTTCACCGGCCATGGTAAAGCATCCCGACTTCAGAACTACGGCCAGAACTTTCCTTTATGCTTCTACAATCAAGGGCTGTCAGAGGCGTACGCGAATGTGCCAGGTGGTCTGCCTCTGGTCAGCACGCGCTACACGCACTGCGAGCGTGACTGGGCTTCATCCCGTAAGCCAGCCGATACGCGCGCCAATACGCAGCTGATCGCGCCGCAACCCGCTTCATCCAGCGCCGGCGTTACATGCGATCTGGATGATATCCAGCAGCATCTACCTGAACTACACCTCCATGTTTCAGGTCAGCACCAGCCCGGCACTCGACGGCGGCCGCTGCCCGTGACGCGGGCAGAAGTGAGGTGAACTGGAGGCCGCGGCCAATGAGGAAGCTGAACGCGTCGGTGGCATGTTTAAGGTGGATCAGGACAATACGGCTGGTGCGCTCTTTCCTACGCACGGGACGGTACCACGCCATGGGCTGGTTCCGCGACCGGCGCAGCCGGGGCTGGATGCCGAGGTGTCCGGCGAGAGTGATGCCGGTGTCGGCCTCTTGCCAGCTATACCTGCAACAAGCGCGGTATTTGGCCAGTATCGGCGTGGCCAGGAAGGACACGCCAGGCAGATGCCCGACATGCACGCCTATGGCTATCGCCTGCCGGGCGAGGCTTCATGGACGCTGGGCTGGGCATGCGCTGAGCGCCACAGGCGGCTGGGATATCGCGGTGGTCGCACGGTGTGGAGTGCCAGCGATGCGGTACGCGCTGGATGCGCACTGGCAGTTCAACCTGAGCATAACAACCTCCCGGACAAGCGCTACTACGGACAACGGTTCGCGGTTATAGCTATAGCAGCTACTACGGCGAGCCGCGGCAACGTAGTACTGACGGCAACGTGGCGGATGTAATGATCCGGTAACACCGTATGTCTCCGCATTGAGGGGCATGGAACAGCGTCCATATTATACAATGCCCCTTGACGTGCATAGCGCGGGCATTCGTTCCAGGGACACGGACGGCAGGGGCACAGGCCTGCCCGGTCGCTGGCACTGGCGCTACGATCAGGCGCGCTCGCGTTCGGACGATTGGTCTCATCAGAAAATCCCGTTCATGCAGGGGGCCGCTGCTGCCTGGGGTGGGGTTGATCATGCTGACATCACGCCGGTCCTCATTCTGCTGCTCTGGCGCTACAGCCCCAACGCGATGCCGATGTCCGGGGGCCGTGATCCTCAACGATCCGCTCACCGCACCCAGGGTCCAGCTTTTATCCGGTGTGGTGTTCGATGTGGGCAATCCCGTGGAGACGCAGAGCGCCTGCCCATATGCCGCAGGGTTCGCCTTTCAGCCGCGTCACCCAGGCGACCGTAGCAACGCTGCTGTGCGAGGCCACTACGGTCATGCAAGTCAGGCAGGATCAGGTTCTCGTGTCCGGGTGAGCGCTGGCGGAGTTCTCGGTACAAAACCGGATGATGCCCTGGGGCTGGCCTGGGCGCTGTGCGGTGCCAGGCTGATCTGGCTTTCCGGGCGTCGCAGGCATGGGTTGTCAGGGCGTGGCATGGGGCGCCGGCGGCAACGTTTCCCGGTCATCCGGTTCGTCACGCCCGGCGGGTCTTGCGGTCCTCCAGTTCATCACGTCGGGAGAGCTACGGTCCACGGTTCATCGCGTTCGAAGTCTTCGCGCCCGTCCAGTTCGTCGCGTTCGGGAGAATCTTCCGCGTTCATCCGGTTCGTCTCGCGTCGGGAAGATCTTCACGGTCGTCCATTCGTCACCGTCGGCGGAGTCTTCCCGGTCGTCAGGGGCGTCGCAACCGGCAGAATCTCGGTCATCCGGCGCGTCGCATTCGGCCGCGGTCGTCGCGTTCATCCGGATCGACCCATCTTCGTCGGGTGCACCCAGTCGTCGGATCGTCACGGCCGGCGGAAGCGCCTCCATCGTCTGCCAGGCGTCGCAGCCATCTGGTCAGTCAGACCCGTCCGCGGACAATGAATGAGGCAGCTGCTGTCAGGTGCCATGCCGCTGGGAGATTTCATCAGGGCGCAAGGCGAAACCCGCAGTACGGGCCCGTGTTTCCGCAGGGTCGGACGAGATGCTGCGGCCTGATGCCCGTGATCTTTGCTTCGCTTCTGGCATTTGGCTGATGTGGAGGGCGGATGCCGCCCTGCACCGGTGATCGTCAATGATCCAGCACCGATCTGCGGGATGGCGGCTGCTTGGTCCAGCCTGGCGGTGGAGAAATCGAGAAGACAGCTGAGCCTTGCCTTCGTTCGGAGGGCGCCTCGAATCGTGATGTCCTGCACAGGCGGCCGCCTGATGGTACTGTGCGAAGGAACGCCCTGCGAAGTGGCCGAAATCCAGCAGGAAACCGGGCGCTGATCGAAATGGACCCGCTGTCGAGTTCTACCGCTACCAGAACCAGCTGACCGTTCTGGGGCTGCTCGTCTGGGGCTGCACGCTGGCCTTTCTGTCGGTGGCGTGGCGTGGCACACGAGCTGCTCCAGCAGAAAGCAATCGGGCAGAGGTCCCGCTCGTCCGAACCGGCAGCGCTCATCGCGTACCTCCCGGGGCAGGGGGCCACACACAGGTTAAACCCAGGTGTGATTTCCGGAAACCGGGGGCTTTGTCATGTTTTATCTGGATCTTTCTTTTGCACCCCCAGAGGTTACGAGGACCCACTACACCTGAGCTGCAGAGATATCAGCGGTCCTGCTCTAGAACACAATGGCCTTCTTTGCTGGGATTACAGCTCTCCCAGTGTGCTAGGGCCAGGGCGCAGTAATGAGCCATGGTGGTTTCCGCACCCGCAACACGTGATGCATACAGTTTTATCGCCTTGTACTGGATGTGGATGAAATGGTATGCGTGGCAAGCGCCGCCCAGCCTCGTTTATGTTCCCCAGGACGCTAGGAATCTCTCGATAGTCTGTGGAAGGCGCAGGTGACGGTGCTGTGTAAAACACCCTGCAAGGTCGTCGAAATCGGCGGCAGGCCAGGACGGACCATCATGCCGGCAACAGCGCTGTTTTGAAATTCGCCGGCACCGCAACCAGAAAGCGATCTTCAGATCTGGTTGGTGGCACTCTGGTGATTAGCGTGTTTCTTCACCGTGGCGTGGCGGGACGGCGGTGGCAGATAAGAAGGCGTGCGGCGGGCGGCAGGGCATGGCCAGACAGCGAGCCCGGTCTCTGTCACCTTCCCGGGTCATCCTCCCGCCCGCCAGAATCGCGCATGCCACCCGATGTGCTCGCCAGTGAAGGTGGCAGTGGGCGTCATGGTGTTACCCGGGCTGCGACGATTCCAGCGGCTGGCCGGCGGCGGCACCGACGCCTTCAGCGATTCAGGCACAGCTGTTCACTGCAGGAAGGGTCGTCGGTACCCTGGTCGATGAGAATCGGCAGACAGTTCTGACAGCCCCATCCGCTGCGCCCTGTGCCTCCACCAGCGCCACGGCATCGTGCTGTGCCCGGGCCGCAGGATCATCCCCAGATGGGCCCACAGCGCCTTCTGTCCCACGGTATGCGAAGGCGCCACGATGGGCGCAAGGCCGATACGCTGCGGTATCCAGTCCGGGTTGCTGCAGCGCATGGTCAGGCGCCATGGCCCCCATGGAATGCCCGCTAATGGCTCGCACCTGCGTGGCGGAAAATGTGCCTCGATGAAGAGCGCACGGGCAGCTCGTCCACCACGTAGTCAGTACATGCGAAGATGCGCGCGCGCGGGGGCTGCGTGGCGTTGACGTGGAAGCCAGCGCGCCTGGCCGAGGTTGTGCGCTTCATCGTCTGCCACGGCATGGCCCTGCAGATCGCGCTGCCGCTGCCAGGCTGGTGTCGAGGCGCCTGCGGGAATGATGCCGCGCTGCGCGGCACGCTGCTGCGCGCCGACGCGCGAGTGAAATTCTGCTCGTTTGCGGGTCAGGCCCGACAGCCAGTGAGGCACAGCATTTTCTCCGGCTAGAATGGCCAGCGCGCGCAGATACCCGCCACATTCATGAGTGGTGCCCCGTACAGGCGGATTCATGCTGCCAGACTTCCTGGCGGCCGCCAGAGAAAGCAGGCGTGCTGTTCTGTGCGTTTCAATTGCGGTGTCCGCTGGGACGTTGTTTGGGTGACGGGCGGAAGGGCGGCTCGGCCCGTCAGGGGACGATGGCGGTCAGTAGTGCACGCACCGAGGCGGATCGATTTGCCTTCGTGCATCGGGTCGAAGGCGCGGTTGATATATCATCCAGCGGCGCGCGGGTGGCATGGGTGACGAAGACAGTTCGATTTTGCCGTTGCATGGCGTCTTCGACCATGCCGGGCGGCTGGCTGCGGCCCTACGCCACCAAGGCGGTGCCCAGCCAGCGCGGCGGCCCGTGACGAAGCTGGAAGGGCGGGTGGAGATTTCCCGCCCGCGCCGGCCACCGATGATCGCGCACAGCCGCGGTGGGCGGCGCTGTCACCGCAGCGCATGACGTTGACGTTGCCGATGCATTCGAAGGTGTGGTCACGCTGGCCGTCGTGTCGATCAGCACCTGCGAGATGGGTTTGTCTCGTAATCGTTCGGGTTCAGGCGGTCGGTGGCGCCGAACTGGCGGGCCAGTTCGAATTGTGGCGGGATTGGTGTCGATGGCGAGGTCACGACCGGCCTTTGCTGCCGGGCGCCCTGCAGCACAGCCGGCCCGATGCCGCCCAGGGCCGTCTGACCGCGAATCACCTTCACTTTGGCGGTGTTGGCGCGCCGATGCCAGTGGTGACGCCGCAGCCAGCAGGCGAACCTGTTCGGGGTTGGCAGGTGATCTTCGCCAGCAGACTTCACGACGGTGTATTCGCTGGTGCTGCAACCCATGTAGTGGTAGAGGGCTGGCATAGCTGAAAAGCGGAGTGGTGCCGTCGGGCATGACGCCTGCCTGGGTGGCGCGTACGAGAGTGCAGAGGTTGGTCTTGTTGCTCTTGCAGAAGAGGCATTCGCCGCATTCGGCGGTGTGGGGGATGACGTGGTCACCGGGCGCAGACGGTGGTGACGCCTTCGCCTGGATTCGACGATACCGGCGCCTTCGTGACCGGTACGGCGGGGAAGAGCCCGCGCCGGGTCGCGGAAGGTGAAAACGTCAGTGTGACAGATGCCGGTGTGGAGATGCGCACGCGGACTTCGCCTTTTGGGGGCGCTTCGTCGATGTCGACGATCTGCGGGAGCAATACGTAACT
>BNJT01001241.1_pt1 | contig 75586 bp, 147 predicted proteins | sample 8540491 | NCBI WGS metagenome assembly BNJT01 (sample SAMD00202455, study PRJDB9452) | human saliva metagenome | host: Homo sapiens | reverse complement strand
CCGGCCTGGCAACAGGCGGACATCGGCCGCGGTGAGTCTATCTCGACAGCGACACCATGCTGTTGGCTGCCACCACCGCGAGCGAAGACTCCACGGGCGCCATCGATTTCTTCCCACTTACCGTTGACATCGAGGGCGGATGTACGCTGCAGGACGCATCCCACATCTTTCTTCCGCCACGAGAGGACGCCGGGGAGGGCGCCATCGCCGCCAGGCTGATCGATCGCCCGTTGCGACCGGCCCTTCGTGAAGGGACTGCGCAACGAGGTGCAGGTGATCGTCGACGTTCTCCTCGGCCAGCCCACTACTACGACGCGGTCGCGATCAATGCCGCATCCGGCGGGGCGCGACCTTGGCAAGATTTGCCCTTCTCGGTCCCATCGGCGGTGTTCGTGTCGCCCTGATCGACGAAGACCTGGGTGTGTTTCCCGACCGTCAGACATAGGTCGCCGTCTCTTTCAGATGATCTAGAAGGGCGTCCTGCCTGATGGCGACGTGCGCGATCGTGATGGTCGAGGCCGGCGGCACCGAATCCACGTGGGAGAACGTGCGTTTCCGGAAGACCGCTCCCACCAGGGAGGTCGTCGGACGCTGGAGGCCGCGAAACCCTTCATCAAGACCACCAATGTGACGCCCAGTCACGGCAAACTGCCCAAGGAAACCGACCCCCCGCCCGCGACTACGGGGACGACGTCTACGTGCTGTCGAGGAACTGGCTGCCAGCCGGATCTAGAGCGATGCGGATTCGGGTAACAGGACAGCGACGACGCCACCACACGCATTCGTCGAGGACGTCGCTGAAGCTCTCGAGATGAGCCTCGTTTCGAAAGGACGACGAAGAATGAGATCGCCGGCCGCCTTGAAATCGCTGACCAGAAGATTGTCCAATCACCGCACCTGACTGAGGGCGTGCGTATCGACGGTCGAGGCACGCGCATTTATCCGCACCCTGTCCGCTGGAAGTCAGGTGATCGCGTGTCCACGGTTCGGCGCGCTGTTGATATTGTTTCCAGCGGGGCGAGACAGATCTTGGGCGTCTCTACTCTGGGCATACTGGACGTGGAACAGAAGATCAACCTCTCTCTCGGAGTCGACCAAGCGGTACATGCACAACTACAACTTCCGCCTTTCTCTACCGCAGAAAGCCGGTCGCGTCGGTTCACAACGCCGTGAGGATCCGGCGTGGTGCGCTTGCAGAGCGCGCCATCGTGCCGTGCTGCCACCAGCACCGAGTTCCCCTACGCGATCCCGTCGGGTCTCCGAGGCCATAGGTTCGAATGGTTCCACCTCGATGGGATCGTGGCCATGCATTTTGCCTGACCGCGGGCGTGCCGCTGAAGAGGCTCCGTCGCGGGCATCGCGATGGGGTTGATGAAAACGAGAGAGTGACGGGTGAGACTCGCGTGCGTGGCACTCCTGAGCATCCTGGGAGCCGAGATGCCCTCGGTGACATGGACGTCAAAGGTGGCCGGCCTCGTGATTTCGTCACGACCCTCCAACGACGCAAGTTGAATGGCATGCGCCGTAGGTAGACTGCGGGGCGCTGCTGCAAGCCGATGAAGCTCGGCGCACCCTGCTCGGGTGATGGGCAGCCATCGACGTTCGGATGAGATGAGCCCGTACGCTCTCGGATCGTTACTCCTGCGCGCATCCCGTCGAGAAGATCGGTGAGGTCATCGGCAAGGGGAAGGTCATCAACCAGATTCAGGACGACACGAGGGCCAGCATCACCCATCGGGGACGATGGCACCATCTACGTGGGCGCTGAGACCGGAGAGGCCCTCCGAGAGGCATGCAGTTTCCCGCCACGTGCTGCATCGCCATACCCACACATGCCGGAGAGTGAGAACGTTTCATCCGGCACCGTGGTGAAGATCACCACCTTCGGCCTTTCGTTCCCTGCTGCCTGGAAAAGGACGGGCTGCTGCACATCCAGCAAAGCTGCGGGCGCTGGCCCGGTGGCTTAAACGCGTGAAAGGACGTCCGAGGCGGTGAGTCTCACCAATGGGGCAGAGCTCCAGGTGGAGATCTCCGAATCGATGGCCGCGGCGAGTTGAGTCTGATTCCGTGCTCGAGGAAGGCGAGACCGACAAGCCTAAGGTCGTGAAGTACGTAGAGGTCGATCCGTTCGCGGGTCACGACCCCTTACGAAACTCAGTTGGGTAAGGAGCGAGTGAACAAAAGGTGAAAAGGAGTTGAGAATGAGCACTCTCGGGGTTGGTGGCTGCGCACGTCGGCAAGATGGGCAGTGAAGGTGAGCCGCGCGGTGATGGACGCTGATGACATGGAAGGTCACCGAGTGGATCTCGGTATTGAGCCGCGACGAGGCGGATTGAGGGAGCGCTCGTGGACGGTGGACTTCACCATCCCGACGCGGTGATGGACAACGTGAATGGTCGGTTCCGCGAATCAACATGGTGATCGGCACCGGGTTCAACGAGGAAAGGCTCGCGGGTCCGAGGCCAGTAATGTGCGCGGCAAATCCGTAAGTGATCGCCTCCGAGGCTGCTCTATCGGAGCTGTTCTCGCAGATGCAGTTCGCGGCCAAGGCAGGCTCCGTTCTGTATCAGTGATCGAGATCGATCGAACACTGCACCACCCGAGCAAAAGCGGATGCCCCGTCGAGGACCTCCGCTACTACTGCCGGCAGATCGCGACCGCACCTTCGGCTTCCGGCATGGGGGCCCGGTTCCGGATGCGACGGTGCATGACGCGGGGCCCGTGGCGCCAGATCGTTGACACTGCTACATCCACGAGGTGCGGCTGCGGGGCTCGTCGCTCATCAGGAGGGTTCTGCTCGGAGCTCACGGCAGAGGGCACTCACCATCCGGCATGACAGCTTCGACCGTGCCGGTTTCATGCCGGGGGTGTTGGCAAGTGCGGTGGGTGGTCCATCGTCAGGTCACCGAGGGCATCGAAAGCAATCATCGGTCTTTGAAAAGAGAGACGCAGTGGATCGGTCGACGATTCACGTGGCGGGGTCCTGATCGATCGCTCGGGTCCGTGATTAACCGGACCTGTTTGACGACTTCTCCGCCCTGTCCTGTTCCGAGGCTGCGGTGGGCGCCGTCTGCAGCCCAGCCGCACTCGGTCAGAAACCACGTGAGGGTGTCGTAAATCGTCGCTGCGAACACCGGGTGGCGGTCTCGTGGCACGTCGGCGCGCAGCGTGATCCACCGCTGCGTTCACCGCAAGCGCGTGAGCATGGTCGTCAGTAGGTCCGTATCGGTGGGCCGAACTCGCGAGCCATGCCGTCGCGACCTCCGGCATCGGGTCGTTGCGCTCGGTCGGTCACCGCGAAGCTTCTGCCGCTTGATCCCTGAGACAGGGCACGCAGCACCCGGCAATGGGCGGTGCGAGAAGCGACCTTGATGGCCTCGTGCCGGGTGCGCACCACGCCTGATCTGCGGATTGCTGCGGTGCCGCCGCGGTGCCAGAGTGTCGGGACCAGGCCTTCCCGCTGGGCCTGGCAGTGTCGACAGCACTCCACGGGCATCGCGGACGCGCACGAGAGTCGGGAACGGGCATGCCTGTCGGTGTAGTGATGACGACTGTTTGCAACCTATTTGCCGGGTGAGTGAACTGCGTACGCACTCCGCTGAAGCCGGAACTCTGCATGGTACACCCTTGGGAGGTCTCGGCGATGTAAGGTCGGTACAGCGCTTTCCTTCGAGATTGATGGTGAAATAGTCACCGGTTGACTGTGTGGTGTGCTCTTTCCTGAGGACCGCCACCCTGGCGTCGATCTCATTCTTCCCGCTTTGGACCTGCTGACGGACGTGCTCAATGACATCCGAGCAGCAATGGCTCCACCCGCGACCACGGGGACCACATCGGTGCCGTGCCTTATCCTCTTAAGCAACGGGCCAAACATTCCCGTTTACGGTTCAAAACTGACAACTCGCGCTGGATCGCGAGCAACTCAGACGACCACCGCAGCCGTGGCTACCGGTCCGAGTCAGGTGAAGGAAGGCGAACGGTGGCAGTGAAGCGAACTTGAGTTTTTCGCGGTCAATCACTCCATTCAAACGGTTTGGCGGTTGCCTTGCCCTGCGGCTTGAGGCACGGTCACTGCACACCGAGGAGTTTCAAAGATGGATCAGCTTCCCTCGACGGGCGTATCCACTGCAGTTTGCGTGGTTTCGCGCGTCTTGCGGATCGAGGGTGGACTTGTTCATGCCTGAGCTCCACTAACGCCGAGACCCCAGGATTCACGCTGCGGAGAGGAGACAGCCTCTGCATTACGTGTTCGATCGAGGCAGACAAAGAGAAGTAGATCGTCGCGTGTTTGCCTCCGTGCACCGGGTGCGGCAGGTGCTCAGCACGCCGATTAAGCACGCGGTCGCAGGTGGCTTACCCGATGGGGCGTTCCATGGTGCACCGCGGCCACCGCTCGGGATCTCGGATACCTGCACGTGCTGGCAGAACGTCCTGATCGAGATGAAGGACATCGACGATATCAGTGATGACAGGGTGATCATCATCCACCGCCAGACGAAACGCCACCGCGCTGACCACCAACCAACACCCACAACCCCACACACACCCACACAAAAACCCACCCACAACAACAAAACCACCACCACAAAACCCCCCCACCCCCACCCCCAAACCCCACAACACCAAACCCCAACCCACCCACAACCCACCACCCAACCCAACCCACCCACCCCCCCCAAACCAACAAACCACACCCCACCCCACCCCAACACCCACACACACAACACACACCACCCACCCAAATTTTCATCTCTGTGGTTGCCGTGGTCACCTCCACACCAGACGGCACGGTGCCCCAGACATCAATGCGGGGTTTCGCCGAGATCCGTCGACTTCGATGCGGTCCGAACATATTATCACCGACCTGCAGCGAGGCCTTGGACGACGGCGTGGATGACGTTGCGTCTGCAACGGGTGATCCGCCGCACCATTGGTGCCCTGGTGTCGGAGGTTGCAGCGATCGCCCCATGATTGTGCCTGTAGTGGTTGCCACATGGAGGAGGGAGAATGTTACTCTGGGAAGCTTACGGTTTTGAGGATTGGTGGCGTATCGGGTTGTCATCTACCGGTTGCCCGTATCGGCGGGCGGACTCAGCGATCGAACCAGGCGTTGCTGGCGCGCGACTGGCCCAAGCAACGAGAGATTTCCAGTGGCTGCCGTCTGCGACCATCTGCGCCAAGGGACCCGGCTTCGGTCGCAACGTGCCTAACGGTCGAAAGAAGACCAATCGTCGCTGAACGGTTTGAACATCCAGCGTGTCCGTGCGACCATCGACGCGGTGCTCCCCAAGCGACTCAACGTGTGCACCTCCTGCCTCAAGGCCACGGCAAGGTCACCCGCTGAAGAGGACTCGGACAACGGCTCGCGGCTGGGACCGCGAGCCGTTTTCGTCGAGTCTCGGTAGCTCGCACGCAGGCCGATTCCGGACGATCCATCGCGAGCTGAACCGCGGACTACGTGACGTCGTCGGGAGCGGATTCTGCCTCGGAACTAGCCGAGGCTTGGACTGTTTACCCTGGGCGATCTGCTGAGGCATGTGCCCGCGCAGCACCTTTCTGGCACCGAGATGATGACTTCCGGACCACTGCGACCCGGTGAAGATGATCGCGGTTGTTGCTCAGTACTGGCCACCAGGATCGTCGTGACGGTCGGCACCACCGGGTAGCGACCGTTAGCTGACTAAATGGAAAAGGGGACACTGCAGGCGGCGCAAACGCACCTGAGAAACGCCTAAACTGGCCGGTATTGGGCCAATCAGCTCACCCAGCCCGTGGCATCTTCGTCGGCAAGGTGAATTCAGAGGGCAGCTTCAGCTCACCCATCCCGACTGTAGTGATCATCGACGAGAGTTCGGCGCGATCACGGTGCCGTAGCTGATGCGAAAACCACGATGGTCGGGTGATCCAGCTTGACCCGGCCTGGTCGGCCTCTGCGACCACCGCGAAGATGGTCACCTGGAAGGTGCAGACGCGATAGCGCTCGCCCTTCCCAGCATGTGCTTCGCTGGGAGATGCGCTGCCCACATGGGTGGTGGAACGGGCCGGGGTGATCGGTCTTCCAGACGCCCTACGAGAGGTTCACGAGCCCATCAACGTGTTCGACGCGGAACGCGAATCGCTCGGTTGAAGTTCGACGGGGATTCGGGATGCAACTGGCCATGGCAGCGCGTAGGGCTGCTCTGGCAGGGCGCACCACCACCCCCAGGCCCGCACGACGATGGGATCTGGCTGCCTTCGATGCATCCCTGCCATCCTTACGACCGCAGGCCAGGAAAGAAGTGGGGAGACCACTTTTCGAGGGCTGGCCGCCAGACATGATCATCGCCTGCTGCAAGGGTGAGGTCAGTTCGGGAAAGACCCTCGTCACTTTTCACGTACCCATGCTCGCGGTCATCGACGCGGGCGGCCAGGCAGCTTTTCTGGCTCCCACCGGTGCTGGCTAAGCAACATCACGCATCTATTACCTCGCTGCTTGGCGAGCTCGGGCAACCGGAACCCTGGGCCACCCGCAGGCCACGTGGCGCTGCTGACAGGAGAACTCCAGCGCCGCCAACCGTCGCCGGGTACGAGAAGGCGTTGCATCCGGAGACGCGGGGTCGTCATCGGCACCCATGCGCTCTTGTCGGAGGACGTCAGGTTCGCGGACCTTGGATTTGTGGTGATAAACAGCACCGCTTCAGGTGGGCAGCGGGCCGCGCTGGCCGCAGTCTGAGCACCAACCACACACGTATTGTTACCGCCACCCCTATACCCCGTTCAGTGTATTGACTGTCTTTGGCGACCTGGAGACCATCTGACTTCAGGACCGCCCTGCCGAGACGCGCAGAGGTCAAGACCGTCTTCGTGGATACCGCCCGCAACCCTCACTGGGTGAATCCGGGCCTGGGAACGCATTCGTGAGGAGGTGGGCAGGGACGCCGGGCGCTAAGTGGTCTGCCCCGCCATCTCTGGAAACAAAACGGAAGGGGATCTGGAGGCCGGGACTGGGTTGAGCGCGGTGACGAAGATCACCCCATGCTCGCTGAGGTCCGCTGAAGGGGCTGCGCGTAGGAATGGTTCACGGTAGGCAGGCCACCGCCGAGCGGGACCGGACCGTGGCATTCACCACTGGGAACTGGATGTACTGGTGTCTACCACGGTCATCGAGGTGGGGAGTGGACATCCCGAATGCCTCGTGATGGTTATTCTCGATGCCGACAAGTTCGGAATCGCCCAGCTCCACCAGCTCCGGGGAAGGATTGGGCCAGGGCAGCACCCCAGTCTGTGTCTGCTGCTCGCGGCTCCCGCCCGGAGGCCCTCCCCAGTTGTCGACAGGCTTCGAGCGCTGGTGGCCTCCATCGACAGTTTCGAACTGGCGGAGCGGGACCTGGAGCTGCAGCGCGGGGACGTCCTGGGTGCAGCACGGTCAGGGCCTCGTCTCTGAAGCTGCTCAGGTGCTTGGGGACCGCAGGTCATCAGGCAGGCGAAGGAACAGGACGCGGTGCTTTCCCGATCGCAGACGCCGAGAGGGACCTGCTACTCGCGGACATGATCGACGGGTGAACAGGTAGCCGCCGGGGAATGGTTGGAGAGAGGATGACGCGCATCATTGCGGGGCATTTTTTGAGAGGAATGCAGCTGACGGCTCCCCGCAGCGGGACCCGTCTACCGGTGACAGGGTCCGAGAGGCGCTGTTCTCCACCTCGTCGCGTGGTTCGCTGCGTCGGAGAACCGGCGGAGAAAACACCTGGCGGGGGGTCACGGTGCTGGACCTCTACGCCCGGTACCGGAGCGGTGCGCTGGGAAGCCGCCAGTCGAGGAACCTCCCGGGTGGTGGCCGTCGACTCCATACCTCCGAACTGATCGCGGAGCAGTACCCGCAGGCTGGGCTTTGCGCGTCGAGGCGCGGGGCGGAAAAAGTCGAAGGGCGGATTCCTGCCGGCCGCGGGATCTCGTCTTGTGGATCCACCCTACGAGATGGTTCGGCGCTCCTCGACAGGACCTTGGCACCACTGTTTTCCCCGGGATGCTGGCCTGCAGGCCCTCGTGGTGGTCGAGCGCTCAGAGGCAGTGCTTTCCCCGGCATGGCCGGTGAGCTCGACGACTACTTTGGCGCGGGACTACGGTGAAACCTCTACTTCGCAACCACAGAGCCAACGGGAGAATCATGACCCAAAGGTCCTGACCTTCCCGGCTCCTTCGACCCCATCACCAATGGCCACCTGAACATCATCACCCGGGCGGGACTGTTCGGGGAGGTGCTGGTAGCCGTGGGATGTAACAACCTGAAAACTGGTTACACCTGTTTGGGAGCAGCGCGTCGGCCTGGTTCGAGCCTGCCCATCTCAGCCAGAATCACTGTGGAGGAGATGGATGGGTTGTTGGTCGATTTTGCGAGAAGCAGCATAACTACCGTGGTCAAGGGTTTGAGATTTTGGCGCCGACTTTGATTTCGAGCTTCAGTTGGCCAACATGAATCGATCGTTGACGGGCCTGGAGCAGTCTGCTGCCAGCGGCGGCTCAGCGCACGTTACCTCTCCAGCACCATCACGGGAGGTGTGATCAAACTCCGAGTGGTGACGTCTCGCCCCACGTGCCGCCGTGCGTGGTCGAGGGCCGCTTCCGGCTGCGCAAAGTGCATGGCGAGCTGTTGATTTCAGGGAGTTCAGGCACGATCCAGGTGGATGGCGTCATCCTTACAACCAGGTTTACCAGCGCCGGATTGTGGGTGACCATGAGCAGCGATGCCCCGGTTCCGGAATTCAGTTCCGTCAACTCGGTCAGATCTCGCCTGTGTCAGGGATCAACCGTCGTCATCTCGTCCGGCGATCGGGTAGCGGAGCTCGGGGTGCAACGCCGTGCTATGCAGAAACGCTGCAGCTCGCCCCCGCTGAGTTCGCTTGAGGCTGACCCAGCCAGGTGTCTTCGATGCCAGCGGTTTGGTGTCCCTCGTCCGACGGGCCAGCACTCAGCCAAGATGCGGCCATCCGCCAGCGGTTGACAGCGACCTCGAGGGTTCTGGATTGGATGTGCTGCACTCCGGCAGGGCCGGTAGACCCCGCAGCAGTTCTCCGTCAGGAGTGACAGCGGTTCCCCGGAACGGTTGATCCCACCCGGCATGATCTTTCCCAGTGTCTTCCGAATCTGATGGTGCCGCAACCCCAGTACCTGCCCAGAGCTGGGCCGAGACGTCGTTCAGAAGTTGGTTGGCCGTGACGGTAACCGGTGATGTGTTGACCGTCGGCGTGTCATCCTCGGGGAGTCAGGGAATGTGCAGAAATCGTTCTGCGATGCCTTCCACAACGCGCGACGTAGGAGGCTGGTTGAAGTCGTCAGGATGGGTGAACTCGCTTGGTTGGCGTGGGCAACCAGCTTTCCCACAGTTCAGGACGGCCACCCGGTCGGCGACCGCGCTGATCGAGTCCACATCATGGGAGATGATGAGTACCCAACGTCCCTGATCCGCGAGCGACCGCAATCCGCGAGCAGCTGTTCGCAGTTTCACGCTCAACCCTGGTGTCAGTTCGTCGGCGATTATCAGCTCCGCGGGGCTGAGGGATCGCGGTGCCAGGAGGATCGGCGCGCCATGCCCTGACGGCTGGAAGGGGTATTTCTCCAGATCATTGTTGCGGTGACGAGGCCCAGACGTTCGGTGCGCGCCAGTTCCTCGGCGCCAGGGCGGGTCCGTCACCAACTGGTGTTTAACCTTGAGCAGCGGGTCAAGGAAGCCGATCGACTGTGGAACGAGGCGAAGTTCTTCCGCCTGAGTTTGAGAATACGCTTTCCGGTGATGGGCTCACCCTTGAGAGGATCTCGCCGTGTCGCGCGGCATTCCTCATTATGAGTCCCATGATCGCGTGGGCAAAACAGGCTCTTGCCAGCGACCAAACCCCACTATCGAGATCGCCCGTACGGTCAGGAGTTGAGTTCTCTACCCGTAGCCAATCCGGCGTCGATGAAAGTGTGGTACATCCTGAAACCGACCATACCCAGGTTGCGTACTTCGGTAGCATTTGCGCCTGGGGTCGAGGATTGATTAGGGCTGATAGGGACTGGCCACAACGGTCTATCAACAGCACCAGGACCAGCAGGGTAAGTCCCGGGGCCAATTTTATTTCCTGGCCGTCTCAGACTCTTGCATGTGATTCGGAGAGGATCACGCCGATGGCAGGCTGATTGCTGGGGGATCCAAGCCGAGGAAGGTCAGCCCAGATTCGTGCAGGATGGCGTGTGGGGAACATCGCACGGTGGCGACGATCGTCTGGGGGAGGATGTAAGGCATGTAGTGGTTCACCGCTATAAACCATCTGCTCCTGCCCATCTGCCGGGAGGCGATCACGTAGGCGCTGGTGTGCAGGTGGATGGTCTCGGCGCGGACGATCCGGCACAGGCTCACCCAGTGGGTCTGCGGCTGCGCCGATCATCACGCCCGCGATCCGCGTCCCGACAGGATTGCTATGAAAATCAGCAGGATCCAGGTGAGGCATGCCCTGCATCAGATCCACCAACCAGAGCACAGAGAACGATCGAACCAGCCCCCAGGACCGCCCCGGTGCCCAGCAGCAGTGCGATCACGGAGCTCACCACGGGGCGAACAACCCGATCAGATGCTGATGGACAGACCCTTCAAAGGTTCGGGCCAGCATGTCGCGCCAGGCCAGTCGGTACCAGGCCACCAGAGCCCGGCGGCTTGGTTGGTTCGCCCGAGCCGGTTGGTATACCGTCTCCACAGATCGAGTTCCCCCAGGGCGGCGGCAATGAGAACGACAGACTCACGGTGAACACCACTGTCGCTGACTTGCGGCCGTTCCAGCATTCAGTGGTTCCTCCGGAACTGATCAACAGAACCGTCATGACCAAGGTCTCTTGATTCTGGGATCGGTAGTGGATACAGGAGGTTGGCGCTGGTTCCCGGGAATACGATCGCTGAACTGATGACGGTGATTCCACAGCGGGGAGATCCCTTTGGTGCCGGCTGTGACCGTGACGCCCCAGTCCGGCGTAATAAACACGCTCTCGGCCAGCACCGAGCCGCCGATGATTTCGTATGGACGAACTGCAACGTCACAGCGAAGGCATGAGGGCCGCAGACCGTGCCGCCAGACGAACTGTACGAGGTTTCCCCACGACGCGCGAACAGCGCGTAGTCGGAAATTCTGTTCCTCAATGAGCCTGGTTCGGGTCTGCATCGTGATGGTGAGATCGACCATGCCTCAGGGTGGCAACAGGTAGTACCAGATGGTTGAGACGGCTCGGCAGCGTTGCTTCAGCGAAGAAGGGATTTGCCATTAAGGGGGGCGAACCAAGCGATCGAGGGACCATCAACCATACGGCGAATCAGCGGCAGCACTATCACGAACCGAAGGTGAGGATGACTGCGAACACGCGCAAACGGTGCTGACCCGGTCGAGGAAACGTCCTTGGTTCTTTCCGCTACTATCCCGAGAGGCCGACTAGCAACCCGGAAATGACCGCGATGAACAACAACATGGATAAGGTGTATGGGGCGTCTCGATCACCGCCGACACGGGCCTCTCGAAACCAGCGGGTTCCCAGGTCATAGGTGGGAAGTTCACCACCAAAGGCCGACTGCACGACGGTGGCTGGTCCAGCCCACTTGCTGGCCAGGGGCGGCCCTCTGCTCGGGGCTGGCGGTCAGTTCGCGCTGCCGGGAAATAGGCGTCGACCGGGTTCAAACCATTGACCTTCGCTAGGAAGAACGTGATGACGCTGACCGCGAAGATCAGGGGGCTACCTTGGCCAGCTGGGCCTACATAGCGTATCGGGGAGCGATTCGTGAGGTCGCGCCGCGACTGCTCAGAGCGGGCTGCGGCGGTCATTCAGAGCCTTGTTGATATCTCCAAGATTGTTCCGGGTTACTCACCTGGAAGAAATAATCGTGTGGATGCAGCCGCTGGGTTCCGATGTCAGCCGTTGCGCACGAAGTAGTTATGGCGGATGTAGCCGACCATGAGGTGGGGAGCTGTCCCGAGGACACTGCCGCCATTGGTGCCGTCACAGGGCATGCCAGAGCTTGTTCGCGCTTTCCTGATCAGTTGCGGCCAGGGGCCGCATCGAGTTAACCTCATGCCTGTTCGTTCGAATAGCAGGCGATGTTGACCAACCCTGCGGGCCATCGTCCGGAAAGCGTAGTACTCGTGGTGGGGGTTGAGGCGCCCACCACCCAGCACCACGGCGTCCTTGCGGTTTGCGGTCCTGCATCGAGGAATTGAAATCTGTGCCGTGAGTTCCACGTCGATTCCGATCTGTGCCATCTGCGCTGAAGGCTTCGCGATGGCCGAGCGACCGGAGTCGGTGGGTGGGTACAACGAAATTGAAACTCTCGCCTTGGTGCCGTTCTTCTCGCAGTTCGCCCTCGCCTTTCGCCAGCCCGCCTGGTCCAGCATGGCATCGGCCCCGGCGACATCACCGTCCTTCAGGCTCCGCCGTTTCCTGTTGATACCCCGGGGAAGGCATCAAAGAAGATGTCGAGCCACTTCACCGTAACCCAACAGGCACTCCTTCACGATCTGCTCTCAGTTCAGGGCGGTTGCCATCGCTTTTCGGATCACCAGGTCGCTGGTGACTGCATTGCCGACGCTCTGCCCTTCCACCTCTCACGCAGAGCCCCAGGGGCTCTCCGCGCGGCAGGGAGGTGGCCCGGCAGCCGAAGAGTGGGACAGGCTGGCTGGCGCGCGCAGGGACCTGCTGGGAGGAGAGTCCCGGGTAGACGCAGGCGGGAATCGGCCTGCCCAGCTGGGCGCACCAGCGAGCCGCATCCGGAGTTTCCATCAGCAGCCGGTGACCTTGGCGGGCTTGCCTTGGTCCGTGGTAATCATCGTTGCGTTCCAGGATCAGCGCTGCTGGCACCAGTGTAATGGCCGAGCTACTGGACAGAGCCGATCGGCTTGTCCCAGAGCCGTCGGGTAGGAGGTGTTCTTCGGGACGATGCCCAGCGTTGCCGCCGTATGCAGCCAGAGAGAGGAGGGGCGGTGAGCCGGAGCTCCACGGTGTCGAGTTCCTGTCCTTGCCACGGCTTGAGTGGCCGGAAGCCCTGGCAGGTGCGGCATGGCGGCCTCCTTCGCCCTGGATTATGTGGGTGAAGAGCGACGTCCTCGGCAGATTAGGGTGGCGCCATCGTGAACCTGATGTCACGGTGCGGATCACGAAGGGTCCACGCGCCAGCCCGTCAGAACTCACCTCGTAATCCGTAGCCTTACATCGTTGACGATCTGGTTCTTCTCGTCCGCGGCTAGAAGCGCTGTTGAAGCGTGGAACTACGTTTCGCTCAAAGCCAGCGATCGGGTCGAGATGGGGCCCGTGAGCCTTGGATGGATCCACTATGGCGGTCCACGGCTTCCTGGCCGGTTCGTGAGCCGCTCGAGCTTGGAACGCTCTCTCGGTTCGAGGGGCTGTTCTGCGACGAGGCAGCGGCAGCGGGAGAAGATGGCGGTCAGCGCTTGGCAGCTCCTGACATTCAGCCAGGAGAGACGGCTCCGGCGGGTCGGTTTCAGGGAGTGGTTGGTTTGGGCATCTATCAATCCTCCGGTTCTTGGGCGCGCTATTTGCACAACTGGCTCAGGACCCTGGCGGGCGGACCCGTGCGCAGCGAGGTGGGAATGGAGGCAAGGTCTCACTGCAGGGCAGATTCCTCAACAGGAATCCTGAAACTCTTTTTGACCAAAGGGTGCCAGGCCAGAGCACGAGAATTGAGTTTCATCCAGCTTCGGCCTAAGTGGCCAGGAGAGAGAGTCAGGTCATCAGCTGAGGGACCAGTTCGTCGCCGGGAGGATCTGGCGCGTGACCTGGCGACCATGCAACGAGTCCGGCATCGCGATCCGACGATGTCGTTCGGTGTGTGAGCAGCGGGTCATCGCCGTCCTGGTAGAGTCGAGTTCGGTCCGATCCGCGTCGGGCAGGCTGATGTGGAGCCGCAGGCGATCGTCGCTGCGGTGACGCGCAGGTAAGTCACGGTAGTTGACCGCCGGGTTCGTCGTTGCCGTACATCGCCCGAGCCAGGTCTCCCCGAGGGGCCCCCAGCCCGGCGATTTCCCGTTCCTGGAGGAGACGGTGAATCGGCAGATGCGCGAAGCCTCCTCGATCCGTTGGATGCTGCGCGCCCTGCGCCTGGCGCGGCTCGAGTAGTCACCGAGGCCGAGGCGGGGTAGATGCGGTTGAGCACCACAGCGTCGACGACGAAGCCGTCATCGTCAACCAGGTGGGGCAGCCGTCGAGTCTCGGCGATGACCACATGTTCCGGGGTGGTGACCAGCCTGAGGGGTGCGACTTTCCCCGTCGTGGAGCAGCTCGCCAGCCGCCTAGCCGGTCCAGCAACCCGAGCGCGTCGTCGAAGAGACGATCCTCGGGCATCGGGATGCGGGTCAACCGCTGAACGGCTTGCCGAGATCCGCACCAGTGCCCGCTTCGTCGGAGGTGCGTGTGCGGAACAGCTGTCGAGACGTTCCGGGTATCTCGGTAATGACAGGGTTTCGCCGGTCGGTGCGCGGTCGACCACCAGGGACGTCATGGCGCCCGGAGGAAGGCATGATCGAGGACTCGCAGCGACTGAACAACTCGCCCGGCGCAGCAGCAGCAGTGCCTCTTGGGTGGCGAGTGTCACCTCACCCTCCCGGACGCAGGGAGGCGCGCCAGATAGTCGCGCAGACCCGCCCACGCCCGATCGTTCTCCACCAGGGTGTCGATCTCCAGGGCATCCAGGCCTGGGGCGATGTGAGTCAGTTCGCTGGCCAGCGACATACTCAGCGCGTCCCCAGCGAATGTGCCGGGTCGGTGCTCATCACCAGGACCAGTGTCCTGATCCGCCAGATGCAGGGCCGTGGCGGCGGCGACTGGTCTTTGCCGACGCCCTTGCCGGTGTACAGGATGTTCCGCATGCTCACTCCTCGATGTCTATCCGCCAGGCTCCGACGGGCCGCGTGGTTCCGTGGCAGGCTTGAAGTGGATTCCTCGAGACAGGCACTCGACGATCAGTGCTTGCCATTTCGCGGTCGATGGTCGGAGCCGTTTCCTGGGGAGCGGGTGGGACCAAAGCTCAGGAGCTGCCTCGCGGAGATGGTGACGGGCGCGTAGCAGGGTGCTGAGATGAATTCGGGGTTCATGACCGGATCTCCTGTGGGACGGGGGCGGAAACGGATGGTCAAGATGTCGTCGCGGGTTTCGCGCCGGCGACGTCGTGGCCCAACAGGTGCTGGGCAAGGGGATGTTGCGTTGGAAGTTGCCTATGCGAACCGCGAGGTCGGTGGCGGTCAGTTTGAGGTCAATCTTCTCGGTGGTGGTTCCGGCAGCGGGATTTGGAGGTCGTAGCCGTCGTCGGCATTGACGTAGCGCTCATGGGCCAGGCCTGGCACGACGTCGAAGGCGTGGGTGTCGATGGCGATCTCGGCTAGGCGGGCCACGTCGTCCTGGCCGACGAGATCCTTACGGAACCGCGGCACCTCAGTGATGGGCAGATGAGCGAATGATGAGCGGATCTCGGCTAGATGCTGCCGCTGATGCTCCACCCAGGTGCTGAAGAACGCACCCACCTCTCCGGTGGGGTACAGCCCGCATGACGAGGAGACGTGGTCGACGCTGTAACCGAACAGGTTGAGATAGAGGTAACTGCGGCGGGTCTCCTCGACCACCATCCGCTCCGGCAGGGTGACCAGACGAACCGACGTGATGGCGGGATCCTTCAACAACGTCTGGATCTCCTGGAGGCGCTGGAAGAGCCGTTCGATGTCATTCATGGCGGCGGCGTTGGGCAGTTCGACCGCCACGCCCCTGACCACGGGGCGCAGCACCCTGACCGCGAGCTTCTGCACCGGGAAGATCCGTTCCATCCACCAGGTGAGCAGCTCCGGGAACTGGAAGCAGCGACAGGGTCTCGCCGGTGGGGGCCATGTCCAGGATGATGCGGTCGTAGTCGCCGCTGCGGGCTAGCTGGTGGACCCGCAGCAGGAAGAACAGCTGGTCGAAACCGGGAAGGTCCAGCACCTGGTCATCGTCGCTCCGAGCTATGAGGGGTGGACAGGGCGGCGGTGATGTCGGCGAACTCCTCCTCGGCGACGCGCCCCGCATCCACCTCGGTGATCTTCAGGTTTTGGGATCACCTCGGTGGGTTCGGGCGCTGGTGGCAATCAAACAAATCCCGAGAGGTTGTGGGCGGGGTCCAGTGCTCGCCAGAAGCGTGTGTTTTCCCGTTCCTTGCCGAGGCAACGGCGTGGGCGGCTGCCAGTGATGCTCTTGCCGACACCCCTTTCCCAGTCAGCAGGATCATTCGCTCCGCTGGCTACTCCTTCCGTTAGAGAATCATTCGAAAGTCGAGACGGCCCTCAGTGTGGCTTTGTCAGGTCGGTAGTGAGGGTTCAGTCGATGGGGATGCGTCGGATGGTTCAGGGGTTTGCGGTCCGTTGAGCATTCGGCCAGCAGGGTCGGGATTCGATCAATGAGTCGTAGCACCACCTCGGTCTCCTCGGGAGTTAGCTCCTCGAAGAGACGTCCGATCAAAGAGACGCTGTCCTTGATGCCCTGCGTGATGAGCCTGCGTCCCTCTGTGGTCAGGGAGATCACACGGATTCGACTCGTCGTCGGGCTGTGCTGGCGCTCCACCAGGCCGCGCTGCTGCAGCTGGTGACTACCTGTCGCCGTGTTGAGAGGGGCGTTCAGGTACGGCCAGATCACTCATTCGCGGGGCTGGAGCGATGGAGGTGGAGCAGGGTCAAGACGTCGTTCTTGGCCCAGGTCTCAGGCGAGGCCTTGCCAGGCGCCCGGAGGCAGAAGCGTGCGAGAAGCGGTCTACGTAGATCAGAACAGCAGCCTTGCAGATCCATGGTCCCTTCCGCTCAGTTGCTTCGAGGTGTCGAACTTTTTATCAAGGGTAGCAGGCGTTCTGTGTGGTTTTTGTAGCCTCTCGCGTGAGTGCTGCGCGTGCTTTCTTGAAGTCGAGGCTCAGCTCTCGTTGGGATGTTTTGTGCAGATCTTCTTCGGCTCTGTAGGATTGCTCCTTGGTCGCGGCGTGGTCACTGGTCGATCGGACGAGAGGAATGCCTGCCATGAACTCCGTGCATCACCATGTGGACCGCCGCTCACCTTACGTTTTCGACGTTATGGAGTTGGGGCGGCGGCCGGGAGCGATGAAGGAAATTCAGGTTGATGTCCCGGCTCCGGTCGATCTCGGCTACGACGTGATTTCAGTGCCACAGGGCTCCGGAGTTGGTCTCGACCTCAAACTCAGGGGCCGAGTCATCGAAGGGGTGCTGGTCACGGGAATAAAGCTCACGCGCAGGTGCACGCAGTGCGCCCGATGCCTGGAGTCCGATGAGGACGAGAAGTCCTTTGAGTTCAGGAACTCTACTTCTACCCCGGGAACGAGGTGGATGAGGAGGAAAGCGTCGTCGTTGATGACGCCATCGACCTTGAGGAGGCTCTGCGTGACGCTGTGGTGCTGGAGCTACCGTTCACACCCCTGTGTGATCCCAACTGCCTCGGCCTGTGCCAGGAATGCAGTTCGCAGCCTGAACGATGACCCGGACCATGGGCATGAAGCGAAGGTTGATCCGCGATGGGAAAAAGCTTGCGGGGTTTGACCTCGGTGGCGAAAACTGGGACCAGAACAGGGAGCCACTGGTCAGCGCAGCCCCGTGCGGGACTGGGTCAGCCGGTGGGTAGCTAAGTCCGAGGAGAAGATCGTGGCCGTTCCAGAGCGCAAGATGTCGCGGCAACACACCGTTCGCGTCGTGCGCAGTGGAGACTTCGTCGTCCCCACAGTCACCTGCGTAACCCAGCCTGCCGTGAACCGCATCTGTCCACACCGCATGCCCTTCCTGTGGCCCAGTACGGCCCCAAGGGTGAACGTCGTCAGGTTGTCGAGGCCTGAAACAAGCTAGCTACTCTCCTTGACGAGCTGGGTGTCCAGGTGGACGCCCAGCTATGAGCTTTGCCTTTACGCATCGCAGTTTTGCCTTCGAGCACGGACGTATCCCCAGTAATGAGAGGCTGGAATTCCTGGGTGACGCCCTGTACTGCAGATCGTGCAGTGACCGAACATATTTTCCACGTCCTTCCGAAATCTTGCTGAAGGCCAGCTGGCGAGATTGCGTGCGATGTAGTCAGCTCCATGCCTTGGCTGAGGTGGCGCGCGAGCTGCATTTGGGGGAGCTGATCAGGCTGGGGCGAGGGGTGAGATCAACACCGCAGGAGCCATGATAAGACCTCCATCCTCGCTGACACCATGGAGGCCGTGATCAGTGCCATTCACATCTCCTGTGGGGCGGTTGCTTCTGCTCGTTTCGTGCATGCACTCCTCGATTGGACGCAGATCGCATCCAGCGAGTTGCAGGGGACCACACCGACTACAAGACTGCTCTGCAGGAGTACTGCGCCCACAACGGTCTGGAGCCTCCCGTTACGTGCTCATCGGCGAGGGACCGGACCATCAACGTGATCGCTGCACCGCCATGATTAACGGGAAAGCCAGTCGGCTCAGGGGTGGCATCCGGCAGAAACAGGCTGAGCAACTTGCCGCTCACGAGGCCTACCGCAAAACCTACCCCAGATGCACTGAACTTCCTGAGGTCGAGGTGGTGCGCCGCGGGCTGGAGAAACATGTGGTCGGGCGTACCATCAGAAGATTACGGTCCTGCACCGACGCCCCGTGCGCTCTCACCTCAGTGGTCCGGAGGGTTTGCTTCCGACCTTAGAAGCGTGAGCTATGTGATGCTGTTGCTCATCGTGTAAGTACCTCTGGCTGGTTCTGGGTGATGACGCCATGATTGCCCATTTGGGGATGAGCGGACAGTTCAGGAGTCGTCGTCACGATCCGCAGTTGCGCAACACGTGTTCTGTTCGATCTTGATGATGGTACCAGCTGCGTTTTGTCGACCAGCGCATATTCAGCGGACTTGAGTTCGTGCCGCGAGGCGAGCGGTGTCCGGTCCCACATCGCTCTTGACCCGCTCTGATCCGCGGTTTGTATCCGTCACGGTGGCCAAGCGGATACGAGGACGGCGAACTACGGTTAAGCGTGCCATCCTTGACCAGAAGCTCGTTTCGGAATCAGCAGCATCTATGCTGATGAAAGTCTGTGGCGCATGAAGCTGCATCGACCACCCTGCGAGGCCTCACCCAGAACCGTGCTGTTGGACTACTGGGGCATGCCTGCGATGTCACTGTCTGAGGCGTTGACCGCTGGCAGCACTCCTTCGATTCACTGTATGTCAATGTCAATGGAGAATCAGTATTTTGAACGTGGACTCGACGCCTATGGGCGCGAGGGACCAACCGTGCCGACGCTGTGCAACACCGTGGTGCGCCGGCGATTTGCCAATCGAAGCAACGTCCTGTGCCCGAGATGCCAGCGGCTGCCCAAGTCGTGAGGATGGTGCATGAACGCGATCGGTCAGATTGGTCCGGGCAACAGGGAATCCTTGTTGCAGTTCGTCCGGTTCGGAGGTCGTCGGTGGCCTTGGCGTCCTGGTGAACATGGGGATGCTCATCACGTGCCGGAAAACTGTTTCCCGCTGCTCTGGGCCAGCGCGGGTGTTCCCGAGGGAGAGGGGGTGTGGCTCGCCATCCCGGGCACCGAGTACAACATCCGTTGGTACCATGTCATGGCGACTATCGCATTCCTGCTGGCGAACCTGTTCAATTTCCAGCTGAATCGTTGGTGGACCTTCAAGTCCCACAAACTGGCCGGATGGTTCCGGGAATACTGGCCTTTCCTGTTACGTTGGGTTGGTCGCTCTGGCCGTGGGACAAGTGATCATCACGGCTCTGATGCACCCCCACTCTCCGGTCGCGCTGCCTGTCACCGTGTTTGACGGCTCCTCCGGCCTTCGGAGCCGCCAGTACTGGGCTAATCTGATCTCCATCGTCTGCACCATCCGGTTAACTTCTTGGTGAATAAGTTCTGGACTTTCCGGGCCGCGCCGTCAGCCCTCCGGGAAACAAGAGGGAACAGCCTGCATGTACCTCAAAGCAGCTGATCCTCAGGGGCTTCAAAGTCCTTCGCCTCGCCACCACCCTCAACTTCGAAACCCCGGCATCACCTGCATCGTCGGTCCCAACGGCTCAGGAAATCTAATGTGTGGATGCCCTGAGGCTGGGTTATGCGGGGAGCAGGGCGCTAGGAGTTATGTGGCTGGAAAATGGAGGATGTCATCTTCGCGAGGCATCGAGGCGCGCTCCGTTGGGACGTGCCGAGGTGCAGCATGACCATCGACAACTCCGAGCGCTCTGCTATCGAGATACTCGGAGGTGACGATCACACGACCATGTTCCGAAGCGGTGGTTCCGGTACGCCATCAACGGTGTTCCTCCCGTCTGTTGGACGTCACTGGAGCGCTCAGCGACTCCGGTATCGGGCGGGAGATGCACGTGATCGTTGTCAGCCAGCTCGATGCGATCACTCCAGGCCCTCCGAGTCCGTCGAGGATTCATCGAGGAGGCTGCCGGGGTACTCAAAGCACCGCTAAACGCAAGGAAAAACAGTCCGATAGCTGGAGGGCACCAGGGCGAACCTGGACGACTCCGGGATCTCATCAGAGCTGCAGCGCCGGCTCAAACCACTCGGACGCCAAGCAAGAGCGGCTCGCCGAGGCAGCCGCCATTCAGGCGGAGCAACGCGACGCGAAAAGCTCGCCTGCTGGCAGACGGCCTCCACGCTGCTCAGGAGGCTCTGGCTGCCGACCTGGCCGATGAGGGCTGCGGCTGCCGAGGCGAAAAGAAATGCAGAGACCGAGGCTCACGCCGCGCTGGCCGCAGAGGAGGCTGCGGAGCGGAACTGAAGATAGCCGCGCAGGATTTCGAGGCCGCTGCCAGGAAACGCTGGTATGCGCTGGCGCGCTGAAGGGCGTGTCTCTTCGACGATCTCGGTGGCGGTCAGGCGTATGAGACACGCGCGATGCCCAGCCAGCCGTCGACATTTTCCGGCGGGATCCTGATTCCCTGGAGGCTGAGGCGCGTGAGATCAGACGACGCGAGATGGAGCTTGCGCAGATGACATCGAACGAGTGAGTCCGATCTCCGTCGAGGCGTCCGAGTCAACGAGTACGGGCTGAGACTCCGGCATACCGAGGCCGAACAGGCCTACGCGGCTGCGCTGCGTGCGGTGGCAGATCGTAGAGAAGGCCTGGCCCGCCTCAAGGGAGAAGCTGCCGCTGTTCGCTCCCGGCTGGATGCTGAGCAGGAAGAGCAGGAACGCTTGGTAGCGCGACGGGAGGAAGCCTCGCTCAGGCCAAAGGGGCTGCTGAGCAGTACCGGCAGACCGAGAACACCCTTGCTGGGATTGGGAACTGACGAGGTCAAACCTGGATGCCACGTGGGAGGCCGCGAACAGCTCCGTGACTGAACACGAAGCCGGGTGGCGCGACTCGTGGAGGAGGGACCCCGTCTTGCAAGGGACAAAGCCGCTCTCGTCGCGCGGGTGGAAGCGCTGCGGCTGGCCACCCGGCAGCGCGATGGTTCCACGGAGCTACTGGGGTATGCCGGAGTGCTGGGACGCATGGGTGATCTCATCCAGGTTGCCTCAGGCTGGGAGCAGGCCGTCGCGACGGGCCTCGGAGCCGCTGCCGAGGGCGATTGTCGCCACCAGCCTCGATGATGCCCTCTCAGCCGTTGCACATTTGGCAGAAGAGACCCTCGGACGCTCTCGTGTGGTTGTCGCAGGTGCGAGACGCTGGGGAGGCCACAGCACCTGGAACTTATCACGCCCCCAGGAGCTGGCGGGGCACTGCTCTCGACTGTTGGCCGGAATCGTGGTGGTGGAGGATCTTTCCCGCGGCCGAGCAGGCGATCGAAGAGACCCCGTCGTTGATTGCCGTTACTCAGGGTGGGAGGCGGGTCTCCCGCTGGCTGGTTGAGGGCAGGGTCGACCGCAAAACCCTCACTACTGGCCTTGAATGCGGATCTGGCGGAAACTGAAGAGCAGATGGTGCAGGTGGCCGCTGAGCTCGGACCGGCAACGCTTCGCCCTGGAAGCGGCGCGGGCTGTGCTGCAGAGAGGCGTGACGAGGGAAGCAACTCGCCCTGGCTGCCCTGCGAGTCCGACGCACAGTTTGCAGCCATCTCGGATGCCCTCGGGTCCTATCAGGCAAGCGCAGGTGGCTGCGACCCGCGAGGCCGACAGGTTGACCGCGCCGCATCGAGACTGCACGCCAAGGCCGGGTTGAGCGCGAGACCCGGCTCCGCCGAGCGCGAGATCCGGCTCATGCGCTGCCAGTGGGAGGAGATCTCTGAACCCGACCACTAATCGTGATGAGCTGGCCGTCGACGGCCAGGCTGGCCCAGCAGGCGGAGATGGAAACCAGGCTGCAGCTGCGAACGGCTGAGGGCAGGCGCGTTCCCTCGCGGGCAGGGCCGAAGGCCCTAGTTTGCAGGGCAGCGGCTGCGGAACGCCAGTCGCGCGTGCAGACACGCGCCCGGGCGAGAGCAGTTTCGTCGCCGAGGCCGCGGTGGAGTCAGGCTGTCTCATGATGCCGCCCAGCGGCGGCTGTTCAGGATGATCGAGAACACCATGGCGCGAGCCACAACCAGCCGGGATGAAGCGGAAACCCGCAGGGCGATTCGCCGAGGCCGACGACAGTGGAGACCAGGCAGGCCTCCCGAGCAGCCGGCCAGCGCCTCGAAGAACTCATGCGGGGCGCCCACCGGGATGAGTTGGCTCGGATCGAACGCCGGATGCGGATCGAGCAGCTGGAGGAAAAAAGCCTGGCTGAGCTGGGCATGGAGGAGATCAGCTCGCTCGCTGAGTACGGTCAGATCAGCCGGTCCCGATCATCACCCGGCCCCGACGGCACCGCCCTCGGCCCCTGACGACGAGTTCCCAGGCCTGTTGCCTACGTGCGTGCAGAGCAGGAGAAACGTCTGCGCCGCGCTGCGACGGGGGCTGGCTGGCCCTGGGGCGGGTCAATCCGTTGGCGCTGGAGGAGTTCGAGGCACTAAAGACCCGGCATGCTTTCTTGGCCGAACAGCTCGCCGACCTGAAACAGACCCGTGCCGACCTGCTCGCGCTGATCGATGACGTCGACAAGAGGGTGCAAGGGAGGTCTCGAGGCGGCCTACCGATGTTGAACACACTTTCGGGAGGTTTTCGCGGCTCTTTCCCGGAGGAAGGCGTGCTGCTCACTGACCCAGGAACTGGTTGGAAACTGGGGTGGATGTCGAGGCCCGTCCTGCGGGCAAACAGGTCAAACGGCTCTCGCTGCTCTCTGGAGGGGAACGCTCGCTGGTGGCCGTGAGCCTTCCTGGTCAGCCTCTTCATCGCCTCGCCTGAGCCCCTGCCCCTTTACATCCTCGACGAGGTGGAGGCTGGCTCTGGACGACGCCAACTGGGTCGTCTGCTTCGGAATCTACGAGGGGCTGAGGCAGAATTCCCAGCTGTTGGTGATCACCACCAGAAACGCACCATGGAGATAGCTGACAGCCTCTACGGCGTGACTCATGCGCGGGGATGGGCATCTCCACAGTGGTCAGCCAGCGACTCCAGCAACCGTAACCCTGGTGGCATGGGCACATCAGTTTCGTTCGCTCCGGAGTGATGAGACCCGGCATAGTCGCAACAGGTCCTAGGATTGCCCCGTGGGAGATTTGATTTTCTGGTTGGTCGTAGCGATCGTCAGGGGCCGGTTTGATTGCGGCCACGCTCGTCATCAGGTACGGCAGGAAGGAACTACCCCGGCGAGACGCAGGAGGCCATCAGGGCCTCGATGCGGAAAACCGCTCGTGGAGGAGGAACCGGCGACAGGAGGAAACTGGCGGGAGATCGGCAGCAGGTGAAATCACTCGAACCTGGGCCTGCGAAACCCGGTGCTGGACCAGCCCGAGGAGCCCGCGTTCACGGGTTTGCTCGGGACTGCGACGTCGTCTGGCCTCGAGTAACAATGTGCTGGCCCGGGCGCTCGGTGAACTGTTGAGTGTCGATCAGATCGATTCCGAGACTTGGGACGATTTCAGGAGCCCACCTCCGATCGCATCCGATCTGGGTGTTGGGCCCACCACAGGGAACTCACTGAGGCATTGCGGCGGGAGTTGAGCATCGACGGGTCTCCGATCCCGAACGTGCCCGTCGGCGCTGCGCGCTGAACTCCCTGAGAATTGGATTTCGAGCGCAGATCTCAGAGCCGGGCCTGAACCTGACAGCGGCCGAGAGATGATCCCGCCGTCGTGATGGTGTGATGCAGGTGAATGGGACGGGAAGACCACCACCGCAGGGCAAATTGGCCCGATAGTAACTCGTGGCCGAGGGACGCTCCGCTGATGTTGGGAGCGGCCTGACACCTTTCCGGGCACGCCGCCGCCGAGCAGCTCACGACATGGGGAGAGCGGGTCGCGTTACGACGGTAAGTTCCACGCTGAGGCGGCAGATCCGCCTCGGTCGCTTTCGACGCGGCTGCAAAGGTAAAGGAAGAGGGAGCCGATGGTGCTCAATCGACACCGCCGGGCGACTGCACGCACCAGGTTGGGGTTGATGGATGAACTCGGCAAGGTCGGCGCGCGTCATCGAGAAAGAAGGTTCCTGTCACTGAGGTTCTTCCTGGTCCTCGACGCCACTCACAGGGCCAGAATGGCATGACGCAGGCCAAGATCTTCTCCGAGGTGAGACGTTGCACGGTATCGTGCTCACAAGCTGGATGGTTCCGCGAAGGCGGGAATCGTCATCAGGTTCAGCGCGAACTCGGGGTTCCGTCAGCTTGTTGGGTCTCAGGAAGGTGTGGATGACTTTGGCGCCTCTCGACAGGGATTCGTTGCCGGAATCCTCGAATGAGAAGAGAAATACCTCAGGACAACCCAGGGGTCGGAAACTCGGATCGACGAGACCTCAGCTGAATAGCCCCGCACCAGAATTTGGGGTGCGGACTTCAGACCCACTTTTGTCACCAATGTGGGATAGGTATTGCTCTCACGGAACCCTCGGAGATGAACATCTTGGCTGCGATCTGTGCGTTCGTCATTCCCTGACCAAGCCAGATCAGCAATTCCTTCTCATGAGGGGCGATCCTGCGGCTGCAGCCTCGTCGGTCAAACATCTTGGGGTGTCCTGTCAAAAAGTCGACGACCAGTTCGCGTCGAACCCCGGGGGCCAGCAGCGGCATGTCGCCGTCACGGGCCTGCTGAATACCAGTCAGCAGGCAGGGCCGCCACAAATCCTTCATCCGTATCCGGAGGCAGCGCGCAAAAGCGGAAAATGATGTACTCCTGGGTGACCGAAGGTGGTCAGAGCGACGATGCGGGCGCCGCGATGTTTTCGATTGATCCACGAAGATGGCATCCACTCCCGACATATCAGGGCATCTGCGATCCATGAGCACCACATCGGGTTTCAGTTCCTCATGGCTCCACGGCCTCCCGACCGTTGCGGGCCCTCGCCAACTACCTCGTGATCGTCGTGTCGCGCCAGAAACATACGGTAGGGCCTCACGGACCATGGGATCATCATCGGCGACTAGTACACGGCAGAGCTCGATACATGATGAAAACCATAATCCACATAACCGGGTTTTGCATCAACCGCTCGCGCCACACGAATGATGCTCTCTTCCTCGAGATGTGGGGCGGACGGGAATGTCCAGGAATCTAGGTGGTGGTGCGATGCCTCTCTCAGATTGCCTGTGGGTGACCCGCCCGAGTGCAGCCGAGGCGACGCGGTGTGTAAGATCTAGCGTTGCTGGGAGTAGAAGGCGGTGGATCGCTATGAAAAACGGAGGAAAGCGATGAAGAAGACGCGCCTTGCAGTAGCTGCTCTCGTGTTGTGATCCTGTGGCCCTTGGCCGGTCCCGCAAGCGCCAACACCACCGAGCCGAGTCCCAATCAGAACTCTATTTCTGCGGTGAAGGGACAACGAGGCCAGTCCCGGTGGCTTTGGTTGTTTTCCTTGAGGTCTGGTTCGGGACGAGAACTTGGTGCAGCTAGACACTGATGGCTTGAAAAGAAACGAATGCATGGTTTTCGAGATCGGGAAGTGAGCTGACCTGAGCGGGGGACATGAGCCCAGGAAGCTAGGAGAAGAGCCGACGGTCGCCCTGGTCGACCTCAGGCGCTGGTTTCGTTCTGTTCACCACTAGGATTCCAGCTGATTGCCCAATATCCTGGAACTCTTCCTCGAAGGGGGCGAGATACGCCCCTTGGTTATTCTGACTCACGTCTCGATCGCAGTGGCTTCCACCATGCTGTCAGCGTACCGTGGATCGGACTGTGCATCGGGCCGCTGCCCTTGGTGTTCGTGGTGATCGTACCGGGGACGCCAGCGCGGGCCCGTGTTCTTCGTGCTGGCAGCAGCGACTTTCGCTCTTCCGCACGTGTGCGCAGATTTTCCACGGTCGTCCTGTTGGGAACAGGCTACGAGAATTCTGCAACCTCGTCGCCATGAGGTCTTGATGGGTTGGTCGGGCAGATGCTCGACTACACTTCCTGACCGTTTTCGGCGTCTTCCTGGGGCTGGCCTTCAAAGGGCGTTCTCGCTCATCCGAGACGCCGGGAGATGCGCCTCGCCATCCTGGCGGGGGACATCGTCGAGATTCGCAGCGGCGAACGCCTGCGGCTGGCGGTGAGCTCCGCCGGGTCGTGGGCGAACGCCTCGAGGAGGCGTGGAAAGGTCTGCGCCCGCGCCGCACGTCCGACACCTGGGCCCTTCGAGACGCGATCGGAGACCGATCCGTCTGCCTGGACGCGGTCACCCGCGTCCGCCCTGTCGGGATGCTGCGCGGGATCCCGGTGGCGACGATGGCGGCGAAGTCGAAATCCATCATCAGGTCGGTCCAGATACTCTCCAGCGCGGCGGAGGCTGCGCCTGCAAGGTCTCCACGTGGATCCGTCGACGAAGAGCTTGATCGAAAGAAGCGCTCACCCAGCTCACCGCCGGGTGGCGCAGCTGATGCTGAAATCCTCCGACGCCCTGCGCCCGATCCATTGCGTTTCGGGTGGAGTGCCCCTTCCAGCCACACCACCCGGATGATGGTGGAGCTCGTCACCCCCAACAAACTCCGCCCGGAGGACAAATCGGCGTTCGAACGAGTCCGGGGAGCAGGTACATCGCTGGGAGGGCAGTTCTCCAAGGGATTCACCGGTACGAGGACACTCTGTTCGAAATCCGCCCATCCCGGAATGCGGACGAAGTGGATGATGCGACCGCTGTCGGGGAAAGAAGAAATCACTCGGAAGAAAAATCCTCGCACTGCCATGCCCCTGCTCTTCATGGGGATCTATGGCTCTTCGGACCTGCCTGAACGCAGCCGCTGGGATGGGCCTTCGACAGGCCGCTTCTCCGGGTACGTGAGCAGTGCCGCCATGCTCCGGTGGCCGCTCACCGGCAGGAAGCTCGCCGTGGCACCGGCGGCGCGCGCGATCGCCACTGAGCAGACCCCTGTCGCGCTGTCCGTCGTGCTCTGATGGCGCTGAATTTGGCCGAACCCAGATCACTGGATCCTCGGCACGGGCTTGGCGGCCCTCTGTCGGCATGTGAGGATTATTATCAGTGGTTTGGAAAGCAGACCGGAACTCGTGGCGGGCGTCGATTCCATTCGTCGGCTTGGTCTATTCCTCTGCGCGGGCAGTCGAGAGGATCGGGCGGGCAGAGCAACGGCGGCCGCTCTCTTGAGGCTAATGAGGCCGCCCGCACGAGGAACGCAACCTTCTCGCCCGCGAACTCCACGATGTGCTCGCCCACCACTTCTCCGTGATCCTGTTGCAGTGCATGGCGTATGGGGAAAGCGATGACCCTGCAGAGGTTCGATTCGCGTTGGATCGGATCGCAGGATCGCTCGGAAGCAGCGGATGGCGAGCTTTCCTGCTCACCGACGTCATGTCCGAGGGGGAGGAAGGCAAGCTGCCTGCCCTGGTGCGGCCCTCACCGTGGCCGGTCGCCTGCAGGGCACCCTCAAGAACTCCTATATTCAGGCCGACTTCAGAATAGACCCGACATCTGACGATCTGCCCCCGATCACACGGGCGTACTCTCACCCGTGCCATGCAGGAAGGGGTCACCAACATTATTCGCTACGCAGATCCCGAGGGTAAATGCTTGTGGAGCTGGACGATGGGAGACCACCATCTGCTTCGCATCTGCAACGAAATGCCGAAGAAGAAACGAGAATCAAACTGTCGCTCGGTTACGGGCTTTCAGGATCCAGGAACGCATCGATCTTTCCGGGGGACGCTTCACCGCGGGGCCAGAAGGGGAACCAGTGGGTGGTGACGGTGAAATTCCCAACCGAGCGAAGCGGAGTCCGTCGGAGGACCGAGCAGCCACACGCGCTGAGGCGCCCTGTATTCTTGGCAGGCACCGCCTCGGAATCCAAGGAGCACGGACTTGTTCGACACACTTTCAGGAACGCTTGGCAGAAACGTTCAAGGGCCTCAGGTCTAAGGGACGACTCACGCAGGAGGACATCGACGCCACAATGCGGGAGATCCGCATTGCCCTGCTGGAAGCAGATGTCAACCTCGGGGTGGTCAAGCAGTTCGTCGCCGCTGTCAAGGAGCGCTGCCGCGGTGTTGAGATCAGCCGTGCCCTCAACCCCATCGCAGCAGATCATCAAGATAGTCAACGACGAGCTCATCGGCATCCTGGGCGGGACAGGTTCGTCCCATCCGGTTTCGCCAAGAAACCGCCGACTGTGATCATGCTCGCCGGTTTGCGGGGTGCGGGTGAAAACCACCCTTGCCGGGAAAGCTCGCCCGTTGGTTGAAGTCCGAGAGGCAGCCCCCTGTTGGTTGCCTGTGATCTGCAGCGCCCCAATGCGGTGAACCAACTTCAGATCGTGGGGGAACAGGCCGGGGTGCACGTCTTCGCCCCGGAACCCGGAAACGGCGTCGGCGACCCGGTCCAGGTGGCCCGCAGCGCTCGAAGCACGCTGAACGCAGCTCTTTATGACGTGGTGGTCATCGACACCGCCGGTCGGCTGGGCATCGACGAGGTGCTGATGCAGCAGGCCGCGGACATCAAAGCGGCCACTCGCCCCTGACGAAGTGCTGTTCGTCGTCGACGCCATGATCGGGCAGGACGCCGTCAATACCGCCAAGGCGTTCAACGAGGGCATCGGCTTCGATGGTGTGGTTCTCACCAAACTCGATGGTGATGCCCGCGGTGGCGCAGCGCTGTCCATTGCGCGGGTCATCGGAAAACCCATCATGTTCGCGTCGAACGGTGAGGGCCCTAGCAGACTTCGACGTCTTCCACCCGGATCGGATGGCCTCCCGAATCCTCGGCATGGGTGATGTTCTGACCCTGATCGAGCAGGCCGAGAAAAAATTTTGATGCGGAATCCTCTCGAAAGGCAGCCGAAAACTCAGCGCAGGCAAGGGGAGCTTCGGGCTTGCAGGATTTCCTGGCCCAGATGCAGCAGCTGCGGAAACTGGGGCCGCTGAGCAAGATCTTCGGGATGCTGCCCGGTGCCGGGCAGTTCAAGGAGGCCATCAACTCCATCGACGAGAAAGATGGACCGGATCGAGGCGATCATCTTCTCGATGACCCCGGCAGAACGCGATGACGTCGGCATCCTCAACGGTTCCCGCAGAGCACGGATCGCCAAGGGCGCTGGAGTGCAGGTCTCGGACGTCAACAACCTCGTCAAGCGATTCGTCGAGGCCCGCAAGATGATGGAACAACTGGCCGGGGGAAGATGCCCGGGATGCCGGGCATGGGCGGGAGGGACGTGCGGCACGCAAACAGCAGGGCAAAGCCAAGAAACGCGGGCGGAAGAACTCCGGCAACCCCGCCAAACGCAAACAGCAGGGGGTCGAACGCGCTCGCGACTCAAACCCGGGGCTGCGCAGGCCGCTCCCCAGACGCTGGACGACTTCCAGTTGCCTCCGGAGCTGCAGAAGATGTTTGACGAGCAGCAAAGGAAGTAGCCCGCTTCGGCTTCGAAGTCTCTATGCTGTCGCTCATGACTGTGGAGCCCATGCACATACACGGCACATTTCTGCCCTACGAGGAACCCCGGGACTTCTGGGTGGTTGATGGTCGGCTCACCGCCGAACCCATCGCTGGGGCGAGAACACTGGCCAGGGACGCCTATGTCATCCCTGGGCTGGTTGATGCTCACTGCCACATTGGACTGGGGAGTGGAGGGGCGGTCAGCGTCGAGGAGACACGCCGGCAGGCGCAGGCCGATCTGGCCGCCGGAACCATGCTGATCCGCGATGCGGGCTCCCCTTCCGACACTCGCTGGGTGCAGCATGATGAGGCCCTGCCCAAGTTGATTCGCGCGGGCAGACATGTCGCACGCACTCGCCGCTACATCCGTCACCTGGCTGTTGAGGTGGAGCCCGAGGCCCTTGTCGAGCAGATACGTCATGAGGCTCGTGACGGCGACGGCTGGGTGAAGATCGTGGGTGACTGGATTGACCGTTCCACGGGTGATCTCGAACCCTCCTTCCCAGCAGCCCTGGCTGCAGAAGCCATCGCTGTGGCCCATGAGGAGGGGGCCCGGGTCACTGCCCACTGTTTCGGGGAGCAGTCCGTCGCCGAACTGGTGGCAGCCGGGATCGACTGTATTGAACACGGTACCGGTAGGAGCGACGAGGTGATCCAGCAGATGGTTGACGGCGGTGTTGCGCTGGTGCCTACTATGATCAACCTGAATCGGTTCCCCCAGTATGCGGAGCCGGGACGTGACAAATATCCGGTGTTCGCCAACCACATGATGGCCCTGTACTCCCGTCGCAGGGGAAACCATCGGCAAGGCCATCGAAGCCGGGATCGATGTACTCGGGCACCGACGCGGGTACCGTCGTGCCTCACGGGGAGATTCTTTCCGAGGTCGCAGAGCTGGTCTCGCTTGGCGGTGGGGAATTCGCCATTAAGGCCTCGAGCTGGGGAGCCAGATCGTGGCTTGGCGTTGACGCCCCTCGTGGAAGGAGCCAGCGCGGACCTGATCGTGACCACCGCCGATCCACGCGCCGACACCGGAGCGCTGCGGGGATCCGCTGGCTCGTCTTCTGCGCGGACGGCTGATCTCCTGACTTTGATTTGTTTGACTTGATGCATGACGAAGCCCGAGCAGCAACAGAGCGATTCCCGTAAACCCTGAGAACAATCCCTATGCTCCGCCGCCTGGTCCTCCCATCCAACCGATGGTGCCCCAGGCAGAAAAAGGGCGGCTTCAAACGCGGGTTCGGCACCGGTATGAGGGGCTGGGCTGGGGTGTGATGACCGGATTCGTGGTACTCAGCATCGCGGGTGGGGTGTTTGCCATGATTTCGCTGGGAATGCTGCTCGGTTCTATCACTAAGGATGGGGCGAGCACATCCCTTTGAGAGGTCTGGGGAACAGAAGCAGCCAGTGGCCACCTGAGGGCCATCCGGATCTCCGGCACCATCATGACCGACGCCGCTGACGGGGCGTTGCTCTCTCTGGAACCTACGGCTACGAGGTGGCGGATCAATTGGACTCCCTGAAAACGGACAAGTCCGATGGAGTCGTGCTGCTGGTCAACACCCCGGGCGGCACCGTCACCGGCTCTAAGGCCATCGCCGACGCCATTACCCGCTATCGCGAGCGCACCGGGAAACCGGTGCTCGTGCACGTCGAGGGCTCCTCCACATCCGGGCGGTGTCTACTCCACTGCGACAGCGAACGAGATCATCGCTGACCACGGCGCCACGATCGGCTCCATCGGAGTGATCCTGGGCCGCTCCCTGCGCTACAAGGATGTTGTCGCCACGGGAAGCACCCTGTTGCAGCAGGGGGATCACCACCACGGGAGGCATCAGCCAGGAGTACATCACCGCGGGTAGCGGAAAAGATCTGAACAACCCGTACCGGGACCTGACCGAGCAGGAACGCCAGCGACTTCAGGCAATAGTCGACGATGACTACGAAGGCTTTTCGTCGCTGAGGTGGCAGCGGGCCGGAAGATCGACCCGCAACGCATCCGCGATGAATCCCGGAGCCGGGACCTTTCAGCGCCCGGCAGGCAGTCAATGTTGGACTTGCTGATGCCGTTATGGGGCGTGATGAATTCTTCCGGCACGCCGCCACCGTGGCCGGCCTGGATCCGGACAATACCGTGGTGGAGCGGGTCGCGGAGCCCACAGGAATGTCCTCGCTATTCGGGGGCGAAACGGGCCTGGGGGACATCGCTACCGTTGTCGGCGCTGGGTGAGAAGGCCGTAGCTTCTGCCAGCATGTGCAGTCACACGGCCCCGATCGCTTACGCGGGAGACCTTTCTGGGGTCTGTGGGAACTCCTGAGCGTTGGGTTCAGCCCCAGCCCAGCTCGTGGAGTCGTTCCTCATCGATGCCGTGATAGTGCCCGATCTCGTGAACCAGGGTGATGGCGATCTCCTCGAACAGTTCGTCCTCATCCTCGCACATCCGCGACAGGGGGCCACGGAAAAGCACCACCCGATCTGGCAACATCCCGAACCACGAGGAATCGCGCTCGGTGAGGGCGGTTCCTCATAGATCCCTAGGGTCTCGGAGCCGTCCTCCGGTTCGTCCTCCGCCACGATGGCCACGTTGTCTAGATTGCAGAGCAATCCCTCCGGGAGACTTCTCCAATGCTTCCTCGACCAGTGCGTAGAAGTCTTCCTCACCGATGTCCACGAGCCGATCCTACGGGAGTTGTTGGGACTGCCCGGAGAAATCTGGCAGAATACATCCGCACCTGTCGCTGGCGCCCTCTAACTCCGGCGAGCATGGTTCATCTGGTCACTGCCGGGCGTACCCCACGCGCATCGTTTGTTGGCCATCCAACCTCGTCTGGTCACAGACTCACAAGCAACAGGGAGATTCCGAACTGGCTACCAAGATTCGTCTGAAGCGTCTCGGTAAGATTCGCTCCCCCACTACCGCATCGTTGTCATGGACTCCCGCTCCAAACGGGACGGGCAGGCCATCGAGGAGATCGGTCTTTACCATCCCAAGAACGATCCGTCCTTGATCCGCGTCAATTCCGAGCGCGCCCAGTACTGGCTGTCCGTGGGCGCCCAGCCGACTGAGGCAGTGGTCGCCATCTTCAAGCGTTCCGGGGACTGGCAGAAGTTCACGGGTGAGGACATCCCCTCAGGGATTCTTCCGCAGCCCGAGCCGCGTGACCGCGAGGCCGAGTTTGCGAAAGCTTTGGCTGAGGACGGCAACGCCGTTGCTCCCGCCATCTCGAAGGCGAAGAAGAAGGCTGAGGAAGAAGCCGCCAAGGAAGCCTCCGAGGCCCCGGTCGGGGACGAGGCTGCTGAGCAGGAGGCCTGAGTCGTGCTCGCCGACGCTCTCGAGCACTTGGTGGCGGGGATCGTCTCCAATCCTGATGACGTGACCGTACGCGACAAGAACCTGCGCCGCGGTCGTCTTCTGGAGGTGCGTGTCTCACCCTGAGGACATCGGAAAGGTGATTGGCCGACAGGGGCGCACCGCGAGTGCGCTGCGCACCGTGCTCGGGGCGCTGGCGGGAAACGAACAGGTTCGCGTCGATTTCGTTGATGTCGACCGGCCCCGGCGGCGCTGAACGGGGCTGCCTTGGCCGATCTGGTTGAGGTGCTCGTCGGAGTCGTGGGCCGTGCCCACGGCATCCGCGGGGATGTGGTTATCGATGTGCGCACCGATGAGCCTGGACGCCGATTCCAACTAGGGGCTGTGCTGCGTCTCACATCTGGGGCGCAGCTAGTTCTGGAACGCATCCGCTGGCATCGTGGGGAGGCTGCTGGTCGCTTTCCAGGGGTATCCGGACCGACCGCCGTTGAGACGCTTCGTGGCGAACGCCTGTTTGTCGACGTTCCCGCAGACGAGACCCCGAGCGAACCGGAGGAGTACTTCGACCGACAGTTGCTTGGGCTTCGTGCCCTGGATGCCGGTGGCCGGCAGGTCGGTGAGATCGTGGATGTGCTGCACCTGCCTGCGCAGGACTGCCTGGCGGTTGAGACCACCCACGGGCGACGCTTGGTTCCCTTTGTATCAGCTTTGGTGCCCCGGGTCGATCTTGTGGCGGGAGGTGCAGTTCGCGGATGTGGGCGGACTGCTGGAGGGACTTTCGAATGAGAATCGACGTTGTCACGATTTTCCCCTGACTATCTGGCGCCTTTGTCGTTGTCGCTGATGGGGAAGGCAGTCGATGCAGGCATCGTCGATCTGGCCGTTCACGATCTTCGCTGGTGGACCCACGACCGGCACCACACCGCCGACGACACTCCTTACGGCGGAGGTGCCGGGATGGTGATGAAGCCCGAACCCTGGGGTGAGGCCTTGGACGCTATGGAACACCCTCAACCCCGCATCCATGACCGTGGTGGTTCCGACTCCGGCGGGGCGGGTGCTGGATCAAGACCTGGCCTACGAGTTGAGCACCCGGGAACGGTTGGTGTTCGCGTGTGGGCGCTATGAGGGCATCGATCAGCGGGTTCTGGATCACTGTTCGGAGAGCTATGAGCTTATTGAGGTAAGCCTTGGGCGACTATGTCCTGAACGGTGGCGAGGCGGCGGTTCTGGTCATCACTGAGGCGGTGGTTCGGCTCATCCTGGGAGTGCTCGGGGAACCCGGACTCTCTGGTGGAAGAGTCACACGCCCTGGACACCGACTGCTGGAATACCCCAACTACACGAAACCCCCTGGTTTGGCGGGGTCGTCAGGTGCCTCCCATCCTGCTGTCCGGCAATCATGCGGCCATTGCGACATGGCGTCGGGAAAAAGCCTTGGAGCGCACCGGGAACGTCGTCCAGACCTGTTGGAAGAGGGTCGCTGATAGGCATATTTTCGTCCCTTCTGGGTAGCGTAAAACCCCTTGAAGCAAGGGTTTGGTGTGTTTTTGCGACGGGGCGACTCTAACTGGCCCCGGTGTGCGAAACAACGCTGGAAGGCAGCTAGAGTGAGCTTCGTGGCAACATCACTAACTATCCATCAACGAGCGTTGCGGTCAACGGTCGCCCGGAAGGCCCTGATGGCGGTAACCGGTCTGATCCTGATCGTTTTCCTGCTCGTGCACATGTACGGCAACCTGAAGATGTTCTGTCGGCTACGAGGCCTTCGATCACTACGCCCACTGGCTGAAGGGTGCCACCGAAGATGGTGGCATCATGGCTCTGATCATGCCTACCGGGCAGTTCATACGGGTGTTCAGAGCGGCGCTTCTTCTGGCCATCGCTCTCCATGTCTGGTCCGCGGCGACGCTGTCGGTGAAGACCGTCAAGAACCGCGGCGACAAGTACCAGGTCACCAAGCGCCAAGCTCAGACCTACTCCTCGCGCACCATGCGCTGGGGTGGCGTGATCATTCTTTTCTTCGTGATCTTCCACCTGGTCCAGTTCACCATCGTTCCTGGCATCCTGGTAGTCGCTGCCGACCCGCACACCATGGTGCTCGCCGGATTCCAGCAGTGGTGGATCACCGCCTTGTACGCCGTTTCCATCTTGTTCGTGTGTATGCACATCCGGCACGGTTTCTGGAGCGCCTTCGCGACGCTGGGTGGGAACCTGTCCGCCAATTCCCGCAAGTGGCTGAACATCATTGCGCTGGTTGTCTCCGTCGCCCTCTACGTCGGATTCATGATCATGCCCCTGTGTGTCCAGTTCGGAATCCTGAAGTGAGCAGCACCATGACGACCACATGAATTTCAACCCCGCCGATTACTGGGTAGACGGTGAGGACATCGTCGACACCAAAGGCTCCCGCGGTGGAGATCGACAAGGTCTGGCAGACCCGCCAGTTCCAGGCCCGCCTCGTCAACCCGGCAAACCGGCGCAAGCTGAGTGTCATCATCGTCGGCACCGGTCTGGCCGTGGCGCTACCGCCGCGACTCTCGGTGAGGCCGGCTACAACGTCCTGAACTTCGTTACCAGGACAGCCCCGCCGGGCCCACTCCATCGCGGCCCAGGGTGGCATCAACGCAGCGAAGAACTACCGCAACGACAACGACTCCACCTACCGATTGTTCTACGACACGGTCAAGGGTGGCGACTACCGCGCCCGTGAGACCAACGTCTATCGGTTGGCGGAGGTCAGTGCCAACATCATCGACCAATGTGTCGCCCAGGGCGTTCCCTTTGCTCGCGAGTACGGCGGTCTCCTGGACACCCGTTCCTTCGGTGGCGTGCAGGTGCAGCGCACCTTCTACGCGCGCGGGCAGACGAGGCAGCAGCTGCTGATTGGTTGCTACCAGCAGCTGGAACGCCAGATCGAAGCGGGCACTCGTCAAGATGTACTCGCGTCACGAGATGGTCGAACTGATCGTCGTTGACGGGCGTGCTCGCGGCATCGTCACCCGCAACATGGTCAACGGCAAGATCGAAGCCTGGACCGCCGATGCTGTTGTCCTGGGGACCGGTGGTTACGGCAACGTGTTCTTCCTCTCAACCAATGCCATGGGCTGCAACGCCACCGCCGCTTGGCGTGCGCACCGCAAGGGCGCCTACTTCGGGAACCCCTACACACAGATTCACCCCACCTGCATCCCGGTTCACGGCGATACCCAGTCCAAGCTGACCTTGATGTCGGAGTCGCTGCGAAACGATGGCCGCATCTGGGTGCCAAAGAAAGCTGCGGACTGCGCCAAAGATCCCCGCGAGATCCCCTGAGGAGGATCGTGACTATTACCTGGAGCGGATCTACCCGGCGTTCGGCAACCTGGTGCCCCTCGTGAACATCGCGTCGCGTCAGGCCAAGAACATGTGCGATGAGGGTCGGGGGTTGGCCCGGCAGTGGCCGAGAAACAGGCGGACGGGACCACCAAGCAGGTGCGGCGAGGTGTCTACCTCGATTTCTCCGACGCCATCAATCGGTTGGGCAAGGACGGGGTCTCCAACAGGTACGGCAACCTCTTTGACATGTACCAGCAGATCACCGGTGAAAACCCTTACGAGGTGCCCATGCGCATCTACCCGGCAGTGCACTACACCATGGGCGGTGTCTGGGTGGACTACGACCCGCAGAGCACAATCTCGGTCCCTACGTCACGGGTGAGGCCAACTTCTCCGATCACGGCGCGAACCGTCTCGGCGCCTCGGCACTGATGCAAGGGCTCGCTGACGGGTACTTCGTTCTTCCCAACACGATCAACGATTACCCGCTGACGGTCCTTTCGAGAAGATCTCAGACAATCACCCGGCGGTGGTGGAAGCAGTGCAAACCGCCACGGCACGTTACTACAAGCTGCTGAGCATCCAAGGCACCCGTTCTGTGGATTCCTTCCACAAGGAACTGGGCCAGATCATGTGGGAGTACTGCGGTATGAACCGCACGGAGGAGGGACTGATCAAGGCCATCGGTCTCATCAGAGAGCTCCGTGAGGAGTACTGGCGTAATGTGCGCGTCACTGGTGTGAACGAGGACTTCAACCAAGCCCTCGAACGTGCCGGACGGGTCGCGGACTTTTTCGAGTTGGGCGAGTTGATGTGCATCGACGCCCTGCACCGACGCGAATCCTGCGGTGGTCACTTCCGGGCCGAATCCCAGACCGAAGAGGGCGAAGCGCTTCGTCACGACGATGAATTCTCTACGTCGCGGCTTGGGAGTGGACCGGCGAGGGCAACAAGCCGATCCTCCACCGTGAACCCCTCGTCTACAAGGCAATCGAACTGAAGCAACGGAGTTACAAGTGAAACTCAAGCTGCGCATCTGGCGCCAGGCCGGCCCCAAAGCACGGGGTGCGATGGCCGAGTATGACATCGATGGCGTGTCCCCGGACATGTCTTTCCTGGAGATGCTCGACATGCTCAATGAGCAGCTCACGGACGCGAACCAGGGAGCCCGTCGCCTTTGACCACGACTGTCGTGAGGGCATCTGCGGCATGTGTGGTCTCGTGATCAATGGCGTCGCCCATGGCGGTTCCGCCACCACCACCTGCCAGTTGCATATGCGGTCCTTCGCCGATGGTGCAACGATCGAGATCGAGCCGTGGCGGGCCGGGGGCTTTCGGTTATCGGCGACCTCGCGGTGGATCGCACGGCGCTGGACCGGATCGTCCAGTCGGGTGGTTACATCTCCTCCAACACTGGCTCCGCCCCGATGCCCACGCAACTGCCGCCCCGGAAGCGGGAGTCCGACAGGGCATCTGACAACGCCACCTGCATTGGCTGTGGTGCTGCGTCGCGGCCTGCCCGAACAGCTCCGCGATGCTGTTTACCTCGGCGAAGATCACCCACTTTCGGCGATGCTCGCAGGACTGGCCGGAACGCTACCGTCGCGTGAAGTCGATGGTTGCCCAGCACGACGAGGAAGGCTTCGGGAACTGCACCAACGATTGGGAGTGCTCCGCGGTCTGCCGAAGGGTATTCCACTCGAATCCATCTTCAGCTGAACCGTGACCTCATCACGTCACTGTTCAGGGCGGCGACGGCAAGTAGGGGACTGAGCGTCTCTGCTTCATCGCGTCATAGCCACCCGTGCGGGGCGCCCAGAAACGGGCGCCCCCGCGTCGGTTTCTGAATGCGCATCGTTTCATGCTTGTGTGGCATAATTATCAGCCGTTGCCCAACCGGGCAGCCAGCCCGAGCCCGGCTCCCTGCCACAGGGGATAAACTGCGTGGCAGGAGAATCACGAACGCGGTAGCCTGTGGCACTGACGAGGACATCATGACCAATCCGTTGATCAAGGCCATTGACCAGGCAGCTCTGCGATCTGACATCCCCGAATTCCGTCCCGGCGACTCTGTGCGTGTGCACGTGCGAGTCATCGAAGGTAGCAGGTCCGTGTCCAGGTGTTCGCAGGCGTCGTGATCGCTCGCAATGCCGGCGGGGTGCAGGGAAGCGTTCACGGTGCGGAAGGTGAGTTTCGGCGTGGGCGTTGAGCGTACCTTCCCACTTCATAGCCCCATCATCGAGAAGATCGAGGTGGAGCGCCGGGGCGATGTGCGTCGAGCCAAGCTGTATTACTGCGTGGTTTGCGCGGCAAGGCTGCCAAGATCAAGGGAAAAGGCGCCTGAGGGCATGTGCTTGGCCCGTGCCTGTAGGGTGAAAACCCGGCGGTGCGGGCCGCTTGTTTTCTCAGGAAGGCGATTGCGTTGGAAAGTACCGATGATTCCGGCACCGGAGTAACGCAGGGGAGAAGGAGCGCTCCTTCCCTCGGCGGTTTTTCAGCGGGGTGGGGGAGATTGCTCTCATTCTCGTTGGCGCGCTCCTGATTTCCACTCTGTTGCGGGGATTCGTCGCCCAGATGTTCAGCATTCCGAGCGGCAGCATGGAGAACACTCTGAAAGTTGGGGACAGGGTCCTGATCGCCAAGTTCGGAGGGTTCCAACGTGGCGACGTGGTGGTCTTCGAGGATCCTGCGCGCTGGCTCTCGGGACCCCAGCCGGCGCACACGCAGATGGAACAGGTCTTGGAGTTCATAGGGGTCCTGCCGAATCCCGGCGCAGGATATCTCATAAAGCGTGCGATCGGTATGCCGGGGGATCGAGTGGCCTGCTGCACGGCGGAGGGGGCCGTGACAGTCAATGGAGTGGCCTTGGACGAATCTCAGTACCTGTACTCCGAGAACGGTGTACAAGTCGCACCGTCGAACCTGCCTTTCGATGTCATCGTTCCCTGCTGATCACATCTTCGTGATGGGCGATCACCGGAATGCCCTCAGCGGATTCACGGTGCCACTTTGCGCGACACGCGGGTCGGGGGAAAGGCAGGAGCGGCAGCTTTGTTCCCATGAACAAGGTGGTGGGGGGCAGCAGTGCCATCGTGGCTCCTTTAGACAGATTGTCGACTTTCCGGGTGCCGGAGACCTTCGTGAGAGTTCCCAAACCCGAGAAGGAAGCACCGGCGGAAGCCACCATCATCGAAGCCCCTACCGGGTGTTGAAGGACGTTCATCTTTATGAGAGCGTCCTGACGACCGCTGGGCTCGGCCCGGTCGCCGGGGTCGATGAGGCGGGACGTGGGGCGTGCGCCGGGCCGTTGGTGGCTGCTGCCGTGATCCTGAATCCTGCCCGTCCGGTCGAGGGCCTCGACGATTCCAAAAGCCTTGACCCGAAACGCAGGGACTGAAATCTGCCGATCGATACTGGAAAAGTGCCACTGCGGTGGCCTGGGCACGAGTTGAACCCGCCGATTGTGACGCTTTGGGGATGCATGAGGCCGATCTTCAAGGCCTGCGCAGGGACCGTAGCGCGGTTGCAGATCAGGCCGGGGTTCGTTCTGACCGACGGGTTTCCGGTGAGCGGTCTAGGAACGCCGGGGCTGGGCATCTGGAAGGGGGATAAAGTCGCAGCCTGTATCAGCGCCGCTTCCATCGTTGCCAAGGTTCAACGTGATGCGATCATGGTCGCCTACGAGCAGGAATACCCTGGCTACGGCCTTGCTGTACACAAGGGGTACTGCACCGCAGCGCACAAGAAGGCCTTGAAGCTACTCGGTCCGAGTCCCGTTCACCGCCTCAGCTACTCCTGTGTACCTGATGCGGCTAAAGTGTGAGGCACCATGAGCACGGAAGATCTGGAACAGTACGAGAGCAAGCTGGAGCTTGACCTCTACCACGAATACAAGGACGTAGTCGGCATCTTCACGTATGCAGTAGAGACCGAGCGACGGTTCTACTTGTGTAACGCCGTTGACCTCAAGGTGCGCACCGAGGGCAGTGATGTCTACTACGAGGTCTCCATGGGAGATGCGTGGGTGTGGGACATGTACCGCCCTGCCCGGTTCGTGAAAAGTGCAAAGGTCCTAACGTTCCGGGACGTCTCGATCGAGGAGATCACCCACTCCGACTTTCCGGTTCCCAACCAAGGCTAGGGTCCTGTTGCGGCTGTCCCTGCTGAGGCGTCACAGGTCAGCTAACACGATTTTCTGAAGGTCCGCGGGAGAAGCTTTCCTGTGGGAAAAACAATTGCGGGCCTAGCCCCCTGCCCAGAGTGGGTTGCAGGAGGTGATCTTGTGGTTGTTCGTGGGAAGCTCCAGGCGATCGGGCGGATTGGAGAAGAACATGCCGTCGAACATGTGATCGGTCTCGGGTGGCAGGTGCTTGATCGCAACTGGCGGTGCAACGAGGGCGAGCTCGACATCATCGCTCATGCGATCCGGATGCCGGGGCGTTGGTGTTCATCGAGGTGAAGTGCCGTTCGGGGCTCGGGTTCGGTGATCCACTTGAAGCAGTCACATGGCGCAAACGTAGAAAGCTTCGGCAACTCTGTCTGCTGTGGTTGGCTGAGCACAGGATCCGGGTGGATTGCCTGCGCATCGATGCTATCGGGGTACTGCTGCGCCCCGGAGAGAAACCAGCGGTCAATCACGTCCGGGGGATAGAGGAATGAGTACCGCGTCAGCTTGGTCCGTGGCGCTCAACGGGATTGAAGGAGCGATGGTGGAGGTAGAGGTTGCTGAGGGAGGTGGCCTTCCTCGCACTGTGCTCGTCGGCTTGCCGGATGCGGCGCTCTCGCAGGCAAAAGAACGGGTTCGAGCAGCAGTGACAGGGGCTGAGCTGCCGTGGCCCAATGGGTTAGTCACCATCAATCTTTCTCCGGCGAACCTGCCGAAAAACAGGGACCCACTACGACCTGGCCATAGCGACAGCTGCTTTGGCTGCTATCGATAAGGTGCCGAAGGAAGCTGCGCGGAACCATGTTTGCCTGGGGAGCTGGGGCTGGATGGAAGGTTGCGTCGCGTTCCCGGAATTTTACCGGCGCTACTTGCTGCGGTCAGGAGCGGTTTTGATAAAGCGATCGTTCCAGCAAGTCAGGAAGCTGAGGCATCTTTGGTGCCTGGGGTCACGGTGGGGCCATCGGGCATTTGAAGGATCTCGTCGCAGTGCTTAACGGAGAACCGCCGCTGGGCGGGTGGGAGCCTCGAGTGATGAAGATGTGGCCTCCAGGGCAGAGACCTCCTTGATTTCCGGGAGGTACGCGGGCATCTCGAAGGTCGGTGGGTCATGGAGGTGGCAGCGGCAGGGCGACATCATGTGTTTCTCCACGGTGCGCCAGGCGTGGGAAAACCATGCTTGCGTCCCGATTGACCAGCATCCCTGCCTCCTCTCGACGGTGAGGAAGCGGTTGAAGTCTCAGCTCTGCACTCGCTTGCCGGAATGGATCTCAGCGGAGGGCTGCTGATTGATCCACCCTATGCTGATCCCTCATCATTCATCCTCCCCGGCTTCGATAATTGGTGGGGAGCGCGGCTCGTGCGGCCCGGATCGATTTCCTTGGCCCATCGTGGAGTGTTGTTCCTTGATGAAGCGCCCGAGTTCGGGACGCGCATCCTTGATGCGCTACGCACTCCGCTGGAATCTGGCTGATCAGCATAGGCAGAGCAGCGATTCAAGTGCGATATCCGGCACGATTTCAACTGGTGTTGGCAGCGAATCCCTGTCCCTGTGGTTTCCACGGGGTCACGGGCCGCGAATGCCGCTGCCTCCCATGGCGGTGCGGAGGTACCAGGAGCGATTGTCGGGACCGATCATGGACCGCATTGATATTCGGCATCACATGTTGCCCCAGTCGCGTTCATTCTGGGTGACTCACTGGAACAACCTGAATCCAGTGCCGAGATTGCAACACGTGTTCTCATGGCTCGGGAAAAGGCAAGCTCGACGGCTTCAAAGTACGCCGTGGCGCACCAACGGTGAGGTGGCAGGGCCGTGGCTTCGCTCGCATCTGCCTCTGCCGGAGGATCTGTCCCCCTTGGAGAAGGCGTTGAACCGTGGCTGCTGAGCGCCCGTGGCGTCGACAAGGTGCTGCGGCTGGCATGGACTGTGGCGGATCTTGCTGGGGAGGACCGGATCTCTGCGGCTTCCCTGCGAGTCGCCATGCAGCTGAGGCAGGGCATGTTCCACGAGGCGGCATGATGGACGTCCGGGAACGTAGGGCCCGCATGGCTCTGTGCGCACTGCAGGTGGCAGCTGATCCGAGGCTCACGCAACTCGTCGAGAGCTACGGAGCCCTGGACGTGGGAAACCATTCAACGACAGGGAGAATCCACTTCCTGGGGCGTCGCGCGGGGTGTCGATCCTGGAAGTTGGAGGCGGCGACGATCCGGTGCGGCGCTAGTTTTCTGGTTCCCGGGACGAACTTTGGCCGGCTAGCCTCACAGATCTTGGGATGTGCCAGCTGGGAGACCAGGAGGTCGACCGTTGGGGCTATGGGTTGCCGGAGACCCCGCGGTGCTGGCAATGCCGCGAGCAGTCGCGGTTGTCGGGGCGCGATCAGCCACCAGCTACGGCTCTACACGTGGCGGGAGAACTCGCATCCGATCTCGGCACATCAGGGTGGCTTTGTGATCTCTGGGCTTGCCTTCGGGATCGACAGCGCAGCTCATCGTGGTGCACTCGAGCAGGTAGTCCGACCCTTGCAGTGATGGCGACAGGAATCGACAAAACTTATCCTGCCAGTCATCACGGGTTGCGGAAGCTGATCGAGAGCAATGGTGCAGTCATTACGGAAATGGCTCCAGGCGCCCACCCTTTGAGAGCCAGTTTCCTGGCGCGCAATCGTTTGATCGCGGCGCTTGGGAGTGGCACCGTGATGGTCGAGGCGGGAGCCCGCCCGGGGCCCGGAACACCATCTCTTGGGCGGCGGAACTGGGCCGCGTGACCATGGCTGCCAGACGCCAGTCACGTCTTCGCTGTCTTTTACTCCGCATCATCTGATTCGGGATGCGGTGGCCACACTCGTCACGTCAGCGGCTGATGTTACGGCCCTGTTGTCACCTCTGAGAGCTCAGGAGGAGCTTCCGTTGCTGGGTGAAGACCGGCCAATCGATTCTCTCCCGGTCCTACTCAGATCGGTCAGAGAAGCAATCCCGGTGGGCGGGATGTCAGGGATTGCCGAGCTGACGGTCGCCACTGGGATGACAACGCCTGAGGTGATTGCTGCGGCTGCTGAGCTCACGGAACTGGGATGGCTCGAGAGCACCGGTCAGGGATGGCGGTTGCCCCGGGAGAGGATGACTAGCTGCATGGAAAGGACTGTGCTCCGTGGAGCTGCCCACGGAGCACAGTCCCGAAAGGCTTTGCGTCAATCCAGCCCTGGAAACCCGTGGCTCTGAACTCTTTGGCTCCAGCCGTTCACCTTGCCTACTCTGATACGGAGCCTAGGGTCAGGTATCCAGGAAATGTGGTGTCTTGTTCTGTATTTGCGAATTTTAGGGGCGCCGCTTCCATGGGGTTTGGGATCGGAGAGCTGCCATGCCATTGTTTCTTCGAGAGTGGCTGTTACTTCCGTGGTTTGGCCGGGAAGGAGTGAGGGAAGGTTGGCGTCGGTTTGGGTTGAGGTTACTGTTTTCGTGGATTCAGGGGTGGATTCTTGGGGTTGATGAGGGAGAATTCCAGTGGCCAGTTGTAGTAGAACCGGGGCGACGCCTCGGTTGGTGAGGCGGATGCTGACTTGGGTTTTTCCGTCTGTGACGATGGTGCGGGCTTGTGTGACTGCGAGGTCGTAGCCCTAGTGCTGCGTGGGGCTTTTGTGGCTTTCTCGAGTGTTGCCCGCTGTAGCCTTCTGAGAATGCTTTGTGGTTCACGAGCCATGTGGCGTGAGTCTGTGTGGTGGCCTCGTTGAAAATCTTCGGAATGGTTGCAGTCTGTTGGCTCGTTGAACACGCAGTGTTGGATCTGTGGATAAACCTCGCCCCCGATTGCCTCGGTCTGCCAGCGTTCGGTCAACTTTGTATGTCTTCATCCGGGCCATGAAATGCCAGTCGATAGTGGGGAGCGTTGATTCTGCGAAGGAATCGTCGTGGAAGCCGATCTTGATGTTCTCTAGGCCTGGCCCGGGGCTTCTGTTTAGGAGTTTGGTGGTGTTGAAAGCTGCGTCCCAGGCCTGGTAACTAGGAGAGCTCCACCTCGCGTGTGGGCATCCACTGTGCGCTATTGGGGATTGTCTGCGTGTGAGTTCCCATCCATCGGGTACGTATGCTGCTGCTCGCCCCAGAAGCCGATGAGGCCGGTGGTGATGTAGCCGATCCGAGGGTCTCCGTCATAGTTCTTGCCGAATTCGGCTACGAAGTCTTTGATCAGGGATTGGACTTCAGGGTCGCTGTAGTCGGGGAGAAGCTGGTTCCATTGTTGTCGTAGAAATTGTATTTTCGTGACTGGTCTATGCCATTGGGTCCCAAGAGGTAATCGGGAACCCGGTGGGTTTGGTTGGGTAGTCGAGATAGAAGCGGAGTGCGGCTTGATGACCACGGCTCTTGATGGAGGAGAGCTGCTGCTCGAACTCTGTCCAGTCGTAGTTGCGTTCTCCCTTCACCACAGCATTGAGCGGCATGTAGAACCACCCATGGTGTGCGGGAAGGAGGGTGCGTTGTTGTCGAGATTTTCGTTGAATGGTGCGAAGCCCTTCAGTGGGTTGTCCGTGCGGGCTTCGGTGGTTGCCAGCGTCTGCCAACCGGTATCGGCGCGCGCCTGACCCGTACCGCAGGCGAGTCCGAGAGACAGAGCGGCAGTGACCGCTGCTGTCGCTGCCACCTTCCACTTGGATGTGTGAGTCATGATGCTCCTTGAAGTTGTTTCTCCTCGAATTTCTGTTGCCCCCACCCCGACCGCAAGGCTGCTGCTTCATCGCGGCCAGGGCAAGTACATCATGGTGAGGGTGCATCGTGTCCGCATCGTAGGACGTGGCCCTCACGGAGTTTTTGTGGCAACGAATGTCAAGCGGCTTTGATGGTGCACTGATGCCTCGTGGCTGCGCGATGTCGTAGGAGTGGGAGCCTTCCTGGTTCCGCTGTTCTTGAACTGCTCCGAGGTCGATGGAAGGCGCTGGTACGCGGCAGCAAGTTACCCAGGCCTGGGAAACATACACCGGTCCATCATCAGCAGGCCAAAGAGATCGCACACTGGCATGGATCAGCCGAAGCGGTAGGGAAGGTGACAAACCAAGCCGGTACCCACTTCGACCACCGAGACGGTCACTGGAACAGGAACTTTCCCCACGTCCTGACCGCATCGAGCGAAAAACGCCCCCGGAGCGGAACCTGAGGGCACGTGCTCGAACAAGATGAGTGTGGTCGGGACGACAGGACTCGAACCCGCGATCTCCTGCCCCAAAGCAGGCGCGCCAGCCACTACGCTACGTCCTGAAGGTATCCCGCGGGGGACTCGGGAAGTCTACTGTACGTTCGTGCCGGTTGCCCAATGGGTGCCATCAATTTCTTTCAGAACCGAGGATGCTGCCCAGCAGGGAGTTCACGACACTTATGACGATGCTTCCCCACAGCGCTGGCCAGAACCCGTCGATGAAGAAGCTGATGCCGAGTTGTTGAGCTGCCCAAGCGGTCAGTGACAGCATGGCGGCGTTGATCACCAGTAGGAAAAAGACCAAAGGTGAGTACCACGAGACAGAAGGACAATACCTGGGTGAACGGTTTGATGACGGCGTTCACCACCCCATGATGCGCCACCCTGAGTAGGATCAGGACATACTGCTGATCGGTTGCGGCGACCACGCGGATTCCTGAATGAGCCAGACAGCAACTGCTGTTGCGATTGCCCCCACAACGAGTTTCAGAAGGGTTCTCATGCCTCCACGGTATCTGCTGAACCGTGATGATTGGGCCTCTGGACGCGTGAGGGAGCGGCAGCTACGGCGTCTCCCGGTACGGAGACAGGCAATCGGCGGTCATTGAAGGAAGGGAACTCGGTGATCGAGTACTTAGCGCGGCATCGTTGATGGTGAACGGGTCCGTTCTGATGGTCTCTCCATTTCTTTTCGAGTGCCTGTTGCAAGGATGACGCCCCTCGTTCCGGGGTTCCTTGCGCCCGCTTGCTAGGGAAAACGACCGGTGGAGTAGTTCTTGGCGAGATACTCCTTGTGTGCCTGAAGGTTGGCCTCGACGGAGCGAGTCCGCGATGGTAGGTCAGTTCCAAGATGAAAAGACGTGCCATGGAATTAGACGGTAGCACTGAGCCGTTCGGCCCGGTGAGGCGGAGAGTCTCGTGGGGCCTTGGAGCGGATGACGGGAATCGAACTCACGTAGCCAGTTTGGAAGACTGGGGCTCTACCATTGAGCTACATCCGCGAAGCGTCCGAGAGTCTAGCAGCTTCCTGGGCGGATCCCAGTTGAGATGATCACGTCCCGGTGTTGAACGACGAAGGACACTCTGGTTCCTGGGCTGCGAGGAAGTGTTCGATACAACCGGGAAGGAGGCTCGGTGCAAGGGTGAGATGGCAAGTGTCACCTGCGGAGGAGCGCCTCGTGATCCGGTGGCGCGCAGGTTGCGGTTGGTTGGCTCGGACGCCCTTGGTTAAACTTGCGGCGACCATTTCAAGTTCAGGAGTCGATTCGTGCCCAGCACCGTAGAGAAGCTGAGCCCCACGAGGGTCAAGCTAACCGTAGAGATCCCTTTCGTTGACCTCAAGCCCCATCTGGACAAGGCGTACAAGGAGATCGCAGAGCAGGTCAACATCCCAGGCTTCCGCAAGGGTAAAGTGCTTACCGTTGTCATCGACCAGCGTTTCGGTCGGGGGGTAGTCCTTCAGGAGGCCATCAACGGAGCCATCCAGCCCGCGTACGAGACTGCTTTGGCAGAGGCCAAAGCAGTGCCTCTTGCTCAGCCGGAGATCGAGATCACCAAACTGGAGGATGGCGAGCTCGTCGAGTTCACCGCGGAGGTCGACATCCGACCCGACTTCGATCTTCCGGACTTCGCTGCGATCGAAACCACTGTGGATGCCCTGCCGCCGCTGGACGACGAGGTGGAGGAGCGCATCTTGTTGCTCCGTAAACGGTTCGCCACCACCACAGAACTCGACCGCGAGTCCAAGGAGGGTGATGTCCTCACCATCGATCTGACCGCATCCCAGAACGGGGAGGAGTTGCCGGAGGCCTCTGCAAGTGGGGTCACTCTCACTGTGGGTGAGGACTCCGGGATGCTTGAAGGACTCGACAAGGCTGTCCGTGGCCTCAAGAAGGGTGAATCGAAGACCTTTACATCTACTCTGATCGGTGGCCCCTTCCGCGGTCAGGAGGCAGACATCACGGTGACCGTCACGCAGGTGGCCGAGGAGGAACTTCCTGCGTTGGATGATGAGTTTGCCCAGACGCTTTCCGAGTTCGACACCGTCGAGGAGATGCGCGAGGACCTGGCCAAGGCGGTCTTGGCGCAAGCCAAAGCCGAGCAGATCGCTGAGGCGCGGGACAAGATCCTAGAAGCGGCCCTCGAGCAGGTCGACTTCGAGGTTCCGGGTTGCTGTGCTGGCTCGTGAGAGCCTCGAAGCCCGCCGCAATCAGATTTCCGACCAGCTGGCGCGGGCCGGGTTGACCGTCGAAACCTACCTGGAACAGGCCGACGACGAGGAAGCAGAGGATGCTGACGCCTTCTGGAAAGCAGGTGGATGAGCGCTCCACCCAAGCATTGCGCGCTCAGCTGCTTCTCGACAAGTATGTTGACGACAACGAGATTCCGTCTCTCGCAGGAATTCACCGAACTGATTCTTCGCAGGGCCACTGAGCAGCGCACCACGCCACAAGAAGTGATCAATCACATGATGGAGCACAACCACATGTTCGAGTGGCAGCAGGAGATTCGGCGTGGAAAGGCGCTCGCCGCCATCTGCGAGGCAGCGAAAGTGACTGACTCCGAGGGAGAACCTGTCGAGATGGCCCCGTCGGTTCCGGAAGTCGGGGACGCGGAGGGTTCTGAGACCGAGGAGACCGAAGCTGAGAAACCGATGCCTGAGGAAGTTCCGAGGGCGAAGAAACGGAGTGATCCGTGGGGGCCGCCGAGAGCCCGAGACGAGCAGATTCCCCTGTTCGTCATGGCCGTCGGTTCTGGGCGCCATCTCGCTGACCCTCCTCGGTGTTCAGAGAGTTTAGTTCGCGTACATGGCTCCCAGCATTCCTCGCCATCAATCTGGTGATCACCGCATACCCGGTGTACCAATGGCTCACAAGGCACTCATGTGCCTCGTGTGCTGGCCGCTCTGATCACCGGGGTGATGTTGCTGCTGATTCTGGTGGTCGCCACTGGGAGCATCGTGTGGGCTGGCACTTCCATGGTTGCCTCGCTCACCTCCTACGGTTCCCCAGTTCACTGAGCTCTATACCCAGTTGATCACGTGGCTGGGCACGTTGGGTTTCGACGAGGCCGCGTTGCTCGAACAGCTCAAGTCGATTTCGCCGTCGAACGTGATCAGCTTGGTGGGCACGTCGTCAGCCAGGCTTCGAGTGCCACGGGAACTGTGACCGTGATACTCATCTGCCTGGCACTTCTTGGTGGCGGATTCACTAACGATGGCCATGCGTTTGGCTCATCACCAACAGGCTGCATCCCAGCTTCACGGGATCGCTGGAGGATTTCGCCGTGGGCATCCGCAGTACTGGGTTGGTGACCAGCCCGTTCGGTCTCATAGTTGCCGTTCTTGACGGCATCGCCCTCGTGCTCGTAGGGGTCTCCCTTCCGCTCGTGTGGGTGGTGCTGAGCTTCATCACCAACTACATCCCCAACGTCGGTTTCTTCATCGGGCTGGTTCCGCCTGCGCTGCTGGCCTTTCTTGAGAAGGGGCCCACCGCAGCGCTGATCGTGACTCATCGCCTACTGTGTCCCTCAACTCGTGATCCAGTCTGTGATCCAACTGAAGTTCACCGGTGATGCAGTCGGCATCACCCGGTGGTCTCTTTCGATCTCCCTGCTGTTGTGGACTGCGGTCTTTGGCGCGCCTGGGGCTCTCGCCCTGCCGCTGACGCTCATGGTGGTAAATCCCTGCTGCTCGACAACGACCTGAGGGCCCGCTGCGTGGAGCGATTGATCTCCTCGAACCCGACCCGTCGACACTAGCGATTGCGAGAGACCCGTGGCCGCCGATGATTTCGGAGGGTCCAACGATTGCGACGATTCCAGGATGGGCGTCACTGACTGACTGATCTGGGCGGGCCATCCTGGAAAATTGCTTTGGAGTCGGTACGTTGTATGGCGTGACCGACAAGCGAAAACGTTTACATCTCAATGGCGGCCCAGCAGGCCCCGGGTCTGGGAAATGACGGATAACGTCTACTCGTCCCTGCTGGCCAACCGCATCATCTTTCTGGGGTCCGAGGTGCGTGACGAGAACGCGAACGCAATCTGTGCCCAGATGCTGCTGTTGAACGCCGAGGACCCGAGCTCGACATCTATCTCTACATCAACAGCCCCGGCTGGGTCCGTCGACTCTGGCACGGCCATATTCGACACTCATGCAGTGGATCAGCAACGACGTCGCTACGGTCGCGATGGGACCCATGCGGCCTCCATGGGCAGTTCCTGTTGTCGGCAGGTACCCCGGTAAACGCTACGCACCGCCACACAGCCGAATCATGATGCACCAGCCCTCGAGGGAGGGCTGGGTGGTACTCGCTCCGACATTCGGATCCAGGCGGAGCAGTCGCTGCACATCAAGAAGACCATGGCCCAGCTCATCGCGCAGCACACCGGTCAGGGCGTCGAGCAGATCGAGGCCGATTCAGATCGGGACCGTTGGTTCACGGCCGAGCAGGCATTCTCGAATACGGCTTTATCGACCACGTCTACGAGCGTGCGTCCCAGATCAACTCGGAGGCTCCCAACAAGTGACCAGCAACTACTACATCCCTCAGTGGGAGGAACGCACCAGCTACGGTCTTCGTCGCGTTGACCTCTACACGAAACTGTTCGAGGGACCGAATCATATTCCTCGGCACCCCGATCAGTGACGACATCGCCAATGCGGTGATGGCCCAGCTGCTGTGCCTTCAGTCGATGGACGCGGAGCGACAGATCTCCATCTACACTCAACTCGCCAGGGTGGCTCCTTCACGGCCCTCACCGCCATCTACGACACCATGCGCTCACATCAAGCCGGATATTCAGACCGTCTGCCTCGGCAGGCAGCCTCCGCTGCTGCCTCCTCTGCAGCAGGGACCAAGGGAAAGCGTCTGCACCTCAACAGCCGCATCCTCATCCGATCAACCTGCGACGGAGGGAGGCTACGGGCAGAGCTCAGACCTGGAGATCCAGGCCAAAGAGATCATGCGCATTCGTGAGCTGATGGAGGAACATGCTCGCTACTGACACCGGGCAAAAAGCGTCACGAAGGTCAGTCGCGACACTCGAACGAGGACAAATACCCTGACCGCCCAGGAAGCCGTTGAGTATGGAATCGTCGATGACATCCTGACCTCCTCAAGGACGTCGGGGCCCTGAACCCCGGGGCTCGCCAGGGTGTTGCGCCACGAAACGCCACCCTGGCGAGTAGAGTTGTGGCCAGTCGTTAATTGACGGACAGAGTGGAGTTTTTCGGTGCCACGGATCGGTGAGAGACCAAAGCAGGTCTTCGTGTAACTTCTGCACCAAGTCGCAGAAACAGGTCAAGCGCCTCATTGCGGGTGATGGCGTCTACATCTGTGACGAGTGCATCGGGTTGTGCAACGAGATCATCGAGGAAGAGTTTCAGGGTTGAAACCTTTTGGACTTCGGAAGAACTTCCCAAGCCCGAGAGATTCGCGATTTTCTCGATCAGCACGTGATCGGGCAGGACGCGGCTAAGAAAGCTCTTGCGGTCGCTGTCCGCCAACCACTCATGCGCGATCACCCTCAGAGCAGACCAGAATTGGCCGCTCGCGTCAGAACAGATGATGCCGTCGAGGTGGGAAATCGGAATATTCTGCTGATCGGGCCTACTGGTTGTGGGAAGACCTACTTGGCTCAGACTTTGGCGAAAATGCTCAACGTCCCTTTTGCTATGGCCGATGCGACTGCCCTCACCGAGGCTGGTTACGTGGGCGAGGATGTCGAGAACATTCTTCCTGAAACCTCATTCAAGCAGCTGATTTCGACATCAAGAAGGCTGAGACCGGGATCATCTACATTGATGAGATTGACAAGGTAGCCCGTAAATCCGAAAATCCATCGATAACCCGTGATGTTTCCGGTGAGGGAGTGCAGCAGGCGCTTCTGAAAATCCTCGAGGGAACCGTCGCATCGGTTCCTCCCCAGGGTGGACGCAAGCATCCGCACCAAGATTTCCTTCAGATTGACACCACCAAGGTGCTGTTCATCGTCGGTGGGGCTTTTGCCGGTCTTGATGAAATCATCAATTCCCGTATTGGGAAGCGGCCTCTGGGATTCAGCGTCGATACTTCAGCTCGGAAGGAAGTAACCGACCCCTCTCTGAGGTCCGCCCAGAGGATCTGCACAAGTTCGGTCTGATTCCTGAGTTCATCGGGCGTCTGCCCGTCAGTCTCAACGGTCTCACCGTTGGACCGCGACGCTGAACCGAATCCTCGTCGAACCCCGCAATGCGCTAACCAAGCAGTTCGCTCGCCCTCTTCGAACTCGATGGGTGCAACTGGATTTCACGGGAAGCCATCGACGCCATCGCAGAGCTCGCTCTGGAACGTGGAACCGGTGCCCGTGGCCTGCGTGCGATTCTTGAGGGCTGCTGCTCGACGTGATGTTCGAGGTGCCTTCCGCGGAGGATGTGGCACAGGTCGTCGTGACTCGTGAAGCCGTTCTCGGAAAAAGCGCAACCAGAGTTGGTGGCTTCCTCTCGTGGCTAGGGCGCCGGGACTTGTCAGCCTGACATCTCCCGGCGCTTCTTCGGGCTAGGTTTGACGCCATGTTTTCTGGCTATCTGCGCTACCCACATGTCCAATGAGGACCAGGTGGTCTTTGTCGCCGACGACGACCTGTGGTTGACGACAGTCTTGGGGAGGTCGGGCGCATCGCCTGACCTCCGAGCACATTCCGGGTTCGCAGCCCCCGGTTCTCCCCTCGGGTAAGAGAGTGGGGTTCGTTCTCAGTTACCCGGGTAACCAAGACCTTCACGTTCTCCGACGTGGAGGGCGGCAGGCACCGCCCTCACGTGGCTGAGCGCTCTCCGCATGCAGGTGTGCGGCTGGGTGGATGAGGCGCACGTGCTCGTGGCCTCCATGCACAACGAGGCCCCTGCAGGCACTTTCCTGGCTGTACACGGTTTCCCTAGAAGGCGAACTGGAACGACTCCGTGGGGACCCGCCCTCAGCTGCAGATCGGAACCCCGGACGGTCAGGGCGGTGCTAGCTTCCCCAAATTTCGTGGCCCGGAGCAGTGGAAGCGCTACCGAGGCGGCATGGTGAATAGGGTGTGGGTGTCCGACGTGCGGCAGGAAAACTGGACACGTCTGCTTCCCAGAGAGACCGCGAGTCTGGCCGGTCCCCTGCTGGGTCGGGGAGCGCATCGTTCACCTCGGATCTCGGTGCGCGGCTCCCGGAGGCCGGGGCAGGCCCAGGTGTGGAGTGTGGGAACCAGACGGCAGCGATCTGCGGGTCCACACGCGCACACCTTCACGAGGGGTATTGCCGGACGCCACGACGGATGGCAGGAGGGTAGTCTTCCATGCCCGTGGGAGGCTTCATGTCCTCGACTCCCTCGAGGCTGAACCGCGGGAGATCCCAGTTGACCTCGCGCTGGGCGAACCGCTTCCCGTCGCTGTCGAGGGCACTGGACCGGTTGGAGTCTGTGATACCGACAACGGTGGCGACGGCTCCCTCGTCGAGTGGAGAGGACAGGCCTGGTTCCTGACCCATCGCTCCGGGCCGGCCCGTGCCCTGAGCGCCCTGCCGGGTGTGCGAGATCCGGGAGGCCACTCCACTCGGGAACACGGGAAAGGGTATCTGGGCCACCGACCTGGAAGGACGAGGACTGCTTGGAGATCGTGCCTTTTGACGGCCAAGAGGATCCTCGCAGGATCGGACATGGTCAGTTGGGTCGGGTACTCGCTTTGGCGGCAAACTCGGAAGGTTCTGAGGTGGCCGTGGCTCTCACGACGGCACGGTGCTTGTGGTAAACGTTGCTGGAAACACGGTCAGAAAGTGGGAAGGTCGCGGCAAGGAGGCCACAGGCTGGCTCTTCAGTCCCAGCGGGCGTTACGTGGTGTGGCGGGAGACGGTTGGGAATGAGGGTGCGCTGGGACGGCTGGTCGGTCATGACCTCATGGAGGACCGACCTTTTGAACTGACCGCGGGCAATTCAATGACTTCTCGCCCGCGTTCAGTCTCGACGGTCGAAATGTACCTGTATTTTCTGTCGAGGCGGACCATTGATCCCGCCTATGACGAGATCAATTTTGATCTTGGCTCCACCAATACCATGCGACCCTATGCTTGATTGCCCCTGAGCTGGAGGAGCCTGCCCCGTTCGGGCCTTCTGTCGATGGTTGGGCCATCACTGAGGCCAAGGAAACCGGAAATGGAGACGAAGGACGGGGCAACGGACCAGGAAGCCGTGAAACCGGATGTGGATGTTGCCCTGGATATTGAGGGGTGTGGAGGACCGGATGGTTCCATTGCCTGTGCCAGTAGCGTCGCTCACGACAGGCTCTGCGCTACCGCTGAGGGGTCCTGTGGCGACGCCTTACCCGCACACCGGTGTGCTCGGTTCTGGGCAACTGCCGGACAGGAGACGAAGGACAGCATCGAGGTTTACGACGTCACCAAACGCAAGCTGACCGTGGTGGTCGTGCCTGCGACGATGCGCAGTCAGTGGGGACGGTAGACAAGTGGTGGTTCGCAACGGCGACACTGTGGGTGCAGCCGGTAGATGTGCAGGCCGAGGATGAGGACCGTATCGCCGTGAACCTGAATCGGTTTGCGCCAGCCAGCTGCTTCCGCGTGACGAGTGGCGGCAGATGTTCGACGAGAACGCCCGGCTGATGCGTGATCACTACTGGCGTGAGGACATGAACGGCGTCGACTGGGACGCGGTATGCGCGGGGCTACCGGTACTGCTGGAACAGATCGCCACCGCATGACGACCTGGTCGACGTGCCCTGTGAAACGAATGCAGAACTCAACTACATCCCACGCTTACGTCACCCCTGCAATGGCTACAGCGAGGCGAAAGTGGCCTGGTTGGGGTGCGGATCTGGGACGCAACGAGAAGGGCGAGTCGTCATCAACCGCATCCTCGACGGCGAATCCTCCGACTCCCAAAAGCCCGTTCCCCGCTGCGCGCGGCGGGTGTGGCAGCCCGGGCAGGGGATGCGATCTAGCGTCGACGGAAACCCACTGCGGAAGTCCCCGACATCAACGCCCTGTTGCTGGGAGCTGCGGGCACCGCCGTCGAACGTGACCCTGGCCCGGGGAGATTCGAGACGAAGAGTGGTGGTGGTTCCCGTGGCCAGTGAAGCTGGGCTGCGCTATCACGAATGGGTGGCCTCCCGGGTTGAACGGGTCAGGGAACGTTCACGGGGGCGAGTAGGTTACGATGCACGTCCCGAACATGATGGCTGAGGGTTGGGCCGAGTTTCACCGTCTCATCGAGCAGGCCTCCCGCTGCGAGGCGATGGTGGTGGATGTTCGGTACAACAGCGGTGGGCATACATCGTCTCTGGTACTGGAACGGTTGATGCGGACCGTCGTCGGCTGGGGTTACGCCCGGCATATGGATACACCAGAACCGTATCGAGTACAGGGCATGCGCGGACCGGTGGTGTTCATCACTAATCCCTACGCGGCATCTGATGGCGACATCATCACTGCTGCTGCCCAGAACCTCGGGCTCGGTCCTGTGGTGGGGAGCGCAGCTGGGGTGGTGTGGTCGGAACTGACGGGCGGTTCGAATTGGTTGACGGTACCGGTGTCACCCAGCCTCGCTACGCCTTTGCCTTTCACAGGCACGGTTTTTGGGGTGGAGAATCACGGAACCGACCCTGACATCGAGGTTCCCTTGGGGCCCGTCTGACTGGGAGAACAGGGAAGATCTGCAACTCGACGTCGCGGTTGATGAGGCTTTGGTGCGTTTGGAGGAGAAACCCGCGATGGTACCCCCGGAACTGCCTCCGGCAGCTTTCCTCGGCTGAGTCGGAAACCTGGAAGGGGTCATCGCAGGTGAAACGGCGATGACCCCCTTTCAGGGGTGGTTTCAAGCAGCTGGGGTTCTTCCAGCTCTGCCTCCTCGACGGTCAAGGGGCCCTCGGAGATCTTCCACCCACTTCACCCGTGATGTGACCGACAGCACGAAGACGTCTTCGATGGCCTTCAGGCGTTCCAAGGCGGCCTGTTCACCCAGGAAAAGCAGCCTTCCGGATCGGGGTTTTCATGGACACTTTCGCTTTCGATTTGGCCCCACGAACCGCGATCAGCACCGATGCGACATCGGCCAGCAACTGCCGGTCACCATCACGTGCCAGCTCTCCGGCGGTGGGCCAGGGGAACGGTGAATGGACGAGTCGTGGGTCCAGGACCAGGTCTCCTCCGTCACGAACGGCAGGGAACGGGGCGAACAACCGCAACTGCACGTCGAGAGCAATGGCCAGGGCCGACTGCGCGGAGGCCTGCGCCTCAGAGACCCTGGGAACCGTAGGCGCGTTCCTTGACCAGCTCAGGTAGTCATCGCAGAAGGACCAGAAGAAGGTTTCCGCGGCCTCGAGGGCCTGGGTGTAGTCGAAGGCGTCGAACGTCTCTGTACAGGCGAGTGACAACATCCGACAGAGATGCCAGCAGCGCCCTGTCGACCGGGTTGGTGACGGCGGCGAGATCCCCGGGTTCGGGGCCAGGCCGAGAACGAACTTGCCCGCGTTCAGGATCTTCATGGCCAGCCTGCGCCCACCTTCATCTGCACGACTGGTCGAACGGCGAATCCATGCCGGGACAGGCCATGGCGGCGCGCCAGCGGACCGCGTCGGGCCGAAACGCTCCAGGATGTCGGAGGGAACCACCACGTTGCCCTTGGACTTGGACATCTTCTTGCGGTCCGGGTCGGTGACGAAACCCGAGATGGTGGTGCGCCGCCACGGCAGCGAGTGGTTCTCGAAAATTGGCGCGCACGATCCGGGAGAACAACCAGGTTCGGATGATGTCGTGGCCCTGGGGGGCGATGTCCATCGGGAAGGTGAGGCCGAACAGTTCCTCGTCACGCTCCCACCCGGACGCGATCTGTGGGGTCAGCGAGGAGGTCGCCCAGGTGTCCATCACATCAGGGTCGGCGATGAACCCGCCCGGAATCCCGCGCTGTGACTCCCTCGTAGCCGGGCGGACACGCGGTGACGGGGTCGACGGGCAAGCTGGCCTCGTCGGCGACGATCATCTGGTCGTAGAGCGGTTCACCGTCGGCGTCGAGCGGATACCAGACCGGGAAGGGCACTCCGAAGAACCGCTGCCGGGAGATCAACCAGTCGCCGTTCAGACCACCCACCCAGTTGTCGTAGCGGTGGCGCATGTGCTCCGGGTCCAGGCCAGTTCCGAGCCGCGCTCAACAGGTCGGCCTTCAGCTGTTCGTCGCGGCCACCGTTGGACAGGTACCACTGGCGGGTGGCGACGATTTCCAGCGGTTTATCGCCCTTCTCGTAGAAGTTGACGGGCCGGAGATGGGTTTCAGTTCCCCATCAGAGATCCCCGGAGGTGCGCAGCAACTCACGACGGCGGCCGGGCGAGAAGACCGTCTTGCCGGCCAGTCCGGCCCAGGGCTCCGGCGTTGGTGAGCCACTCGGGGACCTCCCGCTGGAGGCGACCGTCACGTACCGATGATGGTGCGGGTTGGCAGATCAAGTTCCCGCCACCACTGCACGTCGTGAGGTCACTGCAGGTGCAGCATCCTCATGCCGGCGCCCTTGTCGGGTTCGGCGGCGGTGTGCCAGGACCGGATCTCCACCCCGAAGACCGGGGACGTGACGGTGGTCCCCGAACAGATGCTGGTAGCGCTCATCATCGGGATGGGCGATCAGGGCGCAGACGCTGGGCAGCAGCTCAGGGGCGGGTGGTTTCGATGAAAACTGGCCCGTCGGCGCCGTGGAAGGCGACGCGGTGATAGGCGCCGGGTGCTCCGGGACTCCAGTTCTGCCTGCCACTGCCGTCTGGACGTGACGTCCCACATAGTGGGGGCGAAATTCAGGTAGGCCTCACCGCGGGCGAGATTGCACGAAGGCCCTAGCTGGGCCACGGCCTGTGTGGCCGAGATCGTGGTGTAGAGGTGTCCCAGTCGATGGACAATCCGAGATACCGCCACAGATCCCTCGAAGACCTTCTCGTCGATGGCAGCTCAGTTTCGCACAGCTCGGTGAAGTTATGGCGCGGAAATGGGCAGACCTGGCGTTTTGACTCGGGTTGGCCGGGGAGTGAAGTCCCTCGTCGTAGGGAAGTGACGGGTCGCAGCGCACCGTAATAGTTCCTGGACATCGGCGTTCGGTGGCAGGCCGTTGTCGTCCCAGCCCATCGGATAGAACACCTCTTTGCCCCAGCATCCTCGGTAGCGGGCGATGGTGCATCGGTGTGGTGTAACTGGAGACGTGGCCCACTGTGCGATCCGGAGACCGTCGGTGGTGGGGTGTCGATGGAGAACACCTGCTCTGCGGGAAGCGACGCTGAATGCGTAGATGCATCCTCATGCCACACCTGCCCCTATTTGCCTCGAGACCTTCGAGGGCGGGTTTGGTCGTGAGAGGCTGTAGGCAGGGTTCGTCATGGTAGGGAATCGTGCATGTGTTGCGGTGGTGAGTAAAGCAACGCCCGCGATCACATCGGCGGCGATCGTCTCAGTCTGGAACCGGATGCGGCGGACCTGAATTGCCACCAGAAGCGCTTGGGGATCGTTCGCCACCACGCCTTCGAACTTGATGTCCTGACCCTTGACGCGGTATGTCGGTGCGCTTTCGACTCCGTCGTCAGTCATCGACTTGTAGGATTTCTGCGCGAAGTCTGCGTAGACCTTGTCGTCGTAGAGTTTCTGGAAGATCGTCAGGTCGTCGCCCGTGATCCCTGCCTTGGTCGCGAAGTCGACCCGGAGCTGCTGATCTGCTATACCCATCACCCTCATTGGCGGGTTGGTTCTCGTAGATCACTTGGTGGTATTCGCGGTACTTTCCAACCGCATCAGCGGCGGCGGCTGCTAGCGCCGCACGTTCGGAGGATTTCTTATTCGAAACCTGGTTGACCTTGTTGAGGAAGTACGCGGTCCGGATCTCGAATGTGATTTTGCCCTCATCGACGAGCTGGAGCATGGCGCTTCCATACTGGATTCACGCGCCTTGCAAGCAGGGCATTGGTAGTCCTCGTCAGACCACCACGTGCGGAACATCGCCAGCTGGTTGCGTGCTCTTGCTCTTGATGGCGATGCCATGTCCTTCCGTGGCGTTCGGCGGGTGAGCTGCTCGGCTGCCGGGGTCTTGTTGCTGATTGCGTTCGCGAGGACATGACGGCAATGACCACCACCACCACGAGGGCCAGTACACCCAGACCGACGCCGAGCATCCGGCGTTGCGTTTGCGGCGTGCTTCCAGTTCCTGTTGCTGCCTGAGTGCTGCACGTCTGCTCAGGTTCGAGTTATTGGTCATGGGGTAAGAATTCACTCCTCGGTTTCTGTCATTTCGGCGATGTCATCACGGCTCTCCTCGCTGAAACGAATGGGTGAGCCGAAAAAGTGCCTGATCCAGGCTGTAAAAGAGAACGCGTACTGCACGACCAGCCAGCCGCACAGCGCGGTCATTACCAGATTTCTCGGCCAGTTTCTTGGGGTACTGGGTGTTCTCCGGAGTCACCTCGCCACCATGTCCGAAGCAGCCGCAGTCGATGCTGATTCCTTGGCTCCAGACCCAGACGATGCCGCCCATGAAAGCGATCAGCAACAACGCCGTGACCAGCGCTGCCCAGCGGGTGAGCAGCCCCACGATGAGCAGGATCCCGACTGCGATCTCGGCCACCGGAGGACGTACGCCAGCATCTGGGACAGATCCCAGCCAACCAGCTGATATGCGCGAATGTCGAAGGCGAAGCCATCCACGTTCCTGATTTTTCACGATGCCCGCGTAGAGGAAGACGGCGCCGGGTATCAGACGAGCCACCAATCCCACCCAATCCGGCCAGTGTCGCACGGGAGGGCTCAGGGTATCTGCTCATCACGCAGAACATAGTAACACGCGTCACTAGGATGTCCTCATCATGGAACACACTGCCCTCGTAGCGAACTCACATCCCGCTGGCCCGAACACCGCGTCGGCCCGGCCCTGAGTCGCATTGCCGCCCTGATGGAGTTGCTGGGCAATCCCGAACGATCTACCCCTGTGATCCAGGTGGCGGGAACCAACGGCAAGGATCGACGTGCATCATGATCGACGCGCTGCTGCGCGCCGCAGGGTTGCGCACGGGGAGGTTCTCCAGTCCTCACCTCAGCGACGCCCGAGAGCGGATCTCCATCGATGGGGAACCGATCTCCGAGGCGAAGTTTTGCCGAGGTCTGGGGCGAGATCGAACCCTTCGTCCGAATGGTGGATGACCCGGAAACTGGATGGAATCGACATGACCTCGGAGGTCATTACCGGCATAGCCTACGCGGCTTTCGCTGATGCTCCCGTGGACGCTGCCGTGGTCGAGGTGGGGCCTCGGCGGTAGCTGGGATGCCACGCTCTGTTGCCGCTCCGCAGGTCTCGGTCGTGGCCCCCATCGGTCCTCGACCACACCCACATCCTCGGAGACTCGCTGGAAAAGAGTGGCCTCCGAGAAAGCGGGCATCATCAAACCGGGTGCGATGGCGGTGCTGGCCGGGCAGGAACCCGCAGCGGCCCGCTGCTGGCCCGTGCAGTAGAGGTCGGTGCTGTGGTCAAGGCGGAGGGCCCGGATTTCGGGCTGTTGAACGCCATCCCGCGGTGGGCGGGCAGGTCATCCGATCCAGTCTCGAGGGCGGACCGGTGGGGACCTCTTCTTCCCCTGCACGAGCCCACATGGCCCGGCAACGCCGCGCTCGCCGTGGCGTCCGTCGAGGCTTTTTCTGGGAGGTCAGCCTCGACCCCAGGATCATTGAAGAGGGGCTCGCTTCGTGGTGGCTCCGGCCAGACTCGAACTTGTGCGTACCACCGGCGATCGTCGTCGACACCGCCCACAATCGCGCAGGCCGCCCGGCAACCATCGAGGCGTGTCGGGAGGTGTTCGCCTTCAGCCGCTGATCGGTGTGATCGGGATGATGGCCGACAAGGACGCACGCCGGGGTGCTGGAGATCTCGCCTCCGCCATGGACCAGGTGGTGGTGACCTGTGCCCGGGGCACCTCACGTTCCATGCCTGTCGATGAACTGGCGTGCAGCGGAGGAGAGATCTGGCCCGCCGGGAAAGGTGCAGAAGGCCCCGAGCGTGGCGGATGCGCTGGAGCTGGCGACGCTGCTGGCTGATGCCGCGGGGCCGGCAGCGGAGTTTTGGTCGCGGATCGCTGATCGTCGCAGGCGAGGCCCGGATTTACTTGTCGGGGAACGGAAACCGATTCGTGATCCCTCGTAGGACAGGGATGCTGCTAGCGGCGCAGCGTCTCGAAGCGAGTGCGGGCCTCGCGCTCCCAGGCCTCGGCAATCAACGTGTGCCCTAGGTCGGTGGGGTGGACGCCGTCTTCAGCCATTTCCTCGTTCTCAGTACTCCGATGAATACTCGCGAATCATCAAACCCAGATCGACGACGGCGCAGCCGTATTCCGCAGCTAGACGGTGCACCAGTTCCCTGCCGCGGTCACGCAGGTCCGAGAGCCAACCCTCTGGTCAGGGGGTGACGGTGCCACGAACGGCACCATCAGCACGGTGGATGTTCCGTCGAGGCTTTCGATCAGGTGGCGGTAGGAGGCTTCGGAAATCTCTGAGCGGTGAGGAGGTTTTTCCCGTGACCGCCTGCCAGGTGTCGTTGATGCCCTATGAAGATGCTCTACCAGGTCGGGGCTCGGCCAGCACGTCGCCTTCGAAACGTGCCTCCAAATCACAATCGGTCGCCGCCGAGCGCCTGCATTGACGTACACGCGCGAAGGTGAGGGACCCTTCGCCGCTTTGGCCACGTAACCAGTGCCCGAGGGAGCCGCTCGCCCGATCCTTTCGGTGTCCGTGATGGAGTCTCCAGCTGACATGACAGTGGGGGTTTCGCGTTCATTTCAGCTCCTTTGAAACGGTGTCGCGACAGGAATCCACTATGCCATCGTGACCCTGGAACCACCACAAAAAGCCCTGCGGACAGGCCGTGGCGTGTCTCTGTGCGGTGCTCTGGGGGCGATAAAGTCCTGCGGGCCAGTACTACGTCCCAGTGGTGAAGATGTTTCAGGGATCGTCGTGGAAGACCTGCGAAATCGGTCAGTGGCGCATGCATCGGATGGTTGCCGATGGCTGTGAGGGGTAGCGGATGCCACTGCCGTCGCCGCGTAAGGCAGACGAGCAGAAGTGGCCTCAGCAGACGGAACGGGGACCATTCAACGCCGCCAGTTCCAGGTGGAGCAGGGAGGGATCCCATGACACATGCGCAAGTTGTGGAACAATGATCACCCAGGTCACGCACCGCCGGTGCCGCCGGAGGCAGTCCGGGGCTGAACACCGCGACGACGAACTCTGACCGCGGAGGCCCTGATGCTTCGGGTTGACCCTTTTGAGTCTTGGGAGGCGTGGCAAGCCACGCCGGAGCTGGCGCCAGTGCGCCCGAAGGAGTCGTACATGACCGAAACCAACCAGGAATCCGCTGCATCCAGAGCTGCCTGCGCGTCCCAGAGTCCATCAGCTCGCCAAAGCACATCGGTAGTCACCAGTAGGGAACCGCTGCCGAGCTCGCGCAGCGCGGACATCGAACTGCGCAGCGCTTCTCGGTGAGTGCTGCCTGACACTAGTGGTCTGCCCGTGCTGGAGGCTCATACATGCAACCTGGAGGAAACCTCCGAGGCGGACTCTCTGAGCAGATTCCCCGCGGGACCCCGGAAAGCACAGCCCGAGACGGTCGTGGAGACCGCAGCCGGAGCAGCTGCCTCGAGAAGTCGGCGTCGTCGTACGCTGCTTCGCGTCCCGCAGGTCCGCCCGCTGAGGGTGAACGTTCCAGTGGCTCGTGTCTGTCACCACTGCTGCCGCTGCCCGGAACCCTCCGAGACCCGCTGCGTCCGGGCTGAAACAGGGAGCCGGCTCCGAGGCAGCGCTCGTCGCCGCGCCACGCGAGCTGCGGGAGGGCCAGTCAGACGCCGATCGTGACCTCTGAGGTTGAAAACCCATTCTGGCTTGGAACCGGCGCGGGAGAGTCCAGGAAGAAACGGAAACCACGCCTGCGCGCAAGGCAGCGTCGTCGACGCGACCAGGACCGCAGGAGCCGCCATCGACCGAGAAAATCCGAATCGGTAGACACAGGTGGAAAGGGCAGCAGCCAGGAAACAGAAGCGACGTGCGGAAGACGGTATCGCGGTAGGCTTCGCATCGCGGAGGAGCCGCGAAGGCCTCGGCGTGCGACGATGAAAGGACCCCTCTCGCCATCACTGCTGAGGGGCGTACCGAGTCCTTGGCGACTGGCCAACGCCATTGCTGAGGACTCAGCAGATGGTGCAGAGGTCGGGACGGGCTCCGAGAAGAGCCGATGCTGTGGATGCAGCGGAGGAACCGGGGAGACGAGTGCCGAGGCCGAGGAGGAACGTCGCAGAGCGTCGCCGCCGCCGCGGTGGCAGAGCGTCGTCGCCGTGGCTCCACCACAGAGGAGGCGGCTGAGGGAGAGACTGGCGACGAGTCATCCTCCGACGAGCCCAGTGAGGAATCCAACGAGGAAGACGAAGCCTCCGGAGCAGGAGGAGAGTTCCGAGGAGGCGCTGAGGAGACGGACCGGCACCCGCCGCCGTCGCCGCCGTCGCCGTCGTTCCAGCGGCCCGAACCGAAGAGGTGCTGCTGGGGACGAGGTGACCGGGATCGAGGGTTCCACCCGCATGGAAGCCAAAACGGCAGCGCCGTAAGGAGAACCGCGCTGCGGTCGTCGCCGCGCCCCGATCCTCTCCGAGGCCGAATTCCTGGCGCGTCGTGAATCCGTGGACCGGAAACTCATAATCCGTCAGCGAGGACTACACCCAACTCGCCGTGATCGAGGATGGGATCCTCGTCGAACATTACGTGATCGCGCGTCCGCCACATCCCTGATTAGCACAACGTCTATCTGGGGCGCGCAGAACGTGCTTCCCAGCATGGAGGCGGCGTTCGTTGACATCGGGCGAGGCGCACGCTGTCCTCTACGCGGGTGAAGTGGACTGGGGACTCCTGATGGTGTCACCGCCGAGGACCGCAAGGTGGAGAAGGTGTTCAGAGTCGGGCAGCCGGTGCTCGTGCAGGTCACCAAGGATCCCGTTAGCGAAGGGTGCCCGTCTGACCGGGCACATTTCCCTGCCGGGTCGCTACATCGTGTATTCCCGGGCGGGCATTTGATCCGGGATCTCCCGCAAACTTCCGGACGTGGAACGGCAACGTTGCGGCAGATCCTCGGCGAACTGATCGGTGACAGCGAATCCGTGATCGTGCGCACTGCTGCCGAAAGGGTGGTTGCCGAGGAACTGGTGCGCGATGTCAACCGTCTCAAGCGCCCAGTGGGAGGTCATCGAGAAGAAGGTGAAAGCGGGCAAGGCGAGCTCTCACTCCGAACCTGATCTGACGTTGCGTATCGTCCGCGATTTGTTCACTGAGGATTTCGCGAAGCTGACCGTCCAGGGCGACGACGCCCACGAGGCGATCTCGGCCTACGTCGGGCACGTCGCCCCTCATCTGGCGGATCGCATCGAACGGTTCGAACCTGGTGAGGACGGTCGCGACCTGTTCGCGCAGTACCCGCATCGACGAGCAGATCGCCGGGCTCTCGAGCGCAAGGTCTTCACGCCTTCTGTCGTTGGTGATCGACCGCACCGAGGCCATGACCGTCATCGACGTCAATACCGGGGGCCGATTCACGGGCTCCGGAGGCAACCTCGAGGCCACCGTTACCAGCAACAACCTGGAGGCAGCCGAGGAGATTGTCCGGCAGCTGGGGCTGCGCGACCGCAGGCATCATCGTCATTGACTTCATCGACATGGTGTTGCTCAGCAACCGTGAACTGCTCTTGCGACGTCTCGTCGAGTGCTCTGGGCCGCGACCGCACCAGGCACCAGGTGGCGGAAGTCACCAGTCCTGGGTCTGGTGCAGTACACGCAAACGCATCGGAACCGGACTTGCCGAGGCGTTCACGGAGGAGTGCAGCCACTGCCATGGCTCCGGTTATCTGCATTTCGACAGCCCCGTCGATTCGCAGGCCCCAGCGGATGGTGGTGAGCGCAGGTCCGGGCGTCGCCGCAGGAAGAATGGGTAGCAGTTTGCACAAAGCTGGTTGATGCGGTCCGTGGTGAAGTCATCTCGTCTTTCTCCGAGCACCTGCGGTCGTCTGTGGAAACTTCGCGTGAAGAATCGCAGTCGGTGGGTTTGACCCGGCGGGGCGGTGACCGTAAAGTTGTCCCTCGGTTGTCAGGCCGCGCCTTTCGCGTGGCTAGACGACGTCTCCTGTTGGGCCCGCGCGGGCGTCACGGGAGATTCCCAAGGCATTAGAAAAGAAGGTAGGTCAGGCGTGTACGCGACCGTGCGCAGTGGCGGACGCCAGCACAAGGTGGCTGTTGGCGACATCCTCGACATCGACCTGGTGTCCGAAGGGCTCGGCGAAACCATCAACCCGCAGCCGCTGCTGCTGGTCGATGGCGGCACCGTGACCTCCGACGCCGAGGCTCGGCAAGGTCTCCGTGACCGCCGAGGTGCTGGCGGAGACAAAGGGTCCCCAGATCCGGATCCTGAAGTACAAGAACAAGACCGGCTACAGAGCGCCAGGGCACCGCCAGCGGTACACCAGGTCAAAATCACCGGCATCAAGAACTGAGGTAGGGAGCAGAGATGGCACACAGAAGGGCGCGTCCTCGACGCGAAAACGGTCGTGATTCAACGCTCCAGCGCCTCGGTGTGAAGCGTTTCGGCGGGCAGGTCGTCGGTGCGGGCGAGATCATCGTCCGCCAGCACGGCACCACTTCCACCCCGGCGATAACGTCGGTCGTGGTGGCGACGACACCCTCGCGCCGCTGGCCGCCGCAAGGCTGAACTTTGGCGTCAAGCGTGGTCGCCGCGTCGTCAACGTGGCTCCGGTCGAGGCCTGAGCCAACAGCAGACATCCGGGCGACGGGCCATCCTCTTCATGAGGAGGGCCCGTCGCTCTTCGGTTTCCGAAGCGCTTTGAGATACTTCTAGCCGTGGCAATTCCTCATTCGTCGATCGCGTGAAAGAGCGACCGTGCAGGCAGGTAACGGCGGTCACGGCTGCGCCTCGGTGCACCGCGAGAAGTTCAAGCCCCTCGGCGGCCCAGATGGAGGCAACGGAGGCGATGGAGGATCCGTGATCCTCCGCGTGGCCGACAACCTCAATTCGCTGGTGGAATACCATCGCCAATCGGTGCGCCGTGCAACGAACGGGCAGCCCGGTCGTGGTGACCACCAGCACGGTGCCAAGGGTGAAGATGTGGTCCTGGCGGTACCTGCCGGGACGGTCGTCTCCGATGCGACCACGGGCGAACATCTGGCTGATCTCACCGAAACCGGTGAGGAATATGTCGCGACGTCGGCGGCAAGGGGTGGGCTTGGCAACGAGGCGCTCGCGACCGCCACTGCAGGCGCCAGGTTTCGCGCTCTCGGCGAGGAGGGCGAAACCCGGTTGATTCAGCTCGAGCTGAAGGTGCTGGCCGACATCGGCTTGGTCGGGTTTCCGTCGGCGGGGAAGTCGTCGCTGATTGCCGCGATCTCCAGGGCCCGACCGAAAATCGCCGACTACCCCTTCACCACCTTGGTGCCGAACCTGGGTGTCGTGGTGGCGGGAGATCTCACCACCGTCGCCGACGTTCCAGGTCTCATCGAGGGGCTTCGCTCGGAAGGGCCTGGGATTCGATTTCCTGCGACACATCGAACGCTGCAGGCCATCGTGCACGTCATCGACCTGGGCACCTGGGAACCGGGCCGCGAACCCGTCGCCGACCTGGACGTGATAGAGGGCGAACTGGCGGCCACGGTGGTTTGGAGGATCGCGAACGCCTGGTGGTGTTGAACAAACTGGACCTGCCCGACGCACCCGGACCTTGCGGAACTCGCCCGGCCCGAACTGGAGAAACGCGGCTACCAGGTCTTCGGGTGAGCACCAAGACCGGCGCAGGGGTTGAACGCGTTGAAATTCGCCATGGCCCGGATCGTGAGACACCACCGCGCGCAAGACGAAGGAGCCGCCGAAGAAGGTCCTACGACCCAAACCGGTCGGGCGTATTGCCGCCGACGACTCTTTCACGATCGTAGCGCAAGGCGACGGGGAGGGCGGTTTTCCCGTAGCGGGTGCGCGGGGCAACCGAGAATGCTGGATCCGCCAGACCGACTTCAACAACGCGGAGGCAGTGTGTTACCTGGCGGACCGGTTGATCCGGCTCGGGGTGGAGGAGAAACCCTGAACTCAGGCCCGGAGGGCGACGGTGGCCATGGAGGCGACGACGCGTGGTGCTTCGATTTCGCCCCACAGGTCGAGACCGTCCGAGATCCTTTCCCGGCGGGGTGAGATCTCCGGCTGGAGTGAACGGCTCACGTGACCCGGCGGCGCCGGATCGATGTCTGAACACCAGGCCTGGAAGGCCGGTGAGGTAGCCGATGAGGACTGAGATCACCGGAGCAAACGCTTGGTGGTGAAGATCGGGTCATCGTCGCTGACCGATCGGGAGGGACACCTCGATCCGGCGCGCATCGAGACGCTCGCCGCAGAACTGGCCTCCCTGCAGGCACGTGACAAGCGGCTGGTACTGGTGACCTCTGGAGCCATTGCTGCGGCGCTGGGACCATTGGGGCTCTCGGCGCGACCCAGGAATCTCCGAGACCCAGCAAGCGGCGGCTGCGGTCGGGCAGGGCATCTTGATCCGGAGTTACGCGGAGGCTTTCGCGGCCCACCACCAGATGGTGGCGCAGGTGCTGCTGACCGCCGGCGACCTGCAGGACGGGCGCAGTTACCGGAACGCCTTGAACACGATTTCACGGTTGTTCAGGTTGGGGGTGATCCTGTGATCAATGAGAATGACACCGTCGCGACCGGGGAGATCCGGTTCGGCGGACAACGACCGCTGGCGGCGCTGACCGCTCACTTGGTGAGGGCCGATGCGCTGGTGATCCTGAGTGACGTGGATGGGCTCTACACCGCGCCGGCGGAGCCCGGGGCCCGGTTGATCTCCTCGGGTCCGTGACTTCACGGAGCTGGTGGCCGACACCTCCCGGGTGGGTTCTCGTGTCGGGACCGGCGGGATGCGCACCAGGTGGAGGCCGCCCGATCGCGACCTCTGGCGGGGTTTCCCGTGGTACTGGCCCACGCCGACCAGCTCCCTGGCGGCCCTGGAAGGGGAGGGATGTGGGCACCTTGTTCGAGGCCGGGCGACGGCGACCCGCAGGCCGCGGTGGCTGGCCCACGCCGAGGTGAGTGAGCTGCGGATCGATGCCGGTGCTGCCCGCCGTTAGGAAGGGAAACGCCTCGCTGTTGGCGGTGGGGTCGACGACGTCACGGTGATTTCAGGCGGGCGATCCAGTCGACATCACCGGCCCGGCGGAACACTGCCGGCACGTGGGTGGCAGAACTGCTCTGCGACGGAACTGCGGCGGCGGATGGATCTCGGAGGTCTGGCCGTGCACCGCGATCTGATGATCGGAATCCACCGATTCCTGATTCACCAGTCGAGTTGGTTTTGCTGGCCTACAACATCGGTTTGCTGGGCTTGTTGAGGTTTGCTGGCCTCACAGCGCAGGCAAAACATGAATAGGCCCACAAAACGGAAACAAGGCCAGCAAACCGATGGGTGGAACAGGGCACGGATGCCGTATCCGCCTCCTATACTCCCGTCATGGAGTTCGATCCCAAGCCTTGGCAGCCCGTGAGGCGAGTCGGCAACTGGCCACCCTGACCCGATGAGAAGGACCGTGCCCTGCACGCGATGGTTGACGCCGTGACGCTCGCCGAGAGTGAGCTGCTGGCGGCCAACCGTCGACGTCGATGCGGCCTGGCGGCGGAACACCCGAGGCCGGATCGACCGGCTGCGTCTGGACGGCGACCGGGTGCGGGAATGGTCGACGGGCTGCGCGACGTGGCGGCGCTGCCCGACCCGGTGGGACCTGGGTGCGGGGCTGGCGGCTCGACAACGGCGTCGAGGTGCGGCAGGTGCGGGTGCCCTTCGGTGTAGGGATCATCTACGAGAACCGCCCGAACGTCACGGCGGACGCACGTGGTTGTGTCTCAAGTCAGGCACGGCCCTGCTGGCGGCTCCAGTTCGGCCATCGAGTCGAACCGGTCTGCGTCGAGGCGCGTGAAGGCCGAGGAACGCCGGGTGAACATTCGACGCCGTCGCCCTGGTGGAGGGCGGACGCGAGGTCACGAGAGAGATGATGGTCGCCCGGGGCCCTGGTGGATGTGCTGATCGCGAGGCGGGGCCGGTTGATCAACGCCGTGGTCGAGGGGGCGAAGGTGCCGGTGATCGAGACCGGCACCGAACCGCCACCCTACGTGGACGCCTCGCCGAGGCATCGGCGAGGCCGTCGCCGTGCTGCCGAATGCACCCAGCGGCTCCAGCGTCTGCAATGCCGTCGAGACGCTGCTAGTGCACCGCGACATCGCCGGTGCCTTCCCGTTGCGGCTCGATGCGCTTCGCGACGCTGATGTGACGGTTCACGGAACCCTGATGTGGTGGCGTTCGCCGACGATGTGGTCCCCTGCCGGTAGGACGAGTTCGATGCGGAATACCTGGTCGCTGGACCTGGCGGTCAGGATCGTCGCGACATCGACGAGGGCTATCACCCATATTCGCCGCCACACCACCGGTGTCATCCTGAGATCGTCTATCACTGAGTCCCCGGGCCGCGGCTGACCGGTTCATCACCGAGATCGACGCCGCGGCGGTGCTCGTGAACGCCTCAGCAGGTTCGTTGACGGTGGTCAGTTTGGCTTCGGTGCCGAGATCGGAATCTCCACCCAGAAACTGTATGCGCGAGGGCCCAGGGCCTAGCGGAACTGACCTCGACGAAATACATCGTGAATGGTGATGGTCAGACGAGGGCGTGAGGCTGCGGGATTCGCGACCTGGGAAGATAAGCGACACTCGCTCGTGCTGGTTGAGCGGATAACATACTCTACGGTTTTGCTCGAAACACCCACTGAGACCGACGCCCTGTGGCGGCCCCTCGTGATCATGGTGATCCTGGCGCTAGGGGCGCTGGGACAGGTCGCTCGTCAGTGGCGGAAAGGGAACGAGTGATGAGCACCACGGAATTGGCGCGGTGGCCCGAAATGCAGGAACGTGCTGACCATGTTGGCTGGCTCGGGTGATGGGCGGCACCTTCGATCCGATCACCGCCGGGCACCTCGTGGCGGCCAGGTGGTGGCTGCGTTCTTCCTCGACGAGGTGCGCCAGCCCACGGGTGCCGTGGCAGTAAACCCACCGGAATGTGACCCAGGCTGAGGACCGGTACCTGATGACCGTGATCGCCACCGCGTCGGTCCCCGGGTTTTCAGGAGAGCCGCGTGGACATCGATTCGACCTGGTGACACCTATACAGTGCTGAGGTTGCGAGGGATCTCGCTGTGCAGAACGCGGGCGACGATGTGGATCTGTTTTTCATCACCGGGACGGATGCGGTGCGGCAGATCCTCACGCGGCGCGGCGTGAAACAGCTGCCTCGATCTGGCTCACTGTCGGGTGACTCGACCGGGGATTCTGACGACGGAGGACGACCCGGCGCATCTGCCATCGGACAAAGCGGACGCTAAGCTGGAGGTCCCGGCCCTGGGCCATCTCCTCCACCGACCGTCGTACGCGTGCAGCGTTCCGGAGCCGATCTGCATCTCGGTGCCGAGCCTGGCATCGTGCAGTACATATCGCGAAACGCGGTCTCTACCCGCATCCTGAGACAGGAGTTCCAGTTGACAACACCCGAGACGTGATCACACACGCGTGACCACTGCCAGTGGAGGTCGCCGCCGAGAAACTCGGCGACCAACATTGGTCGCTTGACGTCAGTCAGCAGCTCGCGATCACCGATGCCTTCCTGATCATCAGCGCCAAAGAATGAACGCCAGTCGCAGCGGGTTGTCGACGCTGTGGAGAGCAACCCATCAAACAGGTCCAGGTGAAACCGGTGCGCCAGCGAGGGCGACGGGAATCCGCCGGGTTCTGCTGGATTACATCGATTTCGTGGTGCATGCAGCACACCGAGGAACGTGCAGCCTCTACAACCCGAACGGTTGTGGAAGGACCGCCCACAGATCCCGCCTCGATGCACGATGCCGGTGCTACAGGACGTCGAGAGGAGCAGTGACACACACCAAACTTGTGTTCCTGCGGCACGGTCGCACGGAATGGAACGAGCTCGGAAAACCGTGCAGGGACAGGCGGATGTCGAACTCCTGACGAGGTAGGGGGAGAGGCAGGCCGAGGCAGCGGGCCCGGTTCTTCGCGTGACTGGGGACTTCGAGCCTGCTCGCACATCCAACTCCGAACGTGCCTCTGCACCGCGCACATGGTCGCGGAACCTCATGGACTCCGATGTGGTACCGGATGCCCGCCGCAGGAGATCAACATCGGCAGCTGGAGCGGCATGACCGCACGTAAAGTGATCCGTGTTCCCCGGCTTTGCCATGGATTTTCACCAGCGATCGGATTTCCAACGCTCGGCGACGGCGAAACCTGGCGGAGATGACCGCACGGGCGAATCGGTGCGGGAGATCGCGGAAAGGCACGAGGGACTGGGCAGGTACCGATCGTCACCCACGGCCTGCTGCCGCCCGCGGTGGCCGGGTGCCTTCATGGGTATCGACGACGTCCTCAACATCCCGGAAATATCACCTATTCGCTGGTGATAGGGGAGAAACCCGATTCTCGCCACCCACAACACCCTCGGCGAGACACAGATTCCTGACCTGCGGCTTGCACGCAGCCCGCGTGGCCCGGTAAGTTCAAGGAGTCGAGATACGGGCCGCCATGGCGCAGTTGGTAGCGCGCGCTCCATGGCACGGAAGAGTGCCAGGTTCGAATCCCTTAGCTCCCACTTCTGTTCCATGAGGCTATGCCCAGCAGGGCTGGGCCGCTTTCAACCAACGCCTTCATCCGGAGGATGAGCGCGAGCCCGATCGATTCGAGACCAAGGTGCAGAGATAACTCAGATGAAAGACAAGCCGCCGTTGCCATCATTTATCTTTGAGCGATCAGATCTGACCTGTGTGAATGACCACATCCCGTTCCGGGAGACCTTTCCGCAGGATCTCGTGTCCTAGATTGTCTCCGCTGGTCTGGTGCCACGGTTGATCGCTCAGACACAATCTCAGAGAAGGTGCCGATGCACTGGACGGTTTTCTCAACCACCGTCCGAGGGCGACTACGGTTTATACCCTGACAGCCCAGGCCTGCCCGGGTGCTCGGCACGGGAGCCCGACCCGCATCGCCAGTATCGACGGTAGCAGCGGCCCCGCCGCCGCGGTCGAAGCAGCTCGGATCCGTACCAGGGCGCACCACGCTGATTCGCAGGTGGCCTCAAGGCACTCGATGACAGCCCGCCCGGATCTCAAAAATTATCATAGTGTGCACGACGTACAGGTCAACAGTGAATTCGACACATTGGCCCGGTCGCTGTCACCGACGACGTACTGCGAAGAACTCGCCCGCGAACCCGACACTGATAAAGACAACATGGTTAATCAACCGCGTCCGCCACACTGAGCGTCATCGCGAACTCACATTCGCGAGGTGGTTCCCGGCATGACAATCGTCGCTTACAACACCTTCGAGACGCAGTTGCCGTTGTCACGGGGCTCATCTTCGCCTGGCAGCTATGAATAAGCCTCCATGAAGCAACGTGCAGAATCCCTAAGAAGCAGAAATAATCGGGATTTTGCGGAACGAACAACGAAGCTTATTCACAGCCATCTCTCGCGCGCGCCCTGACTAGCTCGCCGGTCGACGACGTCGCTCATGGCGCTAAGCGTCACGAAGATCGCTGGTCATTAGTTGAGGAAAATTTTTGCCGCGCGCATCACTGTTTCTGGACGGTAGAAGACGGGCTTGTCAAAACCCTAAAAGAAAGTAGAATACGTGAGGTTTATTCACAGGAGCGTAGGCGAAGATGAGTCCGGTGACGGCTTGTATTGTGGTTCTCGAAGGTGTCGCAAGTATGGCGGCGGTAATCGTGCAGAACACGCCAAATTTTGATGTTCGCGATGACACGCTCGATGAGGTAGCGGGACACGGTTGATGGCCGTGCTGAGCCCTGTCGCTGTCGCAGTGAGTTCACCACAGGCGGGCGTCTCCTTCACGAGACCATCCCCAATCCGATGTAGCCCCTTGTCGGGATAAGGATTGTGAGCATCGAGGGTCGTGGAGGAATCCGGACTCCTTGATGGCTTTGCATCATGCACACCACCCGGCAGGTGGGGAGATCCAGGCGAGGTGACCGGCCAGGTGCAGGCCACTTGCAGGTTCACGCCTGTGGTGTGGTGCCTGCCTGAGTACAGTCTCGTGCCGAGCTACTTACTCAGCAGGGCACCAGAGTACCGTCGATGATGTACTGGCGGTCTGGGTCGAGAAAGTTCTCGTGCCGGGCCCTCAGGCTTGGAGGGCCTCGGCGATCAAAGGGGTGTAGACCGTGACCACTCGTGAGATGGTGGATTGGGAAACCGTGTGGATGTCGGCCAGCACCCTGCGTGAGATTGTGTCTGGAGCGTCAACAGCGACGGACACAGCGGAACAACCCTAGGACACGGGATCCTGCTGCCGGATAGGTTTCCGAACGGGATGTGTGATCATTTCACACAGGTCTAAGGATCTGGATCGCGCTCTCGGGCGATCAGGTAAATATCCATGCGGCAGCGGCTTTGTCTTTCACTCTGAGTGGTTTTCTTCACACCTTTCTGAATTGTCTCAGATCGGGCAATGCCGCTTTTACGTCCCCTCGAATAAAAGCGCGCGTCAGTTGAAAGTCAACACCTGGCGAATAAGCGGTGAACATTGGAGACTTGGAGGCTTATTCGCGGAGTGTAGGGCGAAGATGAGTCCGTGATGGCTTGTATTGTGGTTTCGAAGGTGTTGTAGGGCGGCGGTAATTCGGTGTGCAGAACACGCCAGGTTTTCGATGTTCGCGATGACACGTCTCGATGAGGTAGCGGGACGCGGTTGACGGTCGTGTTGCTCTCTTGTTGGTGTCGCAGAGTTTGCAGCACGGGCGGGCTCTTCTTCACGGGGCATGATTATCCCCAATCCTGATGTAGCCCTTTGTCCCCAGTCACTAAGCGTCGTGGCATTGAGCGCCCGAGCGAATCCGGATTCCTGGATGGCTTTTGCACATGCACACGCCCGGCAGGGCGTGAGATCCAGGCGAGGTGTCCGGCTAGGGTGCAGGCGCTGCAGGTTCACCCGTGGTGTGGTGTTTGCCTCGAGTAATAGTTTTCAGAGTTTGACGTGCCACGACCAACAGGGCATAAGCGCCAGAGTACCGTCAATGACAACTGACGGATCTGTCAAGGGTCTTCCACGCCGGGCACCCAGGCATTTTGAAGGGAGTTCGCGCGATCAAGGAGGCAGTGGTAGACCCGCCACCACTCGTGAGATGGTGGCTTGGGAGACCCGTGGATGTCGGCCAGTACCTCCTGGGTGAGATTGTGCCTGAGTGTTAACACAGTGACTTGGATACCCTAGGGCACGGGATCCTGCTGCTGGATAGGTTTCCGGAACGGGATGTGTGGATCAGTTCGCACAGGTTGAGGATCTGGTTGCGGTCAAGGCTTGTGGTAGTGTTCATGGCAGCGGCTTCATCTTTCATTCGAGTGTTTTCTTTCTACACCTTGAATTATCCCAGATCGGGCAAGCCGCCCTCACATCCCCTCAGGGCAAAGCGCTAGCTGAGGAAAATCAAAACACCCCTATGAATAAGCCTCACTGTTTAGGGTGGTCAAGGAGGTTTAATTACAGAGGCTTATTCCAAGGTCTCCTCACGCATGATCAGGAGTTTTCGCCCGACGCGCCGTCTGTGAATAAGCCTCACAGTCTTTAAATATGTTGGCTAGGACTTTTCAGTCAACGCTGCTTGTGAATAAGCCCTCAGTGTGTCCTGTCTTTGAGTTCCATAGGATGAAAGTGCTGAATGGCTTGAGTCTCCTAGGGAGGCTTATTCCGTGGCCCTCCTCAAGTGTTGTCTGACTAGGGGTTTCGCTGGTCGAGGTGTTGCCTTGTGAACAAGCCCCAGGGTTTATCTTGGTGCGTGCGGGAAAATGTGAAACATGCTCTGTCTACGCTGCTGGTAGTCTAGCGAGTTGAACTTGCTCTTGAGGAGCGCCATCGCTCATCAGAACCACGACCGCCGAAGGGATACCGAATGACCATTGCCATCGTCCAGGGGGAGGAAGCGGACCTGCCCGAGGTGGCTGGTCTGTTCGCTGCGGCTTTTCACGACGACCCGGTGATCGCGGGGATGATCCCGGCATGAACCAGTTCAATAAGGTGTTCTGTCCGCTGCGACCGGGCGCGGCGGGAGGGGCTGTCGATCTATCTGCTGGGGAGGACGACTACGGCCTCTGCCGGTGCTGCAGGCCGGGAGTTGCCCACCGCAAGACCCTCCAGCTGGGTTAGAAGGTACGAGCGCCCCGGTGGTTTCGGCAGTGGGTTGCGTCACCTGCCGCAGACCCTGAGGACCTCGATGTCTTTGCCAAGAGCCGTCCCGATCACGCCCACTGGCGTACCCCGTCGACATCGGTGAAGAGGCGCGCGGCCCGGTATCGATCGCGGCCGGAACCACCGCCTGAGGTGGTTTGACGAGGCCGGCCTGCCCGCATACTGGAGTGCCGCTCATCAGCCGCCAGACTCTACGAGCGCTTTCGGCTCACGGTCAAGGCGACTGGCTGCACATGACCGAATCTGACCATCCCGTGACCATGTATCGCGAAACCCCCGGAGGCTGACCACCTTGCGGAGAGTGGGTTTCGGCACGACCAGCTCTGGAGAGGTGGCCAGCGGTATTTACCGTGCAGGTATTCCAGCAGCCGCGGTCGT
>BNJT01002027.1_pt1:5000-75606 | contig 75606 bp, 63 predicted proteins | sample 8540491 | NCBI WGS metagenome assembly BNJT01 (sample SAMD00202455, study PRJDB9452) | human saliva metagenome | host: Homo sapiens | reverse complement strand
AAGGACTTCTTCTGATCTTGCAATAAAAAGGTACTGGTTATACTGTGAATAGGTTTCATTTCCCACCTCGGACAAGAAGGCCAAGGCATACTTACTCTTACTAAGCTCTGATAAGAAGAGCAGCAACTCCTGTCCCTCTCCGAAAAACCTCTCCTAAGAAGTGGAGAGCATTGCTTAACATTTGTCCGGTTTCTTCCACGTCCTTTTTTTCTTGCCTCCTCTTTCTCTTGGAAAGCAGTCTTCAAAAGCCCAAACTTCTCTTCTTCGGAAGCTTGGCCTTGTTCCTGCAAAAATCTTTAAGTACTCCGACAGGGTGGTAAGCAGATGGGCATAGCGCTTTTTCCTGCTCTTTGGAAAGCATTTTTGCTTCCTTAGCCCGTTTTCTCTGTTGCTCCAAAGTCCTTTCTTCCTGACCCAATACCTGCTCCAAGGGAAGCTCCTGCATTTTCTCCTTCGCCTTCTTTAAGAGACCAAAGATATGCTCCTGTTCTTTTTGTTCCTGCTTGTAACGATAAAATCCATTCTGCAAAGCCTCCACCAAAAGGGATAGCAAGCTGATTTTTTCGTCAAAGGGAGCCTGTACAAAGAGGCTGACATCCTTGATTTCTTTTCCTGCCAAAATATCCGGTACATGATAGATTTCTCTGTATTTGCAATACAGGTCATAGTAAAGGGCAAAGTCCTTAGCCACCTCTTCATCCGCAAGATATTCCGCCATCAGCTTTTCTTCCAAAGGATAATGAAGCTCCTCGTAGACCTGCATAATTTTGGACAAATCCTCCCAGGCTCTGGCGGTAACAAAGCGTTTTCCGTCTAAATCCTGCTTCACAAAGTAGAAATTTTCCTTCTTGATTTCCAGGTAGGAAAGGATGGCGGAATGAAGCCCTGCATTATAGGCATAGTTTTTAAAGCTGGAAAAATCCTCCTGAATCTCGATTTTTCGCAGTCTGTCCAAGGTTACAATGTCAAAGTCCCGAACGGATTTGTTGTACTCCGTAGGGTTTCCTGCAGTCACCAGCACAAAGCCCTCCGGAACCTGATGCATACCGAAGGTCTTATACTGAAGAAATTGTAGCATGGTAGGCGCCAATGTCTCCGACACCGCATTGATTTCATCCAGAAATAGGATTCCTTCAGAAATGCCGGTCTTTTCAATTTGTTCATAAACGGAGGCCACAATCTCCGACATGGTATATTCCGTAATGGAAACCTCTCTGTCTCCATACATTTCTTGGAAATATAAGGCAGTCCGATGGCAGACTGTCTGGTATGGTGGGTAATGGTATAGGAAATCAGATTGATTCCCAGCTCCTCTGCCACCTGCTCCACGATAGCGGTTTTTCCGATTCCGGGAGGTCCCATCAAGAACAAAGGTCTTTGCCGTTCCACCGGAATTTTATAGCAACCGGAGGCATCCTTTTGGTGGTAGGCCTTCACCGTCCTTTTGATTTCTTCTTTTGCTTCTTCTATATTCATAAAGTTCTCCTTATAGTCTCTTCGCTTTTTTACTAATCCTTCTCCCTTTGGTACAGCTTCATCGCCCAGAAGGGAACATTGTCATCATCGATATCCTCTCCCTTGGGGAAGACAAAGGCGGTAACATAGGGCGGTGCCTCCTTGGGATAACGCCCCTTCCCATCGGTAAAATACATTAGCCCCTTTAAATTCTTCAGCTCTCCCTGCTTCTGTAAATCCGAAACATAGCGAAAAACCGGTCGAAAGTCCGTTCCATAGCCTCCCTTTACCGCAAAATTTTTGCTGTATTGTTCTAAATCCTCCACATTTTCCAGGCAAATATCCTTCCGCAATTCATCATCACATTCCAGGATATGTACCTTTACCTTTTGGAAAAAGGCATCCTTTTGCTTTAAAATGCCGGCGGTTTCCTCCAAAAAGCCCTTCACCATCTCCCCCTTGGTGGAATGAGAGGTGTCAATGGCAATGACCAGCTCCTGCAACTTTCTACCTTCTCTATATTCATTTTCCTCAATCAGGGGCATATTTCCATACTGTTCCAGGCCGTAGTAATAATAACCGTAGTCAAAGGAATCCAAATCCACTTCCATTTCTTCCCTATCCACAGACAGTCTTCGGAGAAAATCTCGAAAATCCGTATATTTCTTCTGTTCCAAACGCAAAAACCAGGCCAGACTCCCCTGTTCTTCTTGTTTCTTTAGAGGAATGTTCGATTTCCTGCTCCGTTCGTTTGCTAATATCTTCCCATTCCTTAGAGAGATCATTCCTCTTTTTCTTAGCTTCCCGCTCTTCTCTCTCCTCCTGCTCCTTACGCTGTCTGTCTTCCTCTTTTCTATCCCCCTGCTGTCCGCTAGAAGAATCCTCTCCTTGCTTATCTTCATGAAACGGAGCTTCCTTGTCCCCGGAAGAGTCTTTAGAAGGCATAGATTCCTGAGCAGAACCATCCTTCTCATTAGGGTCTATATCTTTAGATTCTGTATTTTGAGATTCTATATCTTTGGAATCTTTATTTTGAGAATCTATATCTTTGGAATCTTCGTCCTTAGAATCCTTCTCTTCAGAATGCTCATCCGAAGTATTCCCCTCATTGTCCCGCTTCTCCCCATCAGGATCTTCTTGCAAAGAGCTGTCATTGGGCGTAAAATCCTCCGGCAAAGGAAGGGGGCGCCCCGTCGCTATCCCCCTCTCCTTCCTGTCCGGGAGCATCCTTTCTGTCTATGACCTTCCAAAATACATGGTCGTCCTTGTAAAACTCCCGTTCTAAGCGTTCCCAGGCATCATAATCCAAATCCGCCTCTTCCAAATACTGATAAATTCGCTCCGCACTTAAGGTTTTGATTTTCTCTTCCAATCTTTGGAAGGTATTCTCCCGATATTCCCCCGCAGGTCTTTTCAGTAAATCCACATCCAAAGAATCCAGCACATATTCCACATGAATATCACAGGCCATGTTCCAAAGTTCTTCCTTCTTATCTTCATTTTTAAACATATGCCGAAAAAGGCAATGGAGCAGGCTATGCATATAAAGACGATTTAACTTCTGGGGACTTTCCATAAAAAGCTGAAATATAAACTCGGGATGAAAATGAATCCTCTCCCCCTCTGTTCCCATCCTTTGGGTATTAAAATCCATCTCATAGGGAAGCCTATCCAAAGCTCTGGCCAAGTGCCGCATGGAAAGGCTTAGTTCATAACGAGATTGATTTAAAATCCTGCTGCCAAGGTCATTTAAACTTCCCTGGGCGGTAGGACGTCTTTCTTCCCTTTTTCCCTTCATTTCCTTCCTTTCCATACACAATTTCACAAGATTACTATATCCACGAGAATTTCAGTCGATTAGTGAACATTATCCCGCATCATTTCTTCCAAATCATTCTTCCCTAAACTTTTCCTCTTACAAATCCGAAATATCAAAGAACATCTCCTCCTTTTTCTTGGGAAAATGCTTTTCCTGATAAGCTAAAAACAGGGCCGTAAGCTCCGGATGCTCCTGCTTCCACAAGAGAGAAAGAGCCTTCTCACAGGCCTCCTTAGACAAAATTTCCAAAGACAAATAATAACGAATCCACTCCTCTTCTCCCTCTTCCAAAAGAAAGGAAATGGAGAATTCTCCTTCTTCTTTCAAAAAATGAAGATACTCTTCCTTCGCCCAGTCCAGTAATTCCATAGGATATCGGAGTCTGCAAAGGGCAATCAACACCGCCGCCTCTTTGGTATCATAGGTAGCCCTTTGGAAATGTTTATCATAAAGACGAAAATCTATTTGAGAACGACCTACTGTTTGCCTGTAGCTGTAGCCGCAGCCCTCTATCGTATCGTGAATCTGCCTAGCCATGGTATTTTCCCGAACCTTATCCACATATCCGGGAAAAAGCAGGGCGCACTCCCCTTTTTCCATCGTCAGATGCAGAAGAATCTGCCTGTCACTGTCCCCTAAGATATCTCGAAGAATCTGAAAACGTCCCTCTCTAAGCAAATGTACATCAATTTCCTGTAGACTTCTGCACTGCCGGAAGCTGCCGTCATAATACTCTTCAATACTGTCAAAGAGACGAATATGAGAAAGGTGAACACAGTTAAAAAAGGAAAAACTTCTTAGGGTGTGCACCGTCTCCGGAAGCTCCACCGAGCATAAATCCTCCCTGCCGTCAAAGGCATGGCTGCCAATCACCCGCACCGGAAGGATGAGTCCCGCTTCGTTTTCCACCATTTTCGGAATCAGCAAATGACGGATACGTCCCTCATATCCGGTGATTTCCGCATATTTTCCATTCCTATCTTCTTTCTCTTCAAAGAGAAATCCCATACTTTCCCCTTATTCCCCTATATTTCAACACTCTATTTCAGAAGATTTATAATCTCACCCTACATTTTACAATCTTCCCCTACATGAAGAAGTTCATAGCAAAGGAGAGATTACACGCTACCCGTAGGATACTCCTTAAGAATCAAAAATCCCATTCGCAGAATTCTAACACAGAATTGCGAATGGGAAAATCTCTTGATTCAATTCTTTATTAAATCTTTCCAACTAAGTCAATTCCGGGCTTTAAGGTCTTTTCTCCCGGTGTCCATCTTGCAGGGCAAACTTCATTGCCATGCTCAGCTACAAACTGGCAGGCCTGAACCTTACGAAGAAGCTCATCCGCATTTCTTCCGATATTTCCGGCACTCACTTCATAGGTTACAATCTTTCCTTCCGGATTCACAATGAAACTTCCTCTTTCTGCAAGGCTTCCGTTCTCCGGAAATACTTCAAAGGCCTTGGAAAGGCTATGGCTGGGATCGGAGAGCATCGGAAAGCTTAATTTTCCAATCTTGGAAGATGCATCGTGCCAAGCCTTATGTACGAAATGGGTATCGGTAGATACGGAATAGATTTCACAGCCAATCTTCTGAAACTCCGCATACTTGTTCTGCAAATCTTCCAGCTCTGTAGGACAAACAAAGCTAAAATCCGCGGGATAGAAAAAGAATACAGACCACTTTCCTAAAATGTCCTTCTTCTCCACAGTGCAAAAGCTGTCCTTGTGGTAAGCGTTAACGGAAAAATCCTCCACTTCCTTGTTTAATAATGACATACTACCTCCTTTTTCTATAAGCTGTTACTACTATTGAGCAACAGAAGTTTTAAAACAATAATTATTATCATTATTCTATAGGAGTGTTCTATCATTGTCAATGCAAAAATACAGCCGACTTTTTATTTTTGCTGTTGCTCTTTTATTTTTGCAAAATAGATTCCGTAAGTTCATCCAGCGTCTTTCCGTAGGCCGGTAAAAATTCCTCCATGAAAATACGAAGCTCCGGAAGCTCCTTCGCCAGATTTTCTATGATCTTTTCCGTGGATTGTAAAGCTGTGGAAAATTCCTGATTGCCGGCTCTGATTTCCTCTCTACACTTAATTAAGGCGGAAAGCTTATCCGCCGCCTTTAAGAGCCTATTTTCATAGGCGGCATTCTCCTCCTCAGCCGGGAAGAACAGTTCCCTGTACGCCCCCTGCATATCCTTAGGCAAAGCCAGAAGCAATTGCTCCTCCGCCTCCTTTTCCACCTCTTTATAGGCGGCACGAAGAGTTTCCTTTCCATATTTTACGGGAGTGGGCATATCTCCGGTGAGAATTTCGGAGGCATCATGATACAAGGCTCTCAAGGCTAATTTTTCCGGAGAAAGCTTCTTTCCCAGGCGAAGATTTCCTATGGTCGCCAAGGCATGGCTTAAAATTGCCACCTCCAGGCAATGCTCGGAAAGATTCTCTTCCCTGGCATTTCGCATTAAAGCCCAGCGGTCAATGTATTTCATTCGGGAAAGCAGGGCAAAAAAGGAATAAATCAAGTTGTTCTCCTTTCTTAGTTCCTTCGATTATTCAGAAGCTTCTCTTCTTTCATTGTTCCTTCAATTATTCAAAACTTTTCTTCTTTTCTATCCATCTTCATTTTCCGAAAATCAATAAAAGGGCAAAAAGCAGAGTAATAATAAAGCAAAATGCAGAACCAGGAAGAAGGAAAATTGGTTCTTCTCATTTTCCTTCAGAAGGAAGTAAATGGTAGCCGGGGGGCAAAGATAAAACAAGCTCCTGTACCCTTCCCCCAGTACCTTCCCCTTCTCCTCTTTCCAACGCTTGGCAATGCTTCCTTCCAAAAAATACGCCAAGGCCATGGAAGAAAGGCAGTAGACGAAAAGAATGGTTATCTGCCAGGGCAGAAATCCTGTGGAAGAAAAGAGAAGACGAAAGATTACCGCCGCAAGGGGCGGACAAATGCTTAACATCAGACATAAAAATTCCTGATCCGGAGCACTTGGCTTTTCCTCCTTTCCCTTTTTGGAAAAGAGAAGAATTTCTCTTTTTTCAGAAGGATTCTTCTCATGCTGCATAGACTCTTCCGCTCCTGTCTTGTTCCGCTGTCCTTCCGGATTTTGGGAAGACTTTGCCTCTTCCGCCCAAAGCTTTAAAAGCTCCTCCGGAATCTTCCTGCCACAGCCTTTACAAACCTTATCCCCCTTCTTTAACTCCGTGTAGCAATACCCGCAGACCTTTTTCGGCGTAATCCGAATGACGGGAGTCTTACAATAGGGGCATACAGTAGCCGAATCTTCAATTTCCCTTTGACAATGCTTACAGTTCATGAAACACATCCTCTTCATAGGCATAGGGAAGAATTCTCTTCTTCCATTCCGCTTCTTCCAGTTCCTCAATTCTTCTTTGGAGGGAAAAATAACGTTCCTCTCGTCCTTCTTCCTCCCACCAAACCCGAAAGACTTCCGCATCCGATTCCTGATGCTTTAACAGCATCTCCTGCATCAATATCCTAAGTTCTCTTTGCAACTCTTCTATTTGCAGACTCTCTATCTCTATCTGCGAATCTTCTCTTCGAGAGACCGTACTTCGCAGATTTTCTCTTTGCAATGCTTCTTCTTTCATTCGATTCTCTTTTCGTTTACTGTGCTTATTTTCTTAAAAACACAATACTTTCTTTGCGAGAAAAAAGGAAGACCAACATCCCTGTCTTCCTTTTCCTTTTTAAATTCCTTTAAAAATTCTGAACTTATTACGAATACAAAATATCCTTATCCTGTTCGCTTACTTACAGCTCTTTCGTTTCTTAATATTATCTTCTTCTACCCATCAAGCGAAGGATACGAATAAAGAGGTTAATGATATCCATATACAGCTGTAATGCAGTATAGCAAGCATAGCTTGGAGTGGAAGGATACTGCTGTCCTCTAGCCCAGTCATAACCTACATATAAGGAGAAAATAAAAATACCGATTAGTAAGAAAATATCGGGATAAAAAATTCCCATAAAGAAAGTTACCAGCTCAGCTACCGCCAAGCCGATTAAAGCTATGAACAGTACTTTTCCTATGGATAGGAAAGCATTCGGCATAAATACCGCCGCAACCGTCATAGTAAGAACCACCACAAAGGTTAATACCGCCGCAATAAAAATCAAATGGGCAGGATAAAACATCAAGGTCAAGGAGAGAATAGCTCCAAAGCCTAAAACATTCATAGCGTAACCGATGATGGACAGAAGGTAATTTCCCTTTGTCGCAATCCAGCTCCCTACCAAACAGGTGACGAAAAACCCTATTGTAAATATTACAGGGTGAACAGAATAAACCTGTGGAAAAACATAGGGCAGTCTGAAGCACAAAAACGAGGTAAGTGCTAAACCGAAGAGCAGATGCACACCAATCAATACATTGTACTGTCTTCTGGAAATCTCACGCTGGTAGGAAGGAATTTCCTGCTGCCAGTTCTGCATATTGTCATTTTCATAATTGTTCATGTTGTTCATATTCTCCATGAAGTCCTCCTTTCAGAATCTTCTACAGTATAGCATAGAAATACTATTTTGCATCATAATTTCAAAGAAATTAAGTTTTCCCCATCTCTCCCTTTTCCAAAGTAAACCAAAAGTCCACTCCGGTTAAAGTATTTACAACCGCATTCCTGATGATGGCTATCCATAATGGCCTTTACAATACTAAGCCCCAGGCCGGAGCCGCCGTAGGAACGGGAATGGGCCTTATCCACCTTGTAAAATTTCTCAAATACTCTGGGTAAATCCTCTTCGGGAATAGGGTTTCCGGTGTTTCGCACATGGATTTCCACCTGCTTTTGCCCCCGATTTTCCGTATAAATACTGATTTGCTTCGGTTCTCCCACATGGTGGATGGCATTTTGCAAGTAGTTCATTAAGACTTCTTCCACCTTGAACTCATCCCCCCCAAAGGAAAAGCCCCTCCGGAATATCCACTTCCACGGAAATCTCTTCCTGCTTCAAAAGAATCTCCATGGTGCTGAGTACCCCCTTGGTAAGCTTGGCCATATCCAGAAGACTGAAATCCGGTAAATCCTTTCCCTGCTCCATGGCGGAAAGACTCATCAATTCCTTTACCATGTGGTTCATTCGCTTCGCCTCATCCACAATCACGGAGGAATAATAGGCTCTGCTTTCCTCATCTTCACAAAGTCCCTCTCCCAGTCCCTCCGCATAGCCCATAATCAGGGCAATAGGGGTCTTTAGCTCATGGGAAACATTGGCCACAAATTCCTGTCGTTTCTGATCAATCAGATTTTTGTTTTCTATATCGCTTTGCAGTTCATTGTTGGCTTTTTTTAAATCTCCTATGGTATCCTCCAGCCTTTGAGAAAGGCTGTTCATGGACTCTCCCAAAACCTCGATTTCCTCCAGATTGCTCCCCTGAAAACGGGCGGTGAAATCCAGTTGGCTCATCTTTTGGGAAAGTTTTGCCAGCTCCTTTAAAGGTCTTGTCACTCTTCGTCCGGTAAAATACACCGCCAAGGTACCGAAGAACAGAATACTGCCTCCCAAAAATAAGAGAAGATAGTTAAAGAAGGATACCGCTTCCCTTAAGCTGGCCAGGGGCATGGACATCATAAAGGAGGTACTGTTATTGGAAATATCCCCAGGCCTCAAGGTACCCTGTCTCCTTGTTTTCCCCCTTGGTTTTCACAATGGAAAAATTATCCCCCTTATTCAAAATCTTTTGGGTATCTCCATCCGCCTTCCCAAAAATATAAGAATAAAGCCTGCGAATCAAAGACTGGGGATTGGCAGAGGAGGTATACACCCCGTCGCTACTGTCATCCATCACGATAATGGAGATATTTTCCTTCTCCGTTAAAAAGCGAACATATTTGCTGGCGGCAGTTTCCTTCCCTTCCTGGCTTTCCGCTTCCGTAGGAAAGTCCTTGGAAAATCCCTCTCCCTGCTGCAATATCCGATCCAGCTCCATATAAGCCTTCTCCAGCACATGCACCTTTCGTTTTTCATAAAGGCTTTCCAGAAAAAAGCTGTTTCCTACCAGAAGAAGAATCAAAAGCATGGAAAACACAAAGGCAAAAAGCAGGGTAAAGCGCCTTTGCAAACTGTTTCGTTTTCGACATTTTTCAGCCAAGATACCCTCCTATTCCACCTCGAATTTATAGCCCATGCCCCAAACCGTCTTGATATACTCTCCCTTGTCCATTAACTTGGCACGAAGCTTTTTCACATGGGTATCGATGGTTCTGGCGTCTCCAAAGTAATCGTAATTCCAAACGTTGTTAAGAATTTTTTCTCTGGACAAGGCAATACCCTTATTTTCCACAAAATACTGCAAAAGCTCATATTCCTTAAAGCTAAGCTCTATAGGCTTTCCGTCCACCGTAACGCTGTGGGCCGCCTCATCAATCACGATGCCTCCCACCTCCAAAAGCTCTTCCTTCTGCACCCCGGAACGGCGAAGTAAAGCCTCCACTCTCGCCACCAAAATCTTCGGGGAGAAGGGCTTGGAAATGTATTCATCCGCCCCGTAATCAAAGCCCTTTAACTCATCATTTTCCTCGGAACGGGCAGTCAGCATAATCACCGGTACCTTGGAATGCTCACGAATGGTCTTTAAGGCGGTCCAACCGTCCATCTTCGGCATCATCACATCTAAAATAATCAGGGCAATGCTTTTCTCCTTGAAAAATAAATCAATGGCTTCCTCTCCGTTTCCGGCCAAAAGCACTTCGTAGTCCTTCATTTTCAGAAAGTCCTTCAGCAATTTCTGCATTCTTTCTTCATCATCCACCACTAAAATCTTAATCTTTTCCATTTCGCCCCTTCCTACCCTCCTAAAAGCTCCGGAATAAAGCGGGAGGGTTTTACCTTTTTACTGTATCGTTCTTTTGTGACATAGATGTGAATTTTCTTTCTGGCTCTGGTCAATGCCACATAAAAGCTTCTTCTTTCTTCTTCCAGTTCTTCTTGGGTTTTGGCTCTTCCGTCCGGAATAATTCCCTCGATGCAGTCCGGCAAAAAGACCTCATCAAACTCCAAGCCCTTTGCCCCGTGGTAGGTCATGATCCGAACCCCTTCCCCGCTTTCTTCCTTCTGCCTTTGCAGGCAGTCCGCATTGAATTTCTCCACAAAACGGAAAAAGGCTTCCACCCCCTCCGTCTGCTCTGCCATGGCCGTAAGCTCCTCCAAAAGACTTTGCAATTCCTCAAAGTCCCGATTTTTCTTCTTGGCAAAGCTTTCTAAATACTGCTCATAGCCCATATCTTTTCGGATAAAAAGGATTCTTTCCTGTACCGGAAGCTCCTGCATTTTCTGAAGCTGAGCTTCCAAAAGAAGCAGGGCTCTTTCCTCTTTTCTTCCTCTGTAAGCCTTTTTCAAATCTGAAAAGGGCCTTTCCTCCCTTTGGATTTTCTCCCGAAGCAAGCCCCGATAGGGCTTATTCAGGATTTGCAGAAGCTCTCCCCTGCTTTCAATATTCATGCTCAGGCGAAGATAGGCCAAAATATCCTTTCCCACAAAATGCTGAAAAACATTTTGCACCTCTTCCGTAAGGCTGTAGGGAATACCCCGCTCCATAAAGAGAGGCAGTAGGGCGGGAATTTGCTTTCTGCTTCTGCATAGAATAGCCATCTCTTCCAAAGGACAGCCCCCTTCCTTCGCTTCTTCAATATGCTGGAGTAAAAGTCTTGCTTCTTCCTTTCCGGTGGCTAAGGCATAGTACTTGGCCTTCCCCCCGCTTCCCTGCCTGCCCTGTAGCTTCTTTTGAAAACGTTCCTTATTCTTTCCGATGAGCCTCTTACTCAATTCCACAATTTCCCTATAAGAACGGAAATTATCACTTAAAAAAATCCTTTCGCAGTGCGGATAGTCCTTGGTAAAGGATAAAAGAATACCGGGACTGGCTCCCCGAAAGCCGTAAATGCTTTGATCCTCATCTCCCACCACAAAGAGGGCATTGGGAGATTTTGCCAAAGCCTTGATAATCTCATACTGCACCAGAGAAAGGTCTTGGAATTCATCCACCAAAATATGGGAAAAACGGCTTTGCCAGGCCTTTGCCAGGTCTCCTTTTTCCATTAAGATGCGGAGTACCTCTAAAAGCAGGTCCTCAAAATCCAGCTTTCCCCTCTTCTTCCTGCTCTCCTCATAAAAATGGTAGAGGGCAAGAAAATCCTCCTGCTTCTCCTTTTGCAGGTAGGCAATTCTTTCCCTTTCCCCTATGGATTTAAAATAGGAAATCCGGGCAATCAGGCCGGGAAGCAGCTCCTGCACTTCCTCCCGAAGAATCCCCTTTTCCAAATAATATTGGGAAAGCCAATCCATTTTCTCATAAAGATTCACAAGGTCTTCTTTTTTGTAGCCCAGGTCCTCTCGAAGTAGGGAAAAGCAAAGGGCATGGATAGTGGAAAATCTCGGTCTCCCCGCCCTAATCCCCATTTTCCGGAAAAAGCGTTCCTCCATCTCCTTACTGGAAGCTCTGGTAAAGGAGAGAAGCAGGATTTTTTCCGCCGGAACTCCCCTTTCCAAAAGGGTGCAAAGACGTTCCGTAAGCACGGTGGTTTTCCCGGAACCCGGCCCTGCCACCACCAGGGCCTTCTCCGCCCCTGTCTCTATTGCCTGTCTTTGCTCCCGGGTAAATTCCATGAATACCTGCCTGCTCCTTTCCCAATGTTTTTTCTTCTATTTATCATTCATCTTTTTATAAAAGAATTATAGGCGATTGAGGGAGGGGCTTCAATCTATTCTTCATTTACAAGCACAAAAAAAGACAAGGCAAGCCTTGTCTTTTCCTTAAAATCTTACTGCTTGGGAACCGCCACGAATACTTCCTCGTAAACTCTTCCCTTCTGGGTAAGGGCTCTGGCTTCCGCCATGGTGTCAAAGTAAATATCCACCATCTTTCCCTTTACACCGGAACCGATGTCTTCCACGGTATACACGGTATCTCCGATAAAAATCTTGGTTCCCAGTGGCAGTACCGTTAAGTCTGCCGCAATGGTATGCTTCGCTTGGGTCTTTGCTCCGGAATAGGTCATTCCGTCTCCGCTGTATCCTACCAGCTGGAACTTTCCAAGGGATGCACCCTTTGTATAGTTAGCACTTTCTGCTGTTCCCTGACTGATTTCATTGGCAAGCCCTTCAGGGATATCGGTAAATTCAATAACATCTTCTTTGGCTACAGGGGGTGCTCCCACTTCTTCCGCCCTTCCCACAATGGAAAAGGAAGAAAGTAACATCAGGCTACTCAAGGAAAAAACGATTCCTTTTTTGATTTGTTTAAGCATAAAAATCCTCCTTGCTTCCTGCATTCTAGCACAGAGGAATTCTGTTTTTCTTTCATTTATCTTACAAAATCGCAAAAAAATTCGTTTTTTATGAATTTCTGGCGATTTTCTCTAAAAAATCCTGCTTCTTTCCCCATAGAAAAAGCACTAAAAAGAGTATTTCTTCCGGGGCAGAGCATGAAAAAGCTCTTAAGGCAAAAGATTCTCCGCCTGATTCGCCAATAGAAGCTCTAAAGCCAGGCTGTCAGAGATTCTTCCCTTTCTGTTCTCTTCTTCTAAACGAAGTAAACTATGGAAGAGATTTTGCAAGCCGGACTGAGTATAGGTTCTGGCCTGGCCGATATACTTTCGAACTCTCCAGGAATCCATGGAAAGCCGAGTTTCCATTTCTCTCTCCCGAAGTCCCTCTGTCAAATATTCTCTGACGATAAGAAGCTTTTCCACATTTTTCCGAATCAGATTCTGAATTTTCGCCGGTTTTTCCTCTAAACGTAGAAGGTCTCCGTAATATTGAAAGACCTTTTCCTGATCTCCCCGGCCTAAAGCTTCAATCAGATCAAAAACTCTGTCCTCCGGCAGCTTCTCCACCACGGCCTCCACCGCCTCTTGGGTGATTTCTTCTCCATCTCCAATATAATCCACGCAGTTCTTACAGGCATTTACAATTCGATACAGACTGCTGCCGCTTCTGGATAGGAGGAGTCCAAGGACATTTTCCCGAATCTTCTTTCCTTCCTTTTTCAACTGCTGCAAAGCAAAACGCTGGAGAAAAGCCTGATCCTGCTCCATACAGGCAAGACAGAGTCCTCTCTCCTTCACCACCTTATAGAGACTGCTTCGTTTGTCTACTTTTTCTTCAATAAATAACAGTACCGTTTCTTTGGGGCTGTTTTTCAAATACTGAATAAAATCTTCTGAAAGTTTTTTTCTGCCGCTACTTTTCCCCTGAAAAACCATAAGTCGGTATGGGGCGAAGAAGGGCAGGGTTTCCACCGCGGAAATCAGTTCATCCGTAGGGGGAAGCTCCTCCACCACCATGCAGTTGATGCCTTCATTTTCCGAAAAGGCTTGGAAGAAGGCTTTCTTATAATAGGACAGCAAATAATCCTCCTCCCCATAGAGAAGGTAAAGAGGCAGAAAACTCTTCTCTTTCAGCTGTTCCTGAATCTTCTTCTGGGCATCCAGAAACTCTTCTCTTTCTCCTTTTTTATATCCCAAACTGTCCTCCTTGCCGAAAAAAATGCTCTGTGCTAAAGTGGAGAAAACATTGAAAGGAATCTCCATGGAAAAGTACCGTACCCTACTGGAATCATTTGAAAAACGAGGGAAAAAACCTCTTGCATTATATCTACATATCCCCTTCTGTGCAAGAAAATGTGCCTACTGCGATTTTCTCTCCTTTCCTTCCGGGGAGGAGCAAAAAATCGCCTACATGGCAAAGCTCCGGGAGGAATTGGAGTGGCGAAGCAGGGATTTTCAAAAGGGGCAGTATGAGGTCCTCTCCCTCTTTATCGGCGGAGGCACCCCCAGCGCCGTACCCCCGGAAGAAATTGAAAAGACCATGGAAGTGATCCGAAACTGCTATCCTATCTATTCCGATTGGGAAGCCAGCATTGAATGCAACCCGGAATCCGCAAGTAAGGAGGCTTTGGAAGCTTATCAGCGCTCCGGCATTAACCGTCTGTCCTTTGGCTTACAAAGCACCCAAGAGGAGGAGCTTCGTTTTCTGGGAAGGGAGCATCAATTTTCCACCTTCCTTACCGCCTATCAGGAGGCCAGAAAGCTGGGCTTTAAAAATATCAGCATTGATTTAATGAACGGGATTCCCTTGCAGACTCCCGAAAGCTATAAAAGAACCTTAAAAAACATTAGCCTCCTAAAGCCGGAGCATCTGTCCATTTACAACTTAATCATCGAAAAAGGAACCCGCTTCTATGCCTTGGCTAAGGAAGGAAAGCTGCCAATCCCCTCCGAGGAGGAGCTTTTGGAAATGGATGCCCTTACGAAGGAATGGACCGGTAAAATGGGGATGTCCCCCTACGAGGTCAGTAATTATGCCAAGGAGGGCTTTTTTTCCGTGCATAACTACGGCTACTGGTCCAATGTTCCCTACCTGGGCTTTGGTATTCATTCCTCTTCTTATTTTCAGCATAAGCGGTGGAAAAATACAAATAAGCTCCCCCTATACCTCTCTTTACCTTTTTTCGAAAAAGGAGATTCTTCCTCTGTCCAGTCGGGGCAAAGGCCTGTTGAAAAAAGCATTGACAAGACTTCTTCCTCTTCTAATTTTCCAATATTACAGAACGAAAAAAGCCGCCCCTCCATCGAGGAACAGCTTTGTGAAGACCTGCAAGTCTTAACGAAGGAAGAGGAAATGGAAGAGTTCTTCTACCTTGGCTTGCGAAGAACCGCCGGCGTTTCCGAAATCGACTTTGTGAAACGCTTTTCCGTTGATATGCATAAGATTTTTGGTGCTGTGCTGGAAAAGCAATGTGAGGAAGGCTATCTGCTCCATGACAATGCCCACTATCGTTTTACCGAAGTGGGCATGAATCTTTCCAACGTTTTGCTGGCAGAATTTTTACTTTAAAAACTTTCCGGAGGCTGGCTGCAAAAATCGCAGGGCTTACGGAGACATTATAACATCTAACGATCCCGGTAGATATCATTTTCCTCATCATACATCATAGCCTGATTTCTGCCATGATACTTTGCGTCATACAGAGCCCGATCTGCCCGTTTTACCACCTCTTCCGCATCCTCATCGCTTTCATGAAAGCCGGAATAGCCTATGGAAACGGTCATATTCAGCTCTTCCTCTCCATGCTTAATCGGGTGGCTTGCCACCGCTTCACAAATTTTGTTGCAAACCTTTCCGCATAAAGATCATTTAAATCATACAGTACACAAAGGAACTCATCTCCTCCCCATCGAATCACATCGTCGGAGGAACGCACCGTCTCCTGAATCACCTTCACCAAGTGCTGTAGACATTGGTCTCCAAAGCTGTGGCCGTAGCGGTCATTATAGCTCTTGAAATAATCCACATCCATCATCAAAATCTTGGCATTGACCCCTATGGTTTTATAACGGTTATAACTATGCTCCAAGATACGCTTTCCGGCCTTTCGGCTTTTTGCCCCGGTAAGCTCATCCATGGCATTTTCCTCTGAAAGCTCCTGAATTCTGGAAATATACTTCCGTCTGGAACGGTAAAACAGCACCAGATTCAAAGACACAATCACAAAGGTGAAAATACCGCCTAAAAAGAACAGAATTCGATAGTTAATCTTTTGTATCGTTTTATCCATGAAATGGACATCCTTCTTAATATCCTCCACATCCAAATCCATGGAAATAACCCAGTCATAGGGCTTATAAAGCTTAGAGTAGATGATTTTTTCATCCACCTCTTCTCCCGCCTCATTACGGAAAACGATCTTGGTAAAAACCTGTCCATCCCGTAGAATTCCATCTAATTCTTCCTTATTATGAAAAATTCCGGAAAGCTTCTCGTTGGTGGAAAGGTATTTCCCCTCCATGCTCTTGTCTCTGGGGTGCATGAGAGTAACTGCATAATTGTCTCCCCCTTCATAGTTCAAGACCTTTTTCACCCAGATATAACTGTTTTCCCCATAATAATGCTGGTCAATACTTTGTCGGAAAAGCTTTTCCGCCTGTTCTTTCGGCAAAGCATCATGCAGATCATCCAAATCCTGCACCAAATTATCTACAGTTTGCTGGATATATGCCTTTTTCTGATCCAGGGTGATTCCCACCATGGATCTCCGGTAAGAGGTCCGGATATAGACCAAAAGCAAAAACAAAAACAGAATAGCCTGTGTAGAAGCTATCACAATTAAAAACGCAACTGAGCCTATTCCCTTTTCTTCTTCTTTTTTATTCATCTTCTTCCTTTAGTTTTTCTCTGTAGAAAGGGCAGAATAAGCTCCTGTACTTTCCCTGATTTTTCGGACAATATCCTTTTCCCGGCACTTCCCTGTGCAGGGCTTTTCCTTACTGAATATGGCGAATCCAACCCTCCGGGGCTTCCATTTCTCCATCCTGTATCGCAATAAGGGTTCTATATAACTCATCCATAATTTTTCCGGGCTTCTCCATACCGCTGGGGAAGCAAATTTCTTCCTCATGATTCTGAATTTTACCTACCGGAGAAATCACTGCTGCAGTACCGCAAAGTCCGCACTCCTTAAAGCCTTTCAGCTCCTCCAAACGGACAGCTCTCTCCTCCACCGGAATGTGAAGAATATGCTCTGCTACATAGATTAAAGATTTCCTGGTAATGGAAGGCAGAATAGAATCGGACTTCGGTACCACCAAACGGTCTTTCTCATCCACGAAAAGCACATTGGCACCACCGGTTTCTTCCACAAACTCCCGCTTTCCCGCATCCAGATAGAGATTTTCCGTAAATCCCTTTTCCACCGCAATTTCATGGGAATGTAAACTCATAGCATAGTTTAATCCTGCCTTAATTGCTCCGGTTCCATGGGGAGCCGCCCGGTCAAAATCGGAAATCATCAAAGCGATAGGTACTGCTCCCCCCTTAAAATACGGGCCAACCGGGGTGGTAAAAATACGGAAAGTATATTCATCCGCAGGCTTTACCCCAATGACGATGCCGGAGGCAAATTCATAGGGACGGATATACAGAGTCGCTCCGGATCCAAAGGGAGGAACCCAGTCCGCGTTGGCTTTTACGGTTTCATCCAGAGCCTCTAGGAAACGTTCCTTAGGAAAGCCCGGCATTTCCAGAAATTCAGCGGAATGAAACATTCTTTCCGCATTCATATCCGGACGGAAGCAGACGATGGAGCCATCCTTCCAGCGATAGGCCTTTAAGCCTTCAAACACCTGCTGGCAGTACTGCAGAATTCCAGCGGACTCATTGAGCACCACGTTACTGTCTTCGCTAAGGCAGCCTGCATCCCAAGCCCCCCTCCTTCCAATAGGAAATGTAACGCTTATCGGTTTTATGATATGCGAATCCAATGTTTGCGTAATCCAAGTTCTTTGCCATCTTCTTACTCCTCCTATTATTCTCGTCTACTTTTCTTACTATTATTAATATTGTTTCAAGATATATGGGAAAAATGCTGTTTTATCTCTCATTTTTTTATTTTCAACATTTTCCCTTCCCAGTAGCGGATAAAAATTCTCCCCCTTAGTCTTCATCCAGCTTTAGCACGGACATGAAAGCACTTTGGGGAATTTCCACGTTACCGAACTGTCGCATACGCTTCTTTCCTTCCTTCTGCTTCTCCAAAAGCTTCTTCTTTCGGGAAATATCTCCGCCGTAGCACTTGGCCAGAACGTCCTTACGAAGGGCTTTCACGGTTTCTCTTGCCACCACATGCCCTCCGATTGCCGCCTGAATGGGAATTTCAAAAAGCTGTCTGGGAATTTCATTCTTCAGCTTTTCACACATTTTCTTTCCTCTCTCGTAGGCAGAGCCTGCATGGACAATGAAGGAAAGGGCATCAATCTGCTGCTTGTTTACCAAATATCCAGCTTTACCATCTTCCCTTCCTGATAACCCTTTAATTCATAGTCGAAGCTTGCATAGCCCCGGCTTCTGGACTTTAAGGCATCAAAGAAGTCATAGATAATCTCGTTTAAGGGTAAATCATACTTTAAAACCGCTCTGGTCTGATCAATGTATTCCGTGCTCTTATAAATTCCTCTTCGCTCCTGACAAAGGGTCATAATGGCACCCACAAATTCCGAAGTCACCATGATCTCCGCCTCCACAATGGGCTCTTCCATATGGGCAATCTCCGCCGGATCCGGCAGGTTGGAAGGATTGGTCAGCTCCATCATGGAGCCGTCCGTCTTATACACATGGTAAATAACGGAGGGCGCCGTGGTTACCAGGTCCAAATCGTACTCTCTTTCCAATCTTTCCTGTACCACGTCCAGATGCAGTAGGCCTAAAAATCCGCAGCGGAAGCCGAAGCCCAAAGCCGCAGAGGTTTCCGCCTCATAATTCAGGGCCGCATCATTTAACTGAAGCTTCTCCAACGCATCCCGAAGATCCGGATATTTCTGGCTGTCAGAAGGATAAATTCCGCAGTATACCATGGACTGCACCTTCTTATAACCGGGAAGGGCTTCCTTCGCAGGCTTATCCACAGTGGTTACCGTATCACCTACCCGGGCATCCCGGATATTTTTAATGGAGGCGGTAATATAGCCTACCATACCGGGGGTCAGCTCCTCTCCGGGAATAAACTGTCCCGGCGCAAAGGTTCCCACCTCTGTTACGGTAAATTCCGCACCGGTGGCCATAAAGCGGATATTGCTGCCCTTTTTCACGCTGCCTTCTTTAATTCTGCAGAAAATGATAACCCCCTTATAACTGTCGTATAAGGAGTCAAAAACCAGTGCCTGCAAGGGATTCTCTATGGAGCCGCCGGGAGGGGGAAGACGCTTTACCACCGCTTCCAATACCTCTTTCACATTCAAACCGGTTTTCGCGGAAATCCGGGGGGCATCCAGGGCTTCAATACCGATAACGTCCTCGATTTCATGGGCTACCAAATCCGGATCCGCGGAGGGCAGATCTACTTTATTGATGACAGGAATAATTTCCAGATTATGGTCTAAGGCCAGATAGGTATTGGCCAGAGTCTGGGCTTGAATTCCCTGTGTGGCGTCCACCACCAAAATAGCACCGTCACAGGCCGCCAATGCACGGCTTACCTCATAGTTAAAGTCCACGTGTCCGGGGGTATCGATAAGATTGAAGATATATTCTTCCCCATCCTCCGCCTTATACACAATACGAACGGTCTGGGATTTGATGGTGATTCCCCGTTCCCGCTCAATGTCCATATTGTCCAGAACCTGAGACTGCATCTCCCTTTCCGTCAAGGTGCCCGTCATTTCAATGATACGATCCGCCAAAGTGGATTTTCCGTGATCGATATGGGCGATAATACAAAAATTACGAATTCGCTCTTGCTTAATTTTTTCCATCCTGTCTCCTATAAAGAATGAATAGGGGTTTTCCTTTTCTGCTCTAAGGCATTTTCCGAGAATCCCCATAAAACTCATCTTTCATGCAATAGAATCATTCGGAACTATACCATAAGAAGGAAGATTTTTCCACAAAATGCTATTGCTGTATTTCCCTCCTGTATTTATACTACATTTTATCTCTGTATTTCCTTTATTTTTCTGCATACACGCCTTGACAGTTCTAGCTGTTTTCGCTATTATTGTTGCGTATGTTTTCAAACTGTCCGTGTCCAGATATTTGAAAACAAGAGAGAATACAAGAATACATTCTATTTTGTTCCCATAGGATTTTGTTTTCCGCGGCAGGAAAGTCTTATGGAAGAAAGGGTTTTAATCATGGCAAATATCAAATCTGCAAAAAAGAGAATTCAGGTAGCGGCACAGAGAAATGAAAGAAACAAGGCAATCCGTTCCGAAGTAAAGACTTACATGAAGAAGGTTTTCACTGCTGTAGAGGCCGGTGACAAGGCAACTGCCGAGACCATGCTGGTTAAGGCACAGAAGAAGATTGCAATGGCACGTAGCAAGGGCATCTACAAGGCTAACAACGCTTCTCGTAAGATTTCTCAGATTTACACAGCTGTAAACAAGATGCAGTAAACTGCACAAAAAGGCTCCCCTATTTTGGGGAGTTTTTTTATTGCTTTTTTCCGGCTTTAGGACTAGGATAGGGAAATATCTTTTTATTTTCAATATTTTCTTTACGGCTTCCATGCCGCTAACTTTTCTTTATCGCATTCTTTTTACATTCTTTTTGCATTCTTTTTGCATTCTTTTTGCATTCTTTTTGTATTCTTTTTGCATTCACAGGCTATTCATCATCCATAATATTTATCTTTAACTTCTTCTATCCAAGGAGCACAATATGTTTCTTTCCCGTCCCCTATTCTTTTTGGCTCTCTTTTCCCTTTTGGGAGAATTGATTCTTACTCCTGAAATTCCTTTTTCTTACCGTTTCTTATTTCTCTTTTTCCTGTTGTTTCTTTCCCTCTTTCTCTTCCGGAAAAAGAAAAATCGACTGTTCTTTTGCTCCCTCCTTTGCCTTACCCTGTTTATGCTAAACTTCTATTCCGTAAATCATCGTTACCGGGCGGAAAGGGAAAGTATTGGCTATATCCTTCCTTTACAGGCTGTACTAAGAGGTAAAGTGATGTATGTCGAGGAGCAGGAAAAGAAATGGAAGCTCCTTCTCAGCGCCTGTATCGTAGATACCGCCTTGGAAAAAAAGAATTCTTCTTTAAAGAATGAAGAAAAATATCAAAGAAGAAATGATCTGCACTTTCAAAAGCTGATTCTTTATCTCCCGAAGGAATCCACCGGGGAAGGCTCTATGCCCCTTCCGCTTCCGGGACAAATCTGCTCTGTAAAAGGTCATTTTTTAGAGCTTAGCCCTGCCACCAACGAAGGGGAGTTTTCTCTCTCCTCCTATTATAAGGGGGAAGGAATTTCCGGTGTATTTCAAGCCAAGACTATAGAGCTGGTCCGGGGAGAGTCCTCCCCCTTTGCCAAAGAGTTGTTCACTCTGAAGCAAAGCCTTGGAAACAGAATAGATGCACTTTTCCCTGAAGAGACGGCAGGCTTTTTAAAAAGTCTATTCTTAGGAGAACGTTCAGGAATCACCTTATCGGAAAAAGCCTCTATCAAAGTGCCGGTATCTCCCATATTCTGGCCATATCCGGCCTGCATCTTTCTCTTCTGGGAGGCTTTTTCTACCGGCTGCTTCGGAAAACAAAATTATCTTCCCTACTTTCCTCTCTTATCACTTCCTTCTTTCTTTTCTCCTATTTTCTTTTTACCGGTTCTTCCCACTCCGCCTTTCGGGCTCTTTTCATGCTTTTTCTCCGTTTTGTCGCCATACAGCTTGGCAAAGGAAAGGATCTACTCTCCCAGCTTTCCTTCGCTTTACTGTTTTTGCTTTGGCTGAATCCTCTCTCCCTCTATTCCATCGGCATGCAGTGCTCCTTTTTCACCCTCTTTGTTTTCTTTCTTTTAGAAGAAAGACCCGGAAAAGCAGTTCGAAAAAAGAAAGAAAAAGCCCTTTCCAAAATTTGTAAAAAGCATGCGCTTGGCTTTTCCAAGCATCCCTCTCTTCTTTTGAAATTTCCTGCTTATCTTTCCAAGCTTATTCCCTGCTTACTTTCTACTCTACCCCATCGTTTACAAGGCAGTTTCCTTTTTTATCTGGCTCTGCTCCCCCTTTTTTCCTTAACCCAGTTCTCTTTTCCCCTATATGCCCCTTTTATTAAACCTGCTTCTACTCCCGCTCCTTCCCTTTTTCTTTCTCCTTGGGGCAGTATCTATCTTTCTTTCCTATCTGCCGGAGCAGGATTTTCTACTTCTTCGTCTTTTTAGCTTTTCCTCCCGATTTCTGCTAAACCTTCTGTTTCAAATTTTTCACCTTTTCATGGAAAAAAGCCTTGCTCTCCCCTTTTCTCAGATTCTCCTTGGGAAAATGCAGGCACTCTCTATGATGTTTTATTTTCTTTTTCTCTACCTTCTCTTTTTCTTTCCCAAAGCAAAAAGCTTGTCCCTTTTACTCTCCCTGGGCTTTTTACTTTCCCTTCCTCTCTACCTGCCCAGGCCCCCTAAGGAACTGGAAATTGCCGCCCTTGATGTGGGGCAGGGTGACGGCTTTGTCCTTCGAAAAGGAGCTCTGGTCTTTACCATCGATAACGGTTCCACCAGCAAGAACTTATTTCCGGAACAGATCTTCTTTCCCTATTGTAAGGCTAAAAGAATTCAACATATCGATTATGCTCTGCTCACCCACTGTGACCGGGATCATATCAGCGGTATACAGGCTCTCTTGGAAAAGAATCCCTCAATAAGCTTATCCCATTTAATTCTTCCCGCCTCCGCCTTGCAGGATCATCGTTATGACTTGTTAAAGCGTTTGGCCTACAATCACGGAGCGGATGTTTCTTATTGGCAAAAGGGAGATGAACTGGTCTTTTCCGAACAGGGAATCTGTCTTTCCGCGAAAAAAACTGCTTGGGCAGAAAATCCCTCTACAAGCAAAAAAAGAGGCCCCGATACCAAGGGTCATCAGCTTCATATTCGTTGTTTTTATCCCAATGATTCTACCTACATCGAAGAAGCTAATGCCCACTCCATCGGCTGCCTTTTGGAGTACGGACATTTTCGTATGCTTTTCACCGGAGATATGCCTAAGGAGTCTGAGGAGGCACTATTGGAGAATTGCAGGGAGACGGAAGCATCTCCCATAGTCGATGTTTTGAAGCTCGCACATCACGGCTCCAAAACCTCCTCCTGCCCAAGTTTTCTGTCGGAAACCCGGGCAAAATTTGCCTTATTTTCCTACGGAAAGAAGAATCGCTACGGACATCCTCACAAAAGTACTGTGGAAAACTGTAAGAAGTATCGGCTCTTTCCTTTGGAAACGGCCAAGCTGGGAGAAATTCTCATTAAAACAAATGGAGAGCAGTTTGAAATCACTGCTCCCCAAGCTTAAGTATTTTCCAAAGCATCCGGACGCTTAATCACAGCAGCGCCAAGACCATTCTCTCCAATATGACAGGATATCAGTAGGGACAGAGGAGAAATCACTATCTCTTCCTCATAACGATTCGGGAAAGTCTCTGCCAGCTGTGTGCGAAACTCTTCCGCCTGGGCCAGATTGTCCGTATAAGCTACAGCAATATAGGACTTTCTAGCCTCCGGATCTCCCATTCGTTCCAGACTATCCTTCAAGCCTTCAATAATGGCTTCCCGTACCTGTCTTTCCGTTCTTACCTTCTTAAAGGAGTCTAACTTTCCTCCCTTATTGATGGATAGAACCGGTTTAATCTGCAAAAGACTGCCGATGGCTGCGGCAACCGGCGTAATTCTGCCGCCCCGTTTAAGGTACTTCAAGGTACTTACCCCGATATAAATGCCGTTATCTCCCGCAATGGAATTCAAAAGATGCTGTATTGCCTTCCCCGTATATCCCTTCTCCGCCAATTCTTTGGCGAAGAGGCAGTGCATTCTCTGGGTAACCGAAACGCCTCTGCTATCCGAAACAAATACTCTGTCCAAATAGGGTTCTTCCTGGGAAAGCATCAGAGCTGTCTGGGTGGAACCGGACAGTCCGGAGCTTAGCGGAACATGAACGATTTCATCATTTTCCAAAAGCAGGGCGTCCCAAGCCTTCATGAGGCTTTCCATGGAGGGCTGGGAAGTGGAAACTTCCTCCCCCTCTGCCAGCTTTTCAAAGAAAAGCTCCCGACTCATATTGATTCCTTCAAAGTACTCCTGATCTCCCATTCGAAAGGGCATGGGAACTACAGTAATCCCGAATATCTCACTTTCTTCCTTCCGTATTCCCGATCCGGAATCTGTACAGATTCCTATTTTCATGAATAACTCCTTCCAGGTACTCTAGCGTCCTTACTTCTAAGCTTCTCTATACTTCCGTCCTTGGCTATACTTCCGTCCTTGGCTATACTTTCGTCCTTGACTATACTTCCGTCCTTGGCTACACTTCTGTCCTTGGCTACACTTCTATCCTTGGCTACACTTCCATCCTTAGCTATGCTGCTACTCTACGCTATACTTCTTTACTTCTCCAGCAGGCTCTTTCCTGTCATTTCCTTCGGCTTTGGAATACCCATCAAATCCAAAAGGGTTGGAGTTACATCCGCAAGGCATCCCCCTTCCTTCAGCTTTAACGACTTGTCCGCTGCCACAAGGATGAAGGGTACCGGATTGGTGGTATGGGCGGTATAGGGCTCTCCCGTCTTCTCGTCCACCATCATATCTGCATTTCCGTGATCGGCCAGAATGAAGAGATTACCTCCCACTTCCTGCACAGCCTCCACAACCTTTCCCACGCACTCATCCACCACTTCAATAGCCTTGATGGCTGCAGAAAGAACACCGGTATGTCCTACCATATCCGGATTGGCAAAGTTTGCCACAATAGCATCATATTTTCCGGAACGAATCGCCTCTGTAAGCTTCTCCGTTACCGTGTAACAGCTCATCTCCGGCTTAAATCATAGGTTGCCACATCCTTGGGAGAGGGAACCAGAATACGATCTTCACCGCTAAAGGGCTCTTCCTTTCCTCCATTAAAGAAGAAGGTAACATGAGCATATTTCTCCGTTTCCGCAATACGAAGCTGAGTCTTTCCCAGGGAGGACAGATACTCTCCGTAGGTATTGGAAATTTCTTCCTTATGGAAAGCCACTTCCTTATTGGGAATAGTGGGGTCATAGTCGGTGAAGCAGACAAAATATACCTCTTTTCTTGCCCCACGGTTAAAGAAGCTAAAGTCATCATCACAGAAGCAATGACAGATCTCTCTTGCTCTATCCGGACGGAAGTTAAAGAAAATGCAAGCATCTCCGTCAGAAATAAGATGAGTCGCTCCATTTTTCTCGATAACCGTAGGTAATACGAATTCATCAAAAACTTCCTTGGCGTAGGACGAACTGATAGCCTCCTCTACGGAAGACGCCTTCTCACCGATTCCTTGGGTCATCGCCAGGTAAGCCTTTTCCACTCTGTCGTAGTTTTTGTCTCTATCCATAGCATAGTATCTTCCGGCAATGCTGGCTACTTCTCCCACACCGATTTCCTGCATTTTCTTTTCAATCTGCATAAGGAAATGCTTTCCGGAATCGGGAGGAGTATCTCTTCCATCCAAAAAGGCATGAAGATAAACCTTCTTTAGACCGGCACGCTTTGCCAGCTCTAAAAGTCCATAAATATGTTCAATGTGGGAATGCACACCCCCGTCGGACAAAAGGCCCATAAAATGTAAGGCGGAGTCCTTTTTCTTGCAATGCTCCACAGCGCCCTTTAAGGCAGCATTTTCAAAAAAATCTCCATCCTGAATAGCCTTGGAAATACGGGTCAATTCCTGATAAACAATTCTGCCCGCTCCCATGTTCATGTGTCCAACCTCGGAATTTCCCATCTGTCCGTCGGGAAGTCCTACAGCCAGGCCGGAAGCCTGTCCTTCCACATAGGGATAGTCCTTTTTCAAATGATCCATTACCGGCGTATTCGCCAAAGCAATAGCATTTCCCTCTTTACTCTTCCGATCTCCGTAGCCGTCCAGGATTAATAAAACTGTACTTTTTTTCATTGCAACGCCTCTTTCTCTATCTCTACTTTTCTCTATACAAAATGTTCTTTGCCATCTTCCTTTTTCTTTCATTTTGCTTGGAAAACAGCGGTCTTAGGGATTCATCCCTAAGCTTAGAGTCTAGCCTAAACTTTTCCTTCCGTCAATGCATGCTTTCACGGATTCTGCTCTCCGGCAATGAAAAAAATATTAATTTTTCTAGTTTCATACAATTCCTTTCTGTCCACATAAGAAAGGAGTATTTCGCTCACAAAAAAATCCACAAGTCTCTTCCTCTTTGTCCGGAAAAGACTGTGGATTTATAAAACAGATGCTTACTTTTACTGAATAGAATTTCTGTACTTTTTCTATCAGATGAAGTACTTTTTAATAGTTGTCAGCCTTACGCTCAAAGTAAGCCTTAGGATGATTGCAGCATGGGCAAGTCTCAGGTGCTTCCTCTCCTTCATAGATGAAACCGCAGTTTCTGCAGTGCCACAGAGTAGGCTGCTCAGCCTTAAAGGTGGTATCATCCAAGATTCCCTGTAAAAGCTGTAAGAAACGCTCTTCGTGAGTCTTCTCCACCTGAGCAACAAGACGGAACTTTGCTGCAAGCTCCTGGAAGCCTTCCTTTGCTGCAACTTCTGCAAAGCTCTTATACATATCGGTCCACTCATAATGCTCACCGGCAGCTGCCGCCTTTAAGTTCTCCTGGGTGTTTCCGATTCCGCCGCCAAGTCCTGCCAGCTCCTTAAACCACATCTTTCCGTGGTATTCCTCATTGGCCGCAGTCTCCTCTAAGATTGCTGCGATCTGCTGATAACCATCCTTTTTTGCCTGAGAAGCAAAATAGGTGTACTTGTTTCTTGCCTGAGACTCTCCTGCAAAGGCAGTCCATAAATTCTTCTCTGTTTCTGTTCCCTTATAATTTGCCATACTGCTCTCCTTTCCCGACAAGCCCTAAAGACCTGTCTCAAACTAAACGAGATATCCTGCACTTTGCCGGTGATACTCATTAAGAACCGGTTATTCCACACTACTCGAAGAATACTCGTTATAAAATGAAACAGAGGAGCGCTCCTCCTCTGTTTCAAGACTCAACCTGCGCTATTACAAATAGCATTTTATAATAGCCATAAGAAAATTCAAGTTTTTCCTTTGTACAATCTACTGTCCTTTCACCAAATGTTGAAAGGACAGGCACTACACTCTTACCAACTGTTGTGCTTAGCTGAAGTATCTCTTCAACAGACCCTGGAATGCCTTACCGTGTCTAGCCTCGTCACGAGCCATCTCATGAACAGTATCGTGGATAGCATCCAAATCCTGAGCCTTAGCTCTCTTCGCAAGATCAACCTTACCTGCAGTAGCACCGTTCTCAGCCTTTACACGAGCGATAAGGTTCTCCTTTGTGGAAGGAGATACAACCTCTCCTAAGAGCTCTGCGAAACGAGATGCGTGATCTGCCTCTTCGAAGCAGCCTGTCTGTAGTAATCACCAACCTCAGGGTAACCCTCTCTGTAAGCTGCTCTACTCATAGCAAGGTACATACCAACCTCACAGCACTCTCCCTCGAAGTTAGCTCTTAAATCCTTCTTGATATCCTCGGAAACATCCTTAGCTACTCCGATTACATGCTCTGCTGCCCATGTAAGCTCTCCGCTCTGCTCAACGAACTTGTCGCTGCTAGCCTTACATACAGGACACTTCTCAGGAGCAGTCTCTCCCTCATACACATAACCACATACTGAACAAACCCAAGTCTTCATAACTTCTCTCCTTTTCCGCCTTTTTTAAGGCAAATGCTCAAACTCAACTTATTTTTGTGAATCCCGGGAGCCCTCCAAAGCTCCACATTCATCACATATTCCTCGGAACACCAAATCATGACCTGTAATGGCTCCCGGAATATACATTTCCGCCTCCGAATCCAGTGCTTCCGCAACCTTCATAGGAATGTCATAAACCTTCCCGCAACTCTCACATACAAAGTGATAATGGGGTTTTACGGTAGGATCGAAACGATCCGCTCCTGATACGAAGCTAAGTTTCCGAATTTCTCCTAAATCCGAAAGTAACTTTAAGTTCCGATATACCGTTGCCAAACTGATGCTGGGATCCTTTGGCGTAGTTCTGCAAATATTACATCTGCAGTAGGATGGTCTTCATGCTCCCTAATCTGATCCAGTACCTCTGCACGCTGTCGTGAATAATTCATCGGCCGTCCTTTCTTTTATTGCTTTGTCTTTCAAAAGTTCCTGAGGCTTTCAAAAAACAAAATTGATAATTACTATCAACATGGCATACTATAATCTCTTTTTTTGTGCTTGTCAACGGATTTTGAAAATTTTTTTGTTTTTTAAAAAATACTGAAAGTTAGTTCCATCTAACTTTTCATCTCTTTCTTATCTTTCTTTACGAGGAAATAGCATCGGCTTTCCCCAAGCCTTTGTTCCTCCCATTTCACAATATAGGGTTCCGATGAGGATATTTCGATAGACCGATTTCGATGGGAATATTTCGATAGATCGCTTTCAATATAATATAGAATTAAACAAGACGTCTCAGGCTTCGCCTGCGCCACTTGTTAAGATCGAGTAGGAGGCGGCGACTAACCGCCGTCCTCTCACAGCACTGTACGTACGGTTCTCGTATACAGCGCTTTCAATAGTTGACGTGCACAGACTGATAGGCTGTGGCTAAATCGTAAATGCCACTGTTTATCAGTCTTTCTTTTGTCATTGCCATGTTCATGACAACTGTGTGTTGTAAATAATAGCCTCGTCTGCTGTTTGCCGTTTTCCACCCTAGGTCTTGAGGAACTCCCATGACCCTCAGGTTTCGGTATCTGGTTCGCACGCATTTCCATTGTTTCCATACACACATACGTATTCTGTGATAGAGCCATCCGTTGATATATTCATGTTGCTCTTCACTTGCTGGCTTCCATATTGGTTAAACCACCCTCTTGCATGCTGCCTTGATTCTTTCTAGGCTCGGCGATTGACTGACAGCGCTTACGGGAAGAAAGCTCTTTCGGTTTCGACAACTTCTCTTAGGAGCTTTGCATGAACTCGGACATATATGCCACTTCTGTTTCCTTCCAGTGCAAAGCCAAGGAATTCATTCGGATTGCAAATACCACTTTGACAGTGCGGCTTTCTCTCCACTGTGGTTTCAGTTTCTCCTCAAGATACCTCGTACTGCTCTCTAAGAGTCTCTGATGCCTTTCTGCTTTTTCGCAAGCACTATGTCATCTGCATACCTTATGCAGGACACCTCTTTTCAAAAAACTCAGTCGAACTCATTGAGGTAGATATTCGCGAGCAAGGGGATAAATTTACTTTCCTTGTGGCGACCCTTCCTCTGTTTCAATAACCACTCATTTTTCCATTGCGCCACTTTTCAGATGCCTCTTGATAGTTGCACCACACGTTCATCTTCAACATTTTTTCCTCAGAAGGTTGATAAATCTCTCGTGGTTTGATTGCATCACGAAATATTTCGATAAATCTAGAACTACCACATATGTGTAACCCTGTTCAGCGTACTCCTTAATCTTAAGTATTGCTCCTTTTGCGTCTGTTTGGACGGTAACCGTAGCTGCCGTCTGTAAAAAGTGGCTCGCCAGGTGGAACTAACTGTTGTGTTATCGCCTGTTGAAGTGTACGGTCTATCACTGTTGGTATGCCAGCTTTCGCACACCACCATCTGGTTTGGGAATCGCTCGTCTTACAAGGACGGGTATACTTTCCACGATAGATACGGTTGATTAACTCACTGTTGATGTTCCTGAAGATAAGGAAGTGCCTCTTCGATGGTCATACCATCATTCCAGGTGCTCCTTGTTTGCCTTCACTCTCTTACCACGCTCTGTTAAAGTTATCTTTATGCAGTATCGCTTCTAAGAGCTTCGGCTGTGCACTGCCTCTTTCTTTCCATATCGGATTGAATGACCTACGCGCTTTCGCATACCCTTCATGTTCCGTACTATCTCTTTGCGAACAGCCATTGTTTTCAATGTTTTCTGCCATAATGGTCATTCCTCCTTTCTCAGTCATGCCCGGGCTCCTACTGATTCGGTCCTTTGTCTCGACTGCTGCTGACCTCTGCTGACTTCTGTGATCCAGCATTGCTTTGGACAATGGTTACCTCTTTCGAGCATATCACACAGACCTCCCTAGGTACCACACGTTTCTTCCTCTCATATCTGCCTCATCTATCATGCATGATTCCGTGTAGTTATTGGACTTTGGCTTGTCTTGCAGTCTTATCCTCATGCATAACCTCATATGAGATTTCTGTTCGTCAGACCAGAGATTTGCCCATGAGTTAGTATCTTCCTCATATCCAGCTTCCTTCAGATTCGAGGTCACCCTCGACACCCTTGCCCAACTATTTATATCCTTCCACACCGGGCAGATTGGACTTTAACCCGTTAAAGGCAGTGCGCCGCTAGGCGCACAACAAAAAAAGAAGTCACCATAGTTAAACTATGATAACTTCTTTCCATAGACATAATAATCCATTCTATTTTTAAGTGGGACTCCACCGGAAGAAAAGAATCAGCAGATAAACCTTGCCTCTTCTTTTTTCTTTCAACTCCAATGGTCTTAAAAATACTATAAAGCTTATCTAAGGAGAGAAAGAACTCCCTGTGGCTGCTGGTTAGCCTGAGAAAGCATAGACTGTGCAGCCTGGTTAAGAATGTTATTCTTAGTGAAAGCTGCCATTTCCTTAGCCATATCCGTATCACGGATTCTGGACTCAGCTGCAGTCATGTTCTCGTTAGTGGTCTTAAGGTTGTTGATGGTGTGCTCAAGACGGTTCTGAGATGCTCCAAGCTTTGCTCTGTGAGTAGATACCTTGTTGATAGCCTCGTTGATCTTTGTAATAGCAGAGTTAGCTGCAGATACAGAAGATACAGCGATTGCACTAACACTTAAGCTGGCTGTATCCATCTTTGCAGCGGCAATCTCTAAAGTCTCTCCGGATGTTGGTCCAATCTGAACAGTGATGTTAGAAGTAGAACCGATTGGCTTAACACCGTTGTAGTCAGTTGTAGAAGAAATTCTGTCAATTTCTGCCTTCAAAGCAGTAACCTCTTCTCCGATAGCTGCACGAGCGGTACTGTTGTAGGTTCCGTTAGCAGACTGTGTAGCCAGAGTTACCATACGCTGTAACATGGAGTGAGTCTCTGTTAAAGCACCTTCAGCAGTCTGGATTAAGCCGATTGCATCACTTGCGTTTGCAGAAGCCTGGTCAAGACCGTTGATCTTGGAACGCATCTGCTCGGAAATAGCAAGACCTGCTGCATCATCTGCAGAACGGTTTATTCTATAACCGGAAGACAGCTTCTCCAAGTTCTTCTGTCCGTTAGAAGCGTTAGAAGAAAGGTTTCTGTAAGCGTTGTTTGCTGCAATATTGTGTTGAATAACCATAGTAATATCCTCCTGATTTCGGCATGCCAGAACCTCCCTGTCCTATGCAAAGTTTCTTCTCCGGCGCCAGAGAAAAAACTTCTTGTGTCGCCTTTTTTGTCTTTCGACTGATTTTTTGCCTTTTGGCTGTCAAGGTCCGAAGACCGGTGTCCTCTTCCTAAGGAAGAGATGTTTTGTGGCAAGTTTTTTGGTTTTATTCTTGCTACAAGATATATATCGGAGACAAGTATTAAAAAAATAAGTATTATGTGAAAAAATTTTTTTATGATAAAATACAGATGGTATTTCTTGCTTTATTACTATTTATGAGAAAAAAGGAAACACTTTATTTTCTATTATTTACAACAAAGGAGAAAGGATAAATTTCATGGGACAGATTCAGATAGAAAGAACGGACATTGAAGGATTATGTATTATCACTCCCACCATCCATCAGGACAGCAGAGGCTATTTTATGGAAAGCTACAACGAAAGAGATTTTAAGGAGCAGGGACTTAATCTTCGTTTTGTACAGGACAATCAGAGTATGTCTGTAAAGGGTGTATTGCGGGGACTGCATTTTCAAAAGCAATATCCCCAGGGAAAGCTTGTTCGCGTCTTAAAAGGAAGAGTTTATGATGTAGCTGTAGACTTAAGAAAGAACAGCAAAACTTACGGTAAGCATTTCGGCATTACCCTTAGTGAAGAAAATAAAAAGATGTTCTATATTCCGGAGGGCTTTGCTCATGGCTTCCTTGTACTTTCCGATACCGCGGAATTTGCCTATAAGGTAACAGACTTCTACCACCCCGGAGACGAAGGCGGTCTGGCATGGAATGACCCAAGCATCGGTATTCAGTGGCCGGAGTTACAGGGGACTTATGCCGGAAATGCGAAAAAAGACGGTTACGCTATGGAAGACGGCAGTCCTCTTCTTCTCTCCGAAAAGGATGAGCTTTGGCTTCCTTTGGCAGAAACCTTTTCCTTCTAAAGCATGCGTATTCCTACTCTTTTTACTTATACCGTTCATAAAGATTTTGCAGATAAGACGATAGAAGCTTTTCTTCTGGAACAGGGCTACACAAAAAGCCTTCTTTCCGCTTTAAAGAGAGTTCATTTTTTTGAGGCGGAAAGGGAACATTACGGGATTGAAAAAAATGGTCAATGGGCCTTTACCGTGGATCATTTGACGGAGGGGGATTGCCTGTCTGTCTACCTTCCCGCGGAGGACGAGAACAGTGCTCCGCCTTATGACTTTCCTTTGGACATTGTTTATGAAGACCGGGATATCCTCCTGCTAAACAAGCCTGCAGGACTTCCCTGTCATCCCTCTCCCGGACATTTTGAAAAGACTTTAGCCGGTGCCGTAGTTTTTTATCAGATGCAGAATACTTCTGCATCTTCTTTTGTTTGCCACTTTATCCACAGATTGGATTTGGATACCAGCGGTTTAATCCTTCTGGCAAAAAATCGTCTGGCGGCATCGGTTCTAAACAAAGACATGAAAGAAGGACGTATTCAAAGAAGCTATCTGGCTTTTTGTCAGGGAAATCCTGAATTTTTCCTAGGCGAGATTCAGGGATTCACACGGCTTGAGGAAAAGGAAAAAAAAGAATTTAACTATGCCTTTGCCATATCTGCGCCTATTGCCAGAGTAGAAGAAGAAAAAATGCTGAGAACTGTGAATTTTCAAAAAGGGCAGGAAGCCCTCAGTTATTTTAATGTCTTAAACTATTTTCCCGGGAAAAACTATTCTCTTCTGCAGCTTCAGCTGGCCACCGGCAGGACCCATCAGATTCGCGTCCACCTCTCTTACCTCTCCTGCCCCCTACTGGGGGATAGTCTATACGGCAATGGGGAAGAAAGTGTTTTTTCACAAAATATAGGCTTGTCCCGTCAGGCTCTCCACTCCTACTCCATTTCCTTTACCCATCCCATTCGAAAAGAAATAATGTTCTTTCAGCGAGAGCTGCCTCCGGATTTATCTATGCTCCAAAAATAAACTTCAGGGCAAAAGAAAAAAAGGATGCTAAAAAGAAAAAGGATGCTAAAGAAAAAGTGCTCAGACCCGGTCTGAGCACTTTTTCTTTTAGCTTATGTAACGCCTCTTTTAATTCATAACGAGTATCGTGCGCAAAGCGTGCGATATCTCGTTTAGTTAAGCTTTTTTATTTTCCTTTGGCAATACAATATTTAAGAATACTGCAATGATGGTTGCCAATACTACAGGAGACTTTCCGAAAATCATGGTGAAGGATGTTGGGAACTGTCCTAAAGATGCGGGAGCCTGTGCAATTCCCACACCAACTGCTGCCGCAAGACCTACCACTGTAGTAGAGCGTGCAGTCAACGGTTCCTGGGTAATCAGCTTAATTCCGGTCATTGCGATGGTAGAGAATACGGTAATGGTAGCTCCTCCCAATACACACTGAGGAATAGTGGTAAGTAATGCGGAGAACTTCGGGCAAAGACCGCAAGCTAAGATAAACAAGCCGGTTGTTGCGAATACTCTTCTTGCTACTACTTTGTTGGAAATTACGATACCTACGTTCTGAGAGTAAGTCGCAGTTGGAAGTCCGCCAAAGAATGCAGTCAAGAAATTGGTTGCACCGTAAGCAATGATTCCGCCACGAAGCTCATCATCACTGGGTTCTCTGTTAAATCCGCCCATGGTTGTTGCGGTAAAGTCACCGATAGCCTGGATGGAGTTAATCGCAAAAAGTAAACCGATGGAAATACAAGCAGGTACACTAAACTGAACGCCAAAGGGCAGGAAGTGGGGAAGAGAGAACCAGGAAGCGGTTCCGATTTCCTTGAAAGAAATCATTCCAAAGCCAAGAGCCACCAAATATCCTACTACCATTCCCAACAGGATGGAAGCCAGCTTAAATACGCCCTTACCGAAGGTGCTGAAGCACATTACAGCAATCAAGGTGATAAAAGCCACAAGCCAGTTCTGCCAAGAGCCGTAAATCAAAGCTGTGGTAAGTCCCTTCTTGGCAATCAACTCAGCGTTGTTTGCCACTCCACCTGCCATATAATTTACCGCTGTAGGATAAAGAGAAAGACCGATGGTAAATACAACGGTTCCGGTAATAAGTGGAGGGAAGAATTTACGAATTCTTTTTACAAAGATTCCTACAATAATTGCAACAATTCCACCAACCATCATAGCACCCACAATGGTTCCTACTCCGCCGCCTTCTCCGGCAATCGCCTGCATACTGGGAAGGTATGCAAAGCTGATTCCTAAAATCATAGGAAGGCCTGCTCCAAATACGCCTTTCTTTAAGGGAAAAAGCTGGAAGAAGGTACAAATTGCAGACATGGTTAAGGATGCCTGAATCAAGATGATTCTTTGTCCGATTTCCAATCCGGCTACGTTGGAAATAATAATAGCCGGCGTTACACAACCGATAATCATGGCTACCAGATGCTGTAACGCCAAAGAAATGGTAGGTGCCACATCCGGCTTTCCATCCCATTTAAACAACTCGTCCATTTTGTTTTGCTCTACGCCCATTTTCGCTCCTCCTGACCAAAAATATTTTTTGGGAACAAATTAATTTTTTGACTTCACTTATACTAGCTAAATTTTTAACAGAATACAACTTGGCATTTCTTACAGAAATCATTTTCCCCTTTTGTGAAAGATTCTTAATGAAATGCAAAGTAAGCTTCCTCTGTTAATAGCGCATCCATGTGGATATCCGTTTTTTCCATGGGAATCTTATCGTAAAGTAACCAGGAAAAGCATAAACATAACTTTTTTCCCCTGCTCTTTTCCAAGAATCGATCGTAGTAGCCTGCTCCATGCCCCAGTCTTCCCCCCCTTTGATCCGCCATTACACAGGGAATCAAAGACAAGTCAAAGCACCAGTCCGTAGAAGAAGGGAGTTCTTTTCTTGGTTCTAAAATTCCATAGGTCTGGGGAATCAGTTCCTCCATACTATGAATCTCTACCGCCTCCATCAGATGCTCTTTTCCCGGAATACATCGGGGAACGCACACTCTTTTCCCCATCTGTAAAGCCGTTTCCAAAATGATTCTGGTGTCCACCTCCCCTTCCATACTCACATAGGAGAAGATCCTTTCCGCTTCCAGAAAAAAAGGAGATTGCAAAAGGCGAAGATGAATTTCCCTATTGGCCTTGTCCAGCTTTTCTGCGGAAATTCCTCTCTTTCTTTCCTTTGCAAGCTCTCTAAGTGCATCCTTTTTCTTTTTCTGATCCAAAAATGAAAAAAATGCCATACTTCCTCCTAAAGACAGTTCAACCCTTACAAGGAGAAAGTATAGCATGAATCTTTTTAATTATAAACAAAAATAAAATTTATATAAGCAAATTATAAATTGACTTCCCTATTTTATTTCACAATAAAGTAGGAGAGCTATCTCTTTATTCTGTCACCGGAACCTTTGTCCAATCCAGCTTTTTCAAGTTTTCCATAAGCTCTTCTATGGTTCTTCCCCTTACTTCCACACGCTTTACAGCTGTTTTTTCCACATCATGAATCGTCTCTGTTTCTGTTTCGCCCTCCTTCGTCTTTTCTATGCCCGATAATTTATCCTTGGAATCCGCCTTCTCTGCCTTTTGTGCCTTACCCGCTTTTTTACCGCCCTTTAACGCTTCCTTTTCTGCCGTTCTCTTCGCTTCCTGCTTTTCTTCCAGTTTCTTTGCTTCCCGCTTTTCTTCCAGTTTCTTTGCTTCCCGCTTTTTATCCTGCTCTTCCGCAATCTTTCTGGCAGAGCTTGTGCTCTTCTCCAAGCTGGCAATCAGCATGGTGGTGCCGTCCTCCTGGGTTTTTGCCGCAATACTCTTGATGTCCTCCACATTGGTCTTATTGGCCCCGTTATCATTCCCTATCCCTGTCTGTGCCATAAGCATAAACTTTACGGTCTGATCCAATGTATTTAATTGCTCTCTTTCAAATTTCTTATCCGTTGCCATTTTTTCAATTTCTTCATTGCTTAAAACAACGGTAAATTCCTTATTGCTTTTTCCTGCTAAGGCATCATTCTCTTTTCCCTTTTCCGCAATACGAAAATCCACAAAATTTCGAGAACGGCGCAGATTCTTTAAGTAAGTTTTCGCCTTGTCGGACAGTCCCTCCTCGGCACTCAGTGCTTTCGTCTTTTCCGCCTTAGTCGCCTGTGTCCCCTTGGCTGCCACTTCCTTCGCTCTACCGGATAGCTCCAAGCTGTCTCTTTGTACTACAGCTTCTTTCCCTCCTGTAGCCTTTGCAAGCTCCGCTTCCTTGCCGGAGGCTTGTTTATCCACTTTTTGGCTTTCCTTGGTTTTTCCGCTCTCAACCTTGGATAAAATCTTGTTTTGGTAGGAATCCTTTCCTACGGCACGCACATTTTCCAGCATATTGCCTCCTTTACTACAGCCTATTTCCGGAAAAAACAAAGTATTTCCAAAAATAAGCAAGTGAAAACCACCCTGTACAGGGAGAAACATTTCTATACAGGATATTTCGTCATTTTCTCTTAAAAAATAAGGATATAGAGTATTTCCCTCTATATCCTCGTAGATTATTTCTAAATTTTTGATAGCCGTTCTAAAAATGGCATAATTCAAAGCCTTAAGAGAAGATTTCTCCCTATATTCGTCAAAAGGATTGTAGCTCCGCTTTAGCAAATCCCTCGGAAGGAAAAGCTGAAATGAATCCTATCCTTTACCTTCACCAAGAACTCCTCATGGGTATGGGAACCCCAGCTGTCATCTCCTCCCACTCCCATCTGAGCCTTGGAAAGACGCAGGATACTATGATGAATCGGAGGAAGTTCATAACCGTGGCAGGCATTTTCAATTTCATGGGGAGTCCAGGGCAGGGCTGAAACATTCATTTGCCCCTCTTCATTTTCCGCTAAGAAAACTAAGCCCCTGCCCTTCTCATCGGTGAGGCTCGCCAGTCGTACCTCCGCCTTGTTTCCGGACTCCTGGGGGAAAACATAGGGGACAAAATTATCCCTACCTTCCTATGATAAATGCCCAATTTTCCGCCATGCTTTCTGTCGGCATAACAGTCCTCTTCGCCCAAGCCGTACCAGGAAAAGTTTTCCAAATCCGCATTTAGAGTAAAGAGAGCCCCAAATTCCGGAAGCTCGGACAGTTGTTTCAGAAGGACAGGATCTCCCTCCTTGGGCAGACTATAGTCCAGACTTACGCTGATTTTTCCATCCGGGAAAACGCTGTATTGCATCTGGCAGCTGCTTCTCGGATTGGTAGGTAAATGATAGCTGTAACGAATAAGGAAGCAATCCTTCTCCATTTTCATCAGCACCTCTTGCGGTTTTTCCAACATTAGGCTTGCCTCAGGGCTTCTTGTACTTAAATACTGACTTGCTGTTTTCCACTGGGCATAGCGAAAAGCCATCAGATTTCCCGTGTCATTGTCGGTGGGAGCACGCCAGAAGTTAGGTCTTGGCATGGCCTCCAAATACTCTTTTCCTCCATATCGGTAGGATACCAGCCCGCCCTGAATCAAAGAAAAGATTGCCTCAAAAGAACTGCCTCGTACGCCAATATTATGGGGCGAGGAAAGAATCTGAAAGTCTTCCGGAATCACTTCCGAAGCACTTCCCCACTCTTCCAAAAGCTTCTCCCAGCTTCTCACCCAATGTTCCTCCTGTTGTTCTTCCCCCAACAGATACAGCCTCAAAGTCTCTTTTTTCTCTACCGTATAGCTTCTTTCCGAAAAGGCCATCTCCAAGCCTTTTTCTCCGTACAAACTATCCTTCTTTAAATGAAAACTAATCCGAAGAGTATACTCTCCCTCCAGATCTTCTTTTAAAAACGGATTAGGAATTCTCCCCTCAGATTGGGGCGGAACATTTGTCTCCAACAAACACTCCTTCCAAAGCTTTCCGTAACGATAAAGGGAAAGTTTACAATCCAGTTCTGAAGTGGATTGGAAAAGAGAACGATTCTTTATCAAAATCTCTTCCTCTTCCAAGGTACAAAAGATATTTTGATAGAGATATTTCACTTCCTGCATTTGAGGCTTTGGATTTCTATCCCCTCCAAAAACAATGCCGTTGGCACTGAATTGAAAATCCGAAGGCCTGTCGGAAAAATCTCCCCCATAGGCTAAAAATTTTTCACCGTAACGATTTTTCTTCCAAAGGCTTTGGTCCACATAGTCCCAGATAAAGCCTCCCTGAAACAAGGGCTCCTCCTCCGCATACTCCGTGTACTTATACAAAGCCCCTAAGGAATTCCCCATGGAATGGGCATATTCACAAAGCAGGAAGGGCTTTTCCCTGTGCTTGGAAAGATAGTCTTTGATTTCCGTAACCGGTGGGTACATTCGACTTTCCATATCACTGCTGTCCGGATAGGAGCGGTCATTAAAGAGTCCCTCATAATGCACCAGTCTGGAGGAATCCAAGCTGCGAAGACACTTTGCCATCTCATGAATGACAGATCCACCGAAGCTTTCATTTCCGCAGGAGAAAATCAGGATGGAAGGATGGTTTTTGTCCCTCTGCCACATATTTTCAATTCTTTGTAAAAGCATGGCCTCCCATTCTTTTTTATCCTTGGGAAGCACATAGTCTATATCTTTTGTAAAGGCATAGGTGTCCCAGCTGCCGTGGGTTTCCATATTACACTCATCCATTACATAAAGGCCGTACTCATCTGCCAGACGGTAGAGGGCGGAATTGTTGGGATAATGAGAGGTACGAAGGGCATTGATATTGTTTCGCTTCATGGTTTGGATATCCTTCTCCATCTCCGAAACACTTACTGCTCTTCCCGTTAAGCTGCTGAAATCGTGTCGGTTTACACCCTTAAAAACAATGCGCTTTCCGTTGATTTTCATCAGTCCGTCTTCCAAGGCAAAATGACGGAACCCCGCTTTTTCCACGATATATTCCAGTACTTCTCCCTCTTCCGTACAAAGCTCCAAAACCAAGGTATAGAGATTGGGCTGTTCCGCAGACCAAAGCTTGGGAGCTTCCAGTGAAATAGAAAATTCCACGGTACTGTAAGGAAATTCCTGATGGATTTTTGTAAACTCTTCCCCGGCTTTTTGAGAAAGCTTCGTTTTGCAATCCAAAGCATTTTTTTCTTCGGAAACGCTCATTCCCCCTGATACAGGGATTTCTCCTTTAGAAATAATCTTTTGCTCTACAGCAAAGCCTCTTCCCTTGGGAAGGCAGACTCCCCCATCAAAAAGACTATAGCGAAGAATTCCCTTTCCTTCTTCCTTCTCTGTTTCCTTTTCTGTTTCTTTTTCTGTTTCTTTTTCTGTTTCTTTCTCCCAACCTTCAATTTTTCCCGAAAAATAAAGCTTTCCTTCTTTAAAATCCCTGCTCATCTCTGTCCGAAGATGCAGGTCCTTTAAATGCAACTTAGGCAGGGTATAAAGATATACCTCCCGGAAAATTCCGGAAAAACGGAAGAAATCCTGATCCTCACACCAGGAGGCTGCAGACCACTTGTAAACCTGAACAGCCAGCTTATTTTCTCCCTCCTTTAAAGCCCTCAAGAGAAAATTCAGCAGGAGTAAAGGAATCACTGTGATAGCCGATATAAGCTCCGTTACAGTACAGGGCAAAGGCATTTTCCACCCCTTGAAAAGAGATACGCACCGGCTGATCTCCCCACTCCTTCGGCAGAATAAAGTATTTTACATAGGAAGCCACCGGATTAAAATGCCGGGGAATTTCTCCCGGACGGATGCTTTCATGCCCCTCCCAGGGGTACTGCACATTGGCATACTGAGGTGCATCATATCCCTCCAACTGAATATGGGCAGGCACCACAATATCCTCCCAGTCCTTACAGGAATACTCCGAACTTTCAAAATTCGGAATACTGTCTTCTATTCTCCTTGCATAATGAAACTTCCATAATCCATTCAGACTTTTTCGCAGGGAGCTTTTCCCCAGCTTTTCTTCCGTAGCATTACGGTAGGCAATATGATCCGAATGGGGCAAAAGGACATTTTCCTGATAATATTCCGGATTTTTAATTTCTTCATAACGAAACATAGCTTTATTCCTCTCCATACGAAGTATTAACTGAACTCCATATGCTATTCTACGGCAAAACAAAGCTTCCCGTCTATAGTTTCCCTTTTCTCCGGGATCGATTTTTCAAACAAGAGGATTCTATAAATCGGATTGTTGAAAAATTAGTTTTATTAGTACGATAAATTTTATTTACAAAGAGAAAAAGTTCTTTTTTTATCGTCTCTTTTTTTGCAAAAAAATAAAAAAATAATATTTATTTAATTTTTTTCTTTACAAAAGAAATTTTTTTGTGCTATCCTATAGGCACAAGAAAGAAAATAACAGCAAAAAATCTTTAGCTCGAAGAGAAAGAGTTAGAGATTTGCAAAGTGCAAACGGAAGGTTTGCGAACTATAATCAAGAAAGAGAGGTACAATCCAATGGACGAAGAACAGTACTTCTACTGGAGACTTAACTGAGTAGAGAAAACTTAACTCTTGTATAGCGGGAATTATGCTATCGGTTTGCAGAAGACTTTCTTCTTATTTTCTGAAAAGAGCAGGTTTCCAATAGAATCGGTTTCCCATCATAAGCGCTTTAAATATATAAAATCATGGTGAAATTCCATTTTGAAATTATAGAGAAGCGATTCGGAAAAAGGTGGTACAAACCAATGGCTAGATAAGACAATTGAATATTAAGCATTTCCCGATAAGGAAGCATAGAGTTTCCTAAGGAATGCTATCGGATGTACAGCATCCATGATGAAAACAGTGACGATGAGCTCTCTTCTCTGAGATAAGAGGAAAGGGAATTCCGATACGAATGTTTCAGAGAAGGAGCATTAGTATAGAGGAGGAATGAATCGTAAGAAAAGCAAGCGGGTTACTTTTTAAAATATGGATAAGCGATAAGTGAGACGCTTAGCATACAAAAGAATATAGTATAAGAAACAAGACGAGTAGGATAAACCTACAGAACTTGTAAAAAAGTCCCTTCATAAAGGGATTCCAGTGATGGACGACAAAGCAGTCTATAATGATAAAAGAAAGGACCTTCGAATGTATACTCGAAGGTCCTTTCTCTTAGCTCTTTTTCCCAATCATTTCCTGACAGATCTTTAAAAGCACCGGAATCATCTTTTTGAAGGAATTAAGATTCAGATATTCATAAATACCGTGATAGTTCTCTCCTCCTGTAGACAGGTTGGGACAGGGTAAGCCCATAAAAGAAAGCTTAGCACCGTCTGTACCTCCACGGATGGGGCAGACCTTCGGGGTAACTCCCTCTTTTTCAAAGGCAGTTTTTGCCACATCAATCAAATACATATGGGGGCGAACCTTTTCCACCATATTATAGTAACTGTCTTTCACTTCTACGGAAAAATGTGCACCCTTTTCTCCGTATTTCTGATTCAGCTTCTCTCCCGCCTCTTGAAAAAATCTCTTCTTTTCTTGGAATTTCTCCCAGTCATGGTCACGAATAATGTAGTCCAAAGTAGCCAGACTTTCCTCTCCCGCAAAGGAACACAGGTGGAAGAAACCTTCATACCCTTCTGTGTTGGCAGGTGTACAATTTGGTAGTAAAGCATTAAACTCCATTGCCAAAAGATTGGCATTCATCATCTTATCCTTTGCAGAACCGGGATGAACATTCACCCCATGAATCTTCACCTTTCCGCCGGCAGCGTTAAAATTCTCATATTCCACCTCTCCAAGGGTGCCGCCGTCTACGGTATAAGCCACCTCTGCTCCGAAAAGAGGAACATCAAAGAGGTCTGCACCTGCTCCAACCTCTTCATCCGGTGTGAAACCTATGCAAATATCTCCATGACGAAACTCCGGATGGGTCTGAATATATTCCACCATAGCCATGATTTCCGCAACGCCTGCCTTATCATCCGCTCCCAACAAGGTTTTTCCGTTGGTCACCATTAAATCCTGTCCTACTGCTTCTAAAAGCTTTGGAAATACCTTCGGAGATAGAACTTCCGATTCGTTTAAAGCAATATCTTTTCCGTCATAATCCTTTACAATTCTGGGCTCCACATTCTTTCCTCTTGCGGAGGGAGAAGTATCCATGTGGGCAATAAAACCTAAAGCAGGAGTCTTTTCCTGCTCTTCCTTCGATAAATTGGAAGGAATTTTCCCGTAAACATAGGCATGGTCGGTACACTGTACATCCTTTACGCCCAGCTCCTTTAAATCCGCTTCCAGGACTCTTGCCAGATCAAACTGCTTCTCGCTGGAAGGAATCTTTTCCTGATCCGGTACGGATTCCGTATCAATCTTTAAGTAGCGAATCAAACGTTCTACTGCATCCATAATTTTCTCCTTTACTTGTACTCATTACTTCTGTCACTATTTGTTTCCTTAATCGTCAGACTTTACGGTACTGTCTCTTTCACTTCTATGGTCATCCCGAAGATAACTGTCCTCCGAAACCGGTCGCATTTCCTCCAAACGATAGGGAGTCTCCTGGTACACAAAAATTTAACCAGTTACTATAGGTGCAGTTGGAGCTGGAGCGCCAGGATAAAATCGGGGTATTCTCCGGATTGTCATCAGGATAATAATTCACCGGAACCTCCGGATTGATTCCTTTTGCCAAATCTCTTTTATACTCCTTATCCAAGTCATAACGGTCATACTCGGAATGACCGGTAACAAAAATTTGGCGGGAAGAGCAGGCCAAAATCAAGTAGCTTCCCGCCTCTTCACTATCCGCCACCACATAAAGCTCTTTATTTTTCTTAACCGCCTCTTCATCCAGTCCGGTATAACGGGATTGGGGAACACAAAACTCATCATCCATTCCCCTCATCAGCATTTTCTTCCTATGAAGAACCCTATGGGAATAGATTCCGCTTAATTTCTTCTCCAAAGGCACTTTCTGAATTCCATAATGATAGTACAGCCCCGCCTGGGCCCCCCAACAAATATGGAAAGTGGAAAACACATGGGTTTTGGACCATTCCATAACTTCCGTAAGTTCTTTCCAGTATCCAACCTCTTCAAAAGGCATCTTCTCCACCGGGGCTCCGGTGATGATTAAGCCGTCAAAATACTCTTCCTTCACGGAAGAAAAATTAACATAAAAGGTATTTAAATGAACGGAGCTGGTATGGGTAGAAACATGGGATTCCATCTTCATCAGCGTGATTTCCGTCTGAATCGGGAAGTTGGAAAGCACCCTAAGTAAATCCAGCTCCGTGTCTTCCTTTAAGGGCATCAGGTTGAGAATTGCAATATGCAGAGGTCGAATATTCTGAGATACCGCCCTCTGTTCATCCATGACGAAAATATTTTCCTTCTCCAATATGTCCTTTGCAGGCAAATGGTTCTGTACTTTAATAGGCATAGCTCTCCCCCTTTACATCTATCCGAAACGCTTATACAAGGTGGCATGATCCTTAATACACTGCCAGGTGCTGGAGCTGTAGCCGGTTACCACCAAAAGATTCTTTCCATTTGCTCCTTTTCCGCTACTGACAGCGCAAAACATAGATTGACGAACAAAACCTGTTTTCGCCATAGTCACACTGGCGCCTCCGGTATCCTGCCCTTTTATTCTTTGTACAAACAGGTTCGTCAGCTTAATACCGTCCCCATGCTTATTGGTGGCAGGAATCTGATAGTTCTCCGTGGAAAGAACCTCTCTGGCTAAGGAATTTCGCATAGCCGCCGCCATAATTTCTCCAATATCCTTTACATTCATATGATGGGTACTGTGATATAGCCCTGTGGCATTTTGGAATTTACAGTCTGAGGATAGTCCTAAATCCTGGGCTTTTTTATTCATTAAAGCTACAAATCCGGCTTCAGAACCGGCAATTTCCTTCGCCAGAGCCAATACGGCATCCGCTCCTGAGGGTAGAATTACCCCATAGAGTAAATCCTTTACCCGAACCTGCTCCCCTGCCACAAAACCGCAGTTGCTGGCTCCTCTTGCCTTCACATAGTCCACGATATCCTGGGTAATGGTAATCTTCTTCTCTAAATCCGGAAGGTTCTCTACCGCCACAAGCAAAGTCATCACTTTCGTCATAGAGGCCGGATTCATGCTTAAGGAGCTGTTCTTTTCTCCTAAGATTGTACCTTGATCCAAGTCAAAAACCACTGCATAATTGGCATTCACCTCTGAGCCGATAGACTTGGTTTGTCCATTCCCCGAGAGCTTTGCCAAATTCCACTTTCTTTCCTGGGTAACAGCCGTATTTTGGCCGCCACTCTTCGTTGTATTTTGAGAGGAGGCACTGGCCGGATTGGCTGCCGGACTGCTTCCGCCGGAATTTGCAGATCCACTGTTTCCAGCCCCGGTATTCCCCTGATTATTATAAAGAAGGTCTTCAATATACTGGTAGGTGGAATCCTTTCCTCTTCCTACACCATTTCCATTAACGGAAACCGGACCGTAGTCTGAAATTCCGTAAACTCTTTCTTCTGCATAAATCAATGTACTCTGTAATATGGATAGTAATAAAACCATAGAGCACAGGCTTTTTTTGATTCCCATTCTTTTTCTCATCTTTCCCTGATTGCTTCTTCCTATAATGTTTTAACTTTTTAAAAGAAAAGACTGTCTCTTCCTATTAAAAATTTCACTCTTTCCTTCGCATCTCAATTTCTCTTAGCTGTTTTTCTCTTAGCTGTTTTTCTCTTTATTCTCTCAGAATAAAGGAAAACATTTTCATCATAAAGGGCAAAGCAGAAAAGCACAAGGGATAAAGCTTACAAAATCATGTCAACTATTCGCCGGCCTTTGTTACACACAGATATCCGCCTTGATTTTTTCAAATATTTTATCTCCGATTCTCTTTACATTCTTAATTTCTTCAATGCTGGAAAATCCGCCGTATTCCTCCCTGTAACGGATGATATTTTTTGCCGTGGCGGGACCAATTCCTTTAAGCTTTCCAGCTCCTGCTCTGTAGCGGTATTGATATTGATTTTCTTTTCCTCCCAATTTTGCTGAATTTTCTCTGGACTGTCTTCTATGCCGGCTTCTTTCTTTTCACCATCCACTCCGATTTCTGCTTTACTTTCTACTTTACTTCCTACTTTACTTTCTTCTTCACTTTCTTCTTTGCTTTCTTCCTTACTTTCTTCTTTACTAATCTCCGGGTTCTCTTCTTTTTTCTCCTTTTTATTCTCTTCTTGCTTTTCTTTCTTTTCTTTTGCCGTTTTTCCCTGATTTACCGGCAGCATTTCCTTGCTCTTTACCTCTAAGCTTTCATAAGCACCTCGGGCTAAAAACGCTTCTTTCTCTTCCCCCGCCGTACCCTTTATAAATAATTTTTTTCTTTCCCGTTCCTGATTCATGAAAAATAAAAAACCCAGAAGCATAAACATCAGAAGCAATAAAATAATTTTCCCCTGTTTTAAGGAAGATAGACTAAATTTAGGCATAAGAAGTTCCTTTCTAAAAAATGAATAGATTGCAGAATACTTGAAAAAAATCAATGACAAAATATTTGAAAATAAATGTATAGAACGTAGCATGCTTGGAATTAAATGAATAGACTGTAAAATGCTTGAAATTAAACGGATAAATAGACAAATAAGCAAATAAATGAATGCTTGAATTAATGGATGAATAGAAATAAAAAAACGCTGGAAAAAAATAAATAACTGGAAATAAGAAAAACTTGAAGATAAACAAACGAGATATCGCACGCTTTGCGAGCGATACTCGTTATGAATAAAAGGATGAATAATAGTAGGAAAAAAATAGAATCTTTAAAAAACGAAAGAAGCAATTTATGAGCTATAGTATACCATAATCTTCCCTACAAATTCTCTTCGAATAAAAATTTTATAGGGAAGATTATTGCCATAAAAAATATTAAAAAGCGGAAAAGGCTATGCATCCGATTCCTTCTCTGCTAAAATCAGCTCCTTGGCGTAGGGCAAGGTCCGAATCCAATCGCAGAAAGTATGCCACTCCTCCAGCTTATGGCTCTTTCTGGAAAAATACATATTAATAAGGCTCTCATAATTCATGGTACAGGTCCGCATTTGCTGATAAGAACTGGGAAGCAATTGGATAATAGTGTACCAGTCCTCCTTGTTTTTCTTCTCCAGAAAACGAAGACGAATACGTTCCAGATCCTCCACGGTTCTTTTCAAACTCTCCAGCCCTTCCTCAGTGAGATGGTCATGGGAAAAGTCCTCTATACTAAATTCCTTAGAATGAATTTTATGCATGGTAGATGTGGAATTTGCTACAGTTGCCACTTTATATGTGTCATACTCCTTCCACCAATAAAGAGGAGCCGTAATGTCCACGGAGACAAAGATTTGGCGGATAAACTTTCTATGATCGGAACCGGCCAGTCGTAAACGCCTTGCCAGATTCATGTCATTAGGTCCCAGCTGGTAATTTCCTTCTTCATCATAATAAGAATCCGCTCTATCCCAGGAATTCATAGGATTTCTGGCACCTCTAATCGCATTTTCTATATTCATTACGGATGTTCTCTCACACTTTAACATAGCTCTTCCTTTCTCACGTAAAACTGATGGCAGTATAACATGGGACGTTTTTCTAAGCCAGCCTAATATAGCTTTTTAGAATACTTTTAGGCTTTTTTCCTTTGTAGCGCGATTACTCCGGACTTTCACTTCCGTTATTTTTTTAGAACATTTTTCCTAAAAATCAAAGTTTTTCGCCCTATTCTTTAGCCTTTTTGAGCAAAACATGCTATACTATCCTACAGCATTTGGTTTTTTATACTTGAAGAATTATGGAGGTAGAACATGACAGTACCTGAGAGACTTTCCGCACTTAGAAAGATTATGAAGGAAAAGGGCATTACTATGCTGATTGTCCCCACCGCGGATTTCCATCAAAGCGAATATGTTGGAGAGCATTTTAAAGAGAGAATGTTTATCACCGGATTTACCGGTTCTGCCGGAACTGCTCTTATCGGTTTAGAGGAAGCAAGACTTTGGACTGACGGTCGTTATTTTATCCAGGCTGCTAAGCAGTTGGAAGGAACCACCGTTCAGCTGATGAAGATGTTCGAGCCGGGAGTACCCAGTCTGGAAGCCTTCTTAGAGGAGCATTTGAAGGAGGGCGATACCCTTGCCTTTGACGGTCGTGCCGTATCCGTAGGAGAAGGACAGGAATACGCTCGTATTGCCGAGAAAAAGAAAGCTAAGATTCTCTATGATGAGGACTTTGTAGATCCGGTTTGGAAGGATCGTCCGGCACTTTCCGAAGAGCCTGCCTTTGATCTGGATGAAAAATATGCCGGAGAAAGCGTAAGCAGTAAGATGGCTCGTATTCGTAAGGAAATGGAAGATGCGGGTTGCAATACCCATATCGTTTCCACCCTGGATGATACCTGCTGGACTCTGAATATCCGCGGTAATGATATCGAGTTCTTCCCTCTTGTTCTCAGCTATGCCATCGTTCGCATGGACCGTTTCGACTTATACATTGATGAAAGAAAGCTGGACAAGGCTTTGCAGGAAAAGCTGGCTAAGGATGGCGTAGTGCTTCATCCCTACAATGCCATTTACGAGGATGTAAAAAAGCTTTCCGACAAGGATATCGTCATGATTGACCCGAGCAAGTTAAACTATGCTCTCTTCAACAATATTCCCAAGTCTGTAAAGACCGTAGAAAAGAGAAATCCTGCCATCTTAATGAAGGCAATTAAGAATCCTATTGAGATTGAAAAATATTCGTAAAGCCCAGATTAAAGATAGTGTTGCACACCTTCGCTTTATGAAGTGGCTGAAGGAAAAACATCGGCAAGATTAAGATTACAGAGATGTCTGCCGCAGCAAAGCTGGATGAGTTCCGTGCCGAAATGGGCAACTTTATTCGTCCAAGCTTCGAGCCCATTTCTTCCTTTTGGTCCTCATTCCGCTATTGTGCACTACACCTCTTCTCCTGAAACCGATGTGGAATTCCATACCGGAACTCTGTATTTAAGCTGATACCGGAGCAGGCTTCTATGAAGGTTCCACCGACATTACCAGAACCTTTGCTTTAGGAGAGGTTCCTCAGCAGATGAAGGACGACTTTACCTTGGTAGCTATCAGTAACTTACACCTTGCCAATGCGAAGTTCTTAGAGGGATGTAGCGGTTTAACTCTGGATATCCTCTGCCGTCAGCCATTCTGGGATAGAAACTTGAACTTCAACCACGGTACAGGTCACGGCGTAGGATACCTTCTGAACATCCATGAAGGTCCTATGGGCTTCCGTTGGAAGTACCGTGCCGGAGAAGTGGAGGCTTTCCAGGAAGGGATGATTATTACCGATGAGCCGGGATTCTATGTAGAAGGTTCCCACGGTATCCGCCTGGAAAATGAGCTTCTCGCCAGAAAGGGAGAGAAGAACGAGTATGGACAGTTCATGTATTTTGAAACCATTTCTCTGATTCCTTTCGACCTGGATGCCATCAATCCGGATATGTTGAATGCGGAGGATAAGAAGCTCTTAAATGACTACCATGCAAGAGTTTATGAGACCATTGCCCCACTTCTTAAGGAAGACGAGAAGGAATTCTTAAAGAAGTATACCAGAGCAATCTAATATATGCTTCTATATTAAAATGAAGAGACTGTAAAAAAGCGTCCCAAAAGAGAAGAAAAAAGTGTTCAGATGCAAATTGATCTGAACACTTTTTTGGTATAAGCAAATTATGCCTAAAAATATGAGTACTTATTCCGCTTGCTACATTTACAGGAAAAGGGACCATAAAAAATCAAAATAAATAGATTTTCGTCAATATAGGTCTGAATATGGGGTAGTCTGAGCCCGTCAGTACTTACTGAAAGCGAGCAACGCGAAGCTTGAAGTTAGTACTGATACGTGGCGAAGCTAGCGAGAGCGTGCCCCAGTTGCAGACCTATATTGTTAAGAAAACTATTTTGATTTTTATGATCCCTTTTTCTTATTTCACTACTTACTTATTAGACAAGTACTCGTGAATTCCCTTTGCTGCCGCTTTTCCTGCACCCATGGCCAGAATAACGGTTGCAGCGCCGGTTACCGCATCACCTCCGGCATAAACCGCTTGCTTGGTGGTTTCTCCGTTTTCTTCCTTAGCGATAATACATCCTCTTCTGTTGGTATCCAATCCCTGGTAGTCTCGCTAATCAGAGGATTGGGGGATGTTCCCAAGGACATAATTACTGTATCACAGTCAATCACATATTCGGAACCGGGAACCTCTACCGGTCTTCTTCTTCCGGAAGAATCCGGCTCTCCAAGTTCCATCTTAATGACACGGATTCCGGTTACCCAGTCATTTTCATCCACAAGGATTTCTACCGGATTCTGTAAAAGGTCGAAGATAATACCCTCTTCCTTGGCATGGTGTACTTCCTCCACTCTGGCAGGAAGCTCCGCCTCGGAACGACGATATACTACATGAACCTCTGCTCCTAATCGAAGAGCTGTTCTTGCAGCGTCCATAGCAACGTTACCGCCACCTACAACGACAACCTTCTTTCCGGCCTTCATAGGGGTATCTGAATCTTCTCTGTACGCCTTCATCAGGTTATTTCTGGTTAAGAACTCGTTAGCGGAGTAAACACCGTTGGCTGTCTCTCCGGGAATATTCATAAACTTCGGAAGTCCTGCACCTGTTCCTAAGAACACTGCATCAAAGCCCTCGTCCTCCAAAAGCTCATCCACGGTAATGGAGCGTCCTACGAAAACATTGGTGAGAATCTTTACCCCCAGCTTCCGTACATTCTCAATTTCAGGACCAACTACTCTGGTCTTGGGAAGACGGAACTCCGGAATACCGTACTGTAAAACTCCTCCCGGCTCATGGAAGGCTTCGAAAATGGTTACATCATAACCTAATTTTGCCAAATCTCCCGCACAGGTTAAACCGGAGGGTCCTGCACCGATAACAGCTACTTTCTTACCGTTGGGAGCTCCAGCTTTTGCTGCCACATAGTTGTGCTCTCTTGCCCAGTCCGCTACATAACGCTCCAGCTTTCCGATAGATACAGGCTCTCCCTTAATACCGCGGATACAAACGCCCTCACACTGGGTTTCCTGAGGACAAACTCTACCGCAAACTGCCGGTAATGCGGAGGATTCTGCAATAATGTCTGCAGCCTTCTCAATATTGCCTTCTTTAATCTGAGTAATAAAATCATTAATCTGAATAGAAACGGGACATCCTACTACACATTTCGGATTCTTACAGTTCAAACAACGGTCTGCCTCTTCCTTAGCCTCTGCATCGCTGTATCCCAAGCATACCTCTTCAAAGTTTTTTGCACGTACCTTCGGCTCCTGTTCTGCCACAGGAACCCTCTTCATCATATTTGCCATAATTTCCCTCCCTTAGTTGCAGTTTCCACATCCGCCATGGGACTTTTCTGCTTCCAAAAGTTCCAGTAATGCTTACCTTCTTCGGCCTTATAGGTCTGCTGTCTCTTCATTGCCAGATTAAAATCTACCAAGTGTCCGTCAAACTCCGGTCCGTCCACACAAGCAAACTTTACCTGATCTCCGACAACCAAACGGCAAGCACCACACATTCCTGTTCCGTCAATCATAATGGGGTTCATGGAAACAATGGTGGGAATTCCTAATTCTTTTGTGGTAAGGGCAGCAAACTTCATCATGATTACCGGTCCGATGGCAATACAACGGGTATACTTCTTCCCCTCTTCATTGACCAGCTTCTTCAACACATCGGTAACCACGCCCTTGGCTCCGTAAGAACCGTCATCCGTAGTAACATAAACATTCTTAGCTACAGAGCGAAGTTCTTCTTCCATAATCAGAAGATCCTTATTTCTGGCTCCAAGAATAACATCTGCTTCTATCCCTCTTTCGTGTAGCCACTTTACCTGAGGATATACCGGAGCAGCTCCCACTCCGCCGGCAATGAAAATCAGATTTTCCTTTTTTAACTCTTCCGGACTTAATTCTACCAGTTCGGAAGGTCTGCCTAAGGGTCCTACAATATCTGTGAAGTAGTCTCCTACTTTCAGGTGACTAAACTTCTCTGTAGAAGCGCCTACAACCTGGAACACAATGGTAATGGTTCCCTTTTCCTTATCAAAGTCTGCAATGGTGAGAGGAATTCTTTCTCCCAACTCTCCCAGCTTTGCAATCATAAACTGGCCGGGCTCCGCCTTTCTTGCTACATAGGGCGCCTCCACGTCCATGAGCCAGTCCTTGTCAACGAGGTGCTCAACTCTTGTGATCTTGTACATGCTCTCCTCCATGTTTCTTTCCTACGAAACAAGTTTCGTAGACCTGTTCTTTCTAATTAGAATAGCAGAATTTCAGTAAAATTCATCTACAAAACAGCATTATGTTCACAGTACACAAAATCGAAACTTCTTTCTTGTGTATAGCAAAAAAGAAATGATGTTTTTTTCAGCAATTGTATTGTAGCAAATAAAATATTTTTTTCCTGTTTTTTATTTATGCAAAGCTTACTTTAATAAGCTAATTTCTCGGCAAAGTAAGACTGCAATTCACTGATGGGGACACGCACCTGCTCCATGCTGTCTCTTTCTCTTACGGTAACCGCATGATCCTCTTCGGACTGGAAATCATAGGTTACGCAATAAGGGGTTCCGATTTCATCCTGTCTTCTGTATCGCTTTCCAATATTTCCACGGTCATCGTACTCGCACATCCAATACCTGGACAATTCCTCATAAATCTTCTCTGCCCCTTCTCCCAGCTTCTTGGCAAGGGGAAGAACCCCAATCTTAATCGGAGCCAAAGCCGGATGGAAACGGAGGACAGTTCTTTCATCTCCTCCTTCCAATTCCTCCACATCATAAGCCGCACAAAGGAAAGCTAAGGTTACACGATCTGCTCCCAAAGAAGGCTCTACAACATAGGGAAGATAATGCTCATTGGTCTCGTCATCAAAATACTTCATATCCTGACCGGAGACCTCTTCATGACGGGATAAGTCATAATTGGTACGATCCGCAATTCCCCACAGCTCTCCCCAACCGAAGGGGAAAAGGAACTCTAAATCTGTGGTAGCCTTGGAGTAGAAGGAAAGCTCTGCAGCCTCATGGTCTCTTGCCCGAAGCATTTCCGGCTTCATGCCTAAATTCAGAAGCCATTTCTGGCAATAATCCTTCCAATACCCGAACCACTCCAAGTCTGTGTCCGGTTTACAGAAGAATTCCAGCTCCATCTGTTCAAACTCTCTGGTACGGAAGGTAAAGTTTCCGGGGGTGATCTCATTTCGGAAGGACTTTCCGATCTGAGCAATTCCGAAAGGCAGCTTCTTTCGAGAGCTTCTCTGCACATTTTTAAAGTTTACAAAGATTCCCTGTGCGGTTTCCGGACGAAGGTAAACTGTGTTCTTTGCATCCTCCGTAACACCCTGGAAAGTCTTAAACATCAGGTTGAACTGACGGATAGGGGTGAAATTGTGCTTTCCGCAGCTGGGACAGGGTACTTCATGGGAGCTAATGAAGTTCTCCATCTCTTCCTTGGACCAGGCATCCACGGATCCCTCCAAAGGAATATTGTGACTTTCGCAGAAGTCTTCAATTACCTTGTCCGCACGAAAACGCTCACGACACTCTTTACAATCCATTAAAGGATCGGAAAAGCCTGCCAAATGTCCGGAAGCCACCCAGGTTTCCGGATTCATCAGGATGGCACAGTCAATACCTACATTATACTTGGATTCCTGCACGAACTTCTTCCACCAAGCCTTTTTGATATTGTTCTTTAACTCTACCCCTAAATTTCCATAGTCCCAGGTATTTGCAAGCCCACCATAAATTTCAGATCCCGGATATACAAATCCTCTGGTTTTTGCTAATGACACAATGGTGTCCATGGTATAATTTTTTGGCATTTTTCTCTCTCCAGTCTATTGCTGATTTCCCCAACGTTTCCTTTTACTTCTTCCATCCTACAAAGACTCTTCTCCTTATTCCTTGTAAAATTATCTTTTATTATACATCAAGCCGGAGGTCTTTGGAATATCCACAGCCCATCCCCGAGGAAACTTATTTAAATACCCTATAAATAATAGCTTTTTTAAATATAAAATAGCTTTTTTAAATATAAAATAGCTTTTTTAAATATAAAACAGGCCTGAAGCTGGGGCACGAATGCCTCAATTTTCAGACCCGTCTTAGGGATATTCCCTGGATTATATTGCTTTTTCAGTCCTATTAAAGTTTAAGAGCCAAGAGTTTTTAAGATTCGAAGGCTTTGAAATTGTTTGGGAAAACTTTCTTTGCAAAGATAATCCACATTCCGGGAAAAGGATAGAAGGGTTCCCTCCTCCAAGGTAAAGGTATATAGTCTTCCCAAGGGTACGGACAGAACATGATGCCAGGCCTCCTGTACCGACTTTCCGGAGGGCATTGGGGGCTCCTCCGTGTATTCCCCCTCCAGCATCAGCATACGAAGCTCAAAAATTCTCCTTACCAATTCATTTTTCAAGCCCTTATGTAAGAGTGCCTTTAAGGAAAGATAAAGAAGCTCCACCATTTGGGGAGCCTCCAGATTTTCCTGGGCCACCAGCTCCGCCAGCTCTAAAAAATAGGCGGCATAGCAGGCCTTTTCCAAATCCTTTGCAATCTCTTCAAAATAGGCATCTACCTCTACAGAACGAAGGGTGTATCCTGCCTTTCCTTCCCGTAAATGAAATTTTCCGAAGACAAAGCTACGGCTCCCTGCCAAAAGAGGAGAGTTGGGACGTTTTGCTCCGCTGGCCCAAACCGTCATTTTCCCCCTCTCCATAGTGAGAAGCTGTAATCGCTTGTCAAACTCCCGTAAGCTGTGCTCGGACAGCACCACCCCGTGAAGAACAATTTCCTCTTTCACTGACCCCTTCTACTTTCCTAATGGTACTTTTCCATTTCTAAACTGCTATTCCCAATCTTAGCTTCTACAAACAGAACTTTCTCGTTCCCAATCTTGGCTTCTATAAACGGAACTTTCTTGCACCCACAAAGCTCTACTTCTGCTCCCTATAACCGTATTCCCGTAGATAGGCCGGATTTTCCCGCCAGTCCTTCCGGACCTTTACAAAGAGCTGCAGATTTACCTTGGCCTCCAAAAGACTTTCCATCTGAATTCTGGCACCGGTACCGATATTTTTCAGCATGGCGCCGCCCTTTCCGATAATGATTCCCTTGTGACTTTCCTTTTCACAGACAATAGTAGCCTTTACATCCCAGATACCGTTTTTTCTTTCTCGCATACTGTCCATCAGCACTGCAATGCCATGGGGAATTTCCTTATCCAGCTTATACAGCGCCTGCTCCCGAATCAGCTCCGCCGCAATTTCCCGCACCGGCTGATCCGTAATAGTCTCCTCATCGTAGTAGCGAGGGCCATAGGGAAGCAAATCAAAAAGAATGTCCTTCAGCTCCTCCAAGCCCTGACTTTTATAGGCGGAAATTCCTACAATAGCGGCAAAGTCCAGTTCTTTTTCATAGTCTTCCTTCTTTTTCAGGAAGGCATCCTCGCCCCCCAGAAGGTCCAGTTTGTTTAAAACCAGAATAATCTTTCTTTTGCTATGCTTAAGAAGAGAAAGAATCTGCTCTTCCTTCTCCCCCTTTTGCTCGGTGGCATCCACAATATAGAGAACCAGATCTCCGTTTCCTAAAGCTTTTTCCGCCACAGATTCCATATATACGGATAGCTGATTTTTTGCCTTGTGAATTCCGGGAGTATCGTGAAAAACGATTTGCCCCCTCTCCTCATCATACACCGCCATAATTTGGTTTCTGGTGGTTTGGGGTTTTTTTGAAGTTATGGCCACCTTCTGACCAATCAAGGCATTGAGAAGAGTGGACTTTCCCGCATTGGGAAGCCCTACAATGGAAACAAAGCCGGATTTCACCGGTCCTTCCTCTACTTTTACTTCTTCGCCTCTTTCCCTGGCAAAAAAATCATCAATTACAGATCCCATCGCTTTACTCCCTTCCCTTTCAAAACAAAATCCCTATATTGTTTATCCCTTTCTATTAAATCTCTTCCAGACTTTCAAAAGCAGCTTTGGCCTTTTCCAGCTCACCCTTATTTCCAATGGCACAAAGTGCCTTTTCTTGGAATGCTCTCTTGATATAAGCAGAAAGATTTCGGATATCCTTCTCCTCCACATCTAAAAGTTCATCTCTTTCTCGCTGCAAGTCTTCCTTTGTAAGCTTGGAAAGATAACAACTTAATCCCAAAAGGAACTTGGTATAGGCGGACTTTGGCATATCCAATTCGGAGATGGCTCCGATAACATATTTGTTTAACTCCAGTTCTGTCGCCTTGAAGTTTTCCAGATACTCTGCCACCTTACGATATTGCTCCAAGGTTCTTTGCACATTGGGATCCCTATAGGAAACCATAAAGCTTTCTCCGTTTCGTCCAAAGCCGCACATCGCCCCATAGGCATTTCCCTGTTCCCGAATATTCTTCCAGAGGAAGTCGTAGGACAAAATCACCTTTAAAACCTTCAGGCTTCCGGTATAGGGGTAAGCTTCCCCCTTGGAAGGAGCCTGCGGTCGCCACATAGTTCACCTGGGAAGTAGTACTGAAGGCTTCCCTGCGCTCTTTTTCCCCTGCAAATTTTGTTTCTCTCCAGTCTTCCTTTTCCGGAAAACGTCTTCCCAAGAAATCTGCAAGCTCTTTCTTTTCCTTCTCGAAAATGCCGATATCTCCCCCTGCTGCAAGGAGCAATCTGTCTCCGCTAAAAATTTTCTTGGATAGGGCTGTAAGCTTTTCTCCTAAGGCCTTGGGATTCTTACGAAAATCCTCTTCCAGTTCTTCTAAGAAATGCAGATAGACAATCCCCTTAATCTGCTCCTGAAAATGAGAGCTTGGAGAGAAAGCCGACATGGCACGAGTCACCGCATAGCTGTGACCGGAACCCTCCAGGCGCATTCTTTCTCTTGACTTTGCTTCCAAAAGAATCTCGGAAAGACGCTTTTCCTCCTGGTAAACCGTTCGAAACAGCATCTCATCAAGATACTCTACCGCATTTTTTAATTCTCCCTGTAAAAGCTTAAAGTCCAGAGCCAAGACACCGGTGTATCGATCCTTCTCTACAAAATCCGGGTAAGCTGTTAAATCCACACTAAAGCCTCCGGTATGAAGATAAATTTCAGAATTAAAATCCTGAAAACGATAATTTTCCGTATCCATATAGGCAAGACAGGTTTTTAAGAAGGAAAGATAGGACAGTTCCTCCTCACTCAATCCGTCGGTATGGAATTGCAGACGAAGGTACAGAACCCCCTTAGAATCTCCGGGCACCAAATCAACTTTCTGTTTCCAAGGCTTTCCTCCTGATAAGGGTAGGACTCCGCTTCCCGCTTGATATCCTTTCTGGAGAGTACCGGCAGAGTCTTTAAAGCTTCCTCAGTATTTTCTGTCTGCTGGTATAAAGTAAGTTCTTCTTTTACTTTTTTGATCTGTTCTTTTTCTTCCGGAGAAAATGCCTGCCATCTGGCCTGCAACTCCTCTGAAAGCTTCTCTTCCTTCTGCTCTGTCATCCCCTTCCTGGGTAATAAACGAAGGAGGGAAGAATGGGGATTGTTCAAGAAATATTCTTTTAAGAGCTTTTCAAAATAGCCCTTATCCACCTCTTCCATCAGTTCCTTATAAAGAGCCTCCGCTTCCAGATAAAGCCAGGGCTTTCCTCCGTAGAGCCAGGAATCCAAAGCATTTAAGCTGTAAACCAATCCCTTAGGGGTACTGCCGTAATCCGCCTCCTTGTACTGGAAAGCATCATGGTGAATAGCCGCCAAAATGGTCTTATGATCTAAACCATTTTCCGAGGCATCCAAAAAGCAATCCTGAATCAGCTGTAGAAACTCTCCGGCTCTCTCTTCAGAAACATTCTTACTAATAACAGAAAAATAGTGCTGTAAAATACCGTCGGAATAGCCTCCGAAAACATCCTCTCCCAAGCCTGCTTCCAAAAGCTTTTGCTTTAATACCGCTCCGGGACCGGAAAGTAAGGCATGATCCAGATAAGAAAATGCCATGGACTTCTTCGCATCCTGCCCTGCATCCAAAACAAAGTTGTAAGAAAGATAAGCTTTATTTTCACTACTATCCTTCTCGGAAATAGGATAGTAGTGGCTTTCCTCCACCATTTTTCCAAAGGGCTGCTGCCTTACGATTTCGGAGTTTGGAGAAATCCGTTCAAATTCTTGCAAATAGGCCTCATCAATCCAGTTCAGCTTCTCCTCCATATTCATATCTCCATACAGGATAATGAAGGAATTGGAGGGATGATAAAAGCGCTGATGGAAGGCCTTAAAGGCATCATACGTTAATTTCGGAATGTCCTCCGGGTCTCCCCCTGACTCATTGCCGTAGCTGGTATCCGGGAAAAGGGAATGGAAGGTATAGCGTTCCAGTACGGACTCCGGGTCGGAAAATGCGCCCCGCATCTCGTTATAGACTACACCGCTATAGCATAGCTTTCCCTCCTTATTCAAGGTATAGTGCCAGCCCTCCTGCAAAAAGGTTCGGTAGTTTTCCAGACAGTTTGGATGAAAAACCGCATCCAAATATACATCCATAAGATTTTGGAAGTCCTTGTCATTCTGGGAGGCCACCGGATAAACGGTTTTGTCCGGATAGGTCATGGCATTTAAAAAGGTCTTTAAGGAGCCCTTTACCAGCTCCACAAAGGGATCCTTTAAAGGAAACTTCTTGGAACCGCAAAGCACGGAATGCTCTGTAATATGAGCTACTCCTGTGGAATCCTCCGCAGGGGTTCGAAAGGCAATACTAAAGACCTTGTTGTCATCCTTATTCTCCAAGCATAAAACCTTGGCGCCGGTCTTCTTATGCTCATATACCCGTGCCATGGTTTCCAGCTCTTTAATCTCTTTTTCTTCTATAAACTGATATGCCTTCATCAAAATATCTATTCCTTTCTAAACTACCGAATTCTTCCCTGATCTGTCTATAGCTTACGGTAAAGCCTGTCTACAGTTTTTGGAAAAGCCTGTTTACAGCTTATACCAATGTCTTTCTACAGCTTATGGCAAAGCCTTTCTCCGAAGAGGAACAGGGCCTCTCGAAAGTAAAGATGCGGCCTTAGCGCAGGGTCCTCTACCGAGGGAAAGCCCACAATACTGACTTTCTGTGAAGCTTCCACCTTCCCTTCTTCTATCTGCTTTTTTAGAGCCTGTTCTGCAAAATGGCAGGCTCTGAATATCTGATACTGGGAACTCACAATGCCGATTCTGATCTCCTTATCGACTGAATCCTCCCTGCTCTCCGGCCCTTCGGACGTCTCTGTTTTAAGCTCTTCCTCCGAATCAAAAATCTCATCCGAATCCAAGTCCTCTTCATAGTCCACAACTTGATTTTCCTGGGCCGCCAGTCTTTTCCTGACTTCTTCCCGACGCTTTTGCCGAAGGTCCTCTTGTACCTCGGAGCCTTCCTGATCCTGCTCTCCCTGGAAAATGCTTTCTATTCCGTAGGAAAGTTTTTGATCCGTAGTTTTAGAGTAAAACTCCATCAGCATAGCATCGGCGGGAATCCCCATCTTCAGCATACTTTGGTACATTACACTGGCTTCAGCACTGGCACTGTTCCTCCCCCTACCGCCGGAAAGCACAATCGTTGCGGAAGGATTCTCCTGATAGCACAAATCCGCTCTTTCCAGACGATTTTGAAGAAGTGGGGTAATCTTATTGTTTTCCAATTCCGAACCTACCACCAAAATATAAGAAAGGGGATCCTTCCACTGTCCGTAGCGATATTGGCTTAAATACCCGATAAGATAAGTGAAAAGCAGGAAAAACATACAGTAACTGCTTAAGCAAAAAATGCGAAAGCGAAAAAACAAGGGTTTCTTTCGTAAACGCTCCGGTGCCTTATAGACAAATGCCATCAGGAGATGTAGGGCTCCCAAAAGAATCCAAATCCAAAGGAAGGAAAGATAGGAAGCGGTGGTCCATAAAAAGCCAAAGTAAAGAAAACATCCTAAGGCTAATATTATAAATATAATTCCCATATCCTCTCCTTTCCCGACTTTCTCTTAAAAATTCTTTCTCCCTTAGAAAACTTTTCTCTTTAATAGACTGTTCTCTTTAATAGACTGTTCTCTTTAATAGACTGTTCTCTTTAATAGACTATTCTATTCAATAGACTGTTCACTTTAATGGAGTTTTCCCTCTAATAGATTTTTTTCTATTTGTCTTCGATTCTTCTTAATACATCCTGGGCTTCCGGAAGTACGGAAAAAAGAATCTTTAAGTTCTGCTTGGAATGGGGACAGGACTCCAGACTTTCTCCGGTATCCGCATCCTCCATGGAAAGCACCTCCGTATCCAGATTATCCCCGTTTGGCTTCATGATGGAAATGCTTTCCCCTACAGAAAACTTATTTTTCTGCTGTAGAAAGGCAAACTCTCCCTCCACCTTTTCCACTGTTCCCAGATAAATAGCTCCTGCACTATAGCTGTTATTGCCATAAATCTGATCCTCTTCATCCGGTCTGCCATAGTAGAAGCCGGTGCTATAGTCTCTAAAGGTACATTTCCGGATTTCTTCCTCATAAATCGGAAGCTTTTCCTCATACTTTTTCGGATCCTCCAGGTAATCCTGAATAGCCACCTTGTAGGTTCTGGCCACGGTAGCCACATATAGCTCCGTCTTCATTCGCCCTTCAATCTTTAAAGAATCCACTCCCGCCTCAATCAGGTCGGGAATATGGCTAATCATATTCAGATCTTTGGAATTAAAAATGTAGGTTCCCCTATCATTTTCAAACACCGGATAATACTCTCCCGGGCGCTTTTCTTCCATCAAAGAATACTTCCAGCGACAGGGATGGGTACAGGCTCCCTGGTTAGCATCCCTTCCGGTGAAAAAGCTGGAAAGCAGACACCGGCCGGAATAGGACATACACATTGCTCCATGCACAAAGGCCTCGATCTCCATATCCTCCGGGATATGGTCTCTGATTTCCTTAATCTCTGCCAAGCTTAGCTCTCTCGCACAAACCACTCTCTTTACGCCCAGCTGATGCCAGAAACGGAAGGTTTCATAGTTGGTATTGTTGGCCTGAGTGGAAATATGAATCTCCACTCCCGGCATCATTTCCTTTGCCAAAAGGAAGGCTCCCGGATCCGCAATCAATACCGCATCCATCCCCACTTCCTTTAATTCGGAAAAGTACTCTCGCATAGGCAGTAAATCCGCATTGTGGGCCAAAATATTGGCGGTGACATAGACCTTTACCCCTCTTTCATGGGCATAGTCCACCGCTTCCTTCATCTTCTCCAAGCTGAAGTTCTTGGCGTTGGCCCGGAGGGAAAATGCCTCCCCTCCCATATAGATGGCATCCGCCCCATAGTGAATGGCGGTTTTCAAGCCCTCCATGGACCCCGCCGGAATTAACAACTCAACTTTTCTATTCATAATCCTACTTTCTACTCTATGTACTGATGAACTCATTGCATTTATGAACTCACTGTATTTATGAATTCTTTGTACTGACGAAATCTTTGTACTGATTCTCTCTTTGTGCTGATTTTCTCTTGCACCAATGAACTCAATGCACCAATCTTCCTACTGCTTCACTCTATGATTTCTTGACGGAAAGACTTACTCCGTCTCCAATAGGTAAAATGGAGGTCTCCAGACTTTCCTCCCTTTGCAGAAGCCTCAGGAACTCCCGCATCCGCTTGTGAATCGTTCTCTGTCTTCTTTCCAAATAAAAGCGACTCTCCAACAATAATTCTCCCTGTAGAATATTGTCACAAAAGAGTATACCACCGGGAGACAATAGTTTCAAAATAGAAGGAAGCCAAAGAGGATATTGAGCCTTGGCAGCATCCAAAAATACAAAGGAAAACTGCTCTTTCTTTTTCAAAAGTTCCTCCAAAATCCTGCTGCCGTCCCCTTCCAATAAGGTGATTTTATCCTGATAAGAACTTGCCCCGAAGTTCTGCTTCGCCTTTTCGATTCTGGGGGAAAATTCTCCACCGTTACAATCTCCCCTTCTCCCCCTAAGGCATCCATCATCACCAGGGCGGAATAGCCTACAGCAGTCCCCAATTCCAAAATTTTAGGCTTTTTTTTCGTTTTCAAACAAACACGAAGAAGCGCTGCGGTTTCCTCCCGTAAAATAGGGACGGCCTCCGATAGCGCTTCCTTGCGAATCTCCTCCAGGAAAGCAGTTCTTTCCGGGAGGAAGGATTGTATAAATTGGCTGATTCTGTCTTTTTTATCCAAAGTACTTCCTATTCATTTTCATTTCCGCCACCGATTTCCTGATCCTCTCGGCTTTCCTCGGTGCTCTGGTCTTCCGTCTCAGTAACTAAGTTCTTATCGCTTAATTCCTGATTCTTCTTTCCCTCCTCTGTAATACTGTCCAGCATTTCCACCTGGGTCATGGCTGTACTCAGAGTGTATTTTCCCGGAAGCAACTTACTGTGGTAAAGCTTGGCTTTCAGGGCAAAGGCCTGGGCGTTTTGAATAAGTCCCAAAGACTTGGCGTTTTCTCCCACTTCCTTCCAGGACTCCCCCTCCTGAATATCCAAGGTGATTTCCCTTCCCGGTGAGGCTTCCATGGCATGGTCGTACATAAGACCATGGCCATAACGATAGGCAACTTGTACCCCCTGCAAAATCAAAAACAAAAGAAATACGAGAAAAAGAAAGCGTACAGATACACTCATCAATATTTGGGTAAATGCCCTTAAGAAGCTTCTTTTCTCCATTTTCCGTTTATACCTCCATAATTACCGGTAAAATCACAGGATTTCTCTTAATCTTCTTCCAAAGGAAGTCGGACAGCCCATCCTTAATCTGGGTCTTAATCTTACCCCAGTCGCTGACATGGGTGCAAAGACAGTCATCCACCACATCCTGCACCGCCACTCTGGCTTCTTCCATTAAATCCTCAGACTCCCTCACGTAGACGAAGCCTCGTGAAATCAAATCCGGTCCTGCCATCAGATGTCCTGAATATTTCCAGGGTAAGAACCACCACAATGATTCCGTTCTGTGCCAGGTTCTGACGGTCTCTCAGCACAATATTTCCTACATCTCCGATACCCAGTCCGTCCACATAAACACCGCCGGCCTGCACCTTTTCTTTGATGCTGTAGCTGACTTCTTCTCCATTCGCCGTGAACTCCAGTACATCACCGTTGTCCAGCATCAGGCACTTATCCTTATCTACACCGACAGATTCCGCCAGCGTTGCTGCAGATCTTCTATGATGAAATTCACCATGGAAGGGTACAGCATACTTGGGCTTTACCAGGGAGTACAAAAGCTTCAAATCCTCTGCGCAAGCATGTCCGGAAACGTGAGTATCCTGCATAATCACCTTAGCATGGAGCTTACAAAGTTCATTGACTACTCTATCTACCGCCCGCTCATTTCCGGGAATGGGGTGAGAAGACATAACCACCACATCATTGGGGCCAATGCTGACCTTCCTATGCATACCGCTGGCCATACGGGAAAGAGCCGCCATAGACTCTCCCTGAGAACCGGTAGTAATCAGAACAGTCTGCTCATCGGGATAATCCTTTAAGTTTTCAATGTCAATGAGGGTACCCTCCGGGATATGGATATATTCCAGCTCTGAAGCTACGGAGATAACATTCACCATGGAACGTCCCTCCACTACAACCTTTCTCTTATACTTTGCGGCAGTGTCGATAATCTGCTGCACACGATCCACATTGGAGGCAAAGGTTGCCACAATAATTCTGCTATTCTGATGCTCTGCAAAAATCAAATCAAAGGTTCTTCCCACTGTCTTTTCAGACATGGTGAATCCGGGCTTTTGAGAGTTGGTGGAATCGGAAAGCATAGCCAGAACGCCGTTCTTTCCCAGTTCTGCAAAGCGCTGTAAATCTATCTGATCCCCAAAAACAGGTGTGTAATCCACTTTAAAGTCTCCGGTATGGATAATCACACCGGCAGGAGTGGTAATCGCCAAGGCAGCCGCATCCTGAATAGAGTGGTTGGTCTTTACGAATTCCACCTTTAAATCTCCGAAGTTCACGGTTTGACCGAACTTCATGGTCTTCATCTTCACCAGCTTATCCAAGCCGTTTTCCACAAGCTTCCGCTGAATCAAAGCCAGGGTGAGCTTTGTGGCATAAATCGGCACATTAATCTGCTGTAATACATAGGGCAACGCTCCGATATGGTCCTCATGGCCATGGGTAATCACAAAGCCCTTCATCTTATGAATCTTGGACTTGATGTAGCTGATATCCGGAATAACCAAATCAATTCCCAACATATCGTCTGTAGGGAAGGCCAATCCGCAGTCCACGATAATCATGGTATCCTCTGTCTCAATGGCAGTGATGTTCATACCGATTTGATCCAGTCCTCCCAAGGGAATTACCTTCACAGAGCCCTGAAAACTGTGCTTGGGCTTTCTTCCCTTTGCCTTACTCTCCGATACCTCCATGGTTCCGGTGAGCAATGGGAAATGCTCCGGACTGTAAACCGGCTTATCCTCCTCCCTGCTTCTGGGTCTTAAGGGATTTTTTCTTGGGGTTGGCACGTTCATCATCCTGCTTTCCTGCTTCGCCGTTGCTCTGGCATTGGCTGTTCTGTAATTTCTCTTCCCATCAGTATTTTTAGATTTTCCAATTTGACTCTTATGAACGTTTACGATACGATGAGCCCCTTCTACCTTCTTCTTTTCACTGTTGTTGCTATTTCCGTTATTTCCTTCTTTCATTCTATTCCTTTCTTAGTCTATATTCATTTGTATTTATGTATGTTTCTTTGCATTTGTATTTTTTGCTTAGCATTTTCCTTCGGGTATTCCCTTGCCCTAACTAAAGAGGAGTTCCAATCCCGATTCCGTCTTCCTATGGCACCGTCTTTCTATGGTACTATCTTTCTATGGCTCTATCTTTCTATGGCTCTATCTTTCTATGGCACTATCTTTCTATGGTAATATCTTCTCCGGAAAGCAGCTCTGCGAAAATATCCATAATGCGTTCCGCCTCTTCTCCCTCCGCAAACTGAAGTCCGCTTCTTCGTCCTCAGGCGCGGATGTGTCCTTCATCACATAGCAAACGCCGTCTTCCCCTTCTTTGGCATCGGTAACCAAAATATAGGTCACCCCCTGTACCACAGTCTCCTCCAAAATCTCCAACTCTAAATCATCTTCTTCTGAACGTAAACGAATTCTTCCGCCTTCCATTTTACCCTTCCTCTCTGTTTCGAAGGTAATCCTCTAAAATTACCTGAGCAGCTACCTGATCTAAAACTTCCTTTTGTCTATCCTTGGGAACTCCGTTTTCTCGCAAAATTTCTTCCGCTTCCATGGTACTGAGCCTTTCATCATACAAATGTATGGGAAGCTCTATTTTTTTCTGCAACATTTCCTGAAAGGCCAGAACCCGTTCTACCCTTTCTCCTTCACTACCGTCCATGTGGCAGGGATAACCCAGAACCAACTCTTCCACCTGATATTCCTTGCAAGTTTCCTGAATTTCTTCTACGGTCTTTCGTAATTTTCCTTCTCTTTCCCGCCAAATGGTTTTAAGAGGCTGAACAATGAGACCCAAAGGATCAGTGATGGCGAGCCCCACTGTTTTGGATCCGTAATCTAATGCCAAAATCCGCATACTACTCCTACTGAAACTGAAGAAAAGGTCTCTCCGGAACTCCAGACAGACCAAAAAAGCTTATGACTTTTTTAATTTACTCTCTACATAATTCCGCATCAACTCTTCCAGGAGTTCATCCCGCTCTACCTTATTAATCAGGCTTCTGGCCCCCTTATAGCTGGTAATATAGGTCGGATCTCCGGACATAATGTAGCCCACTATCTGGTTAATAGGGTTATAGCCCTTCTCTGTCAACGCTGTATAAACTTCCTTTAATACCTCTGATGCCGCCAAACTGTTCTGCACCGGTTTAATAATCTGGGTATGGTTCATCTCATTATTCATAAAAACACGTCCCTCTCAAAACTTGCCTTATTCTATCTCATTTTTATCGATTTCGCAAGTCCGCTTTCCTTACTTTCTTTTTACAGTCCCCGTGATTTCCTACACAATATGACGACAAAAAAAGGCCAAAGAATAAGTTCTTTAGCCTCTTTTTCCTATCCCTGCATCAATGTGTTTTTCGAAAAGTATCGATGATTTAGGGAAATTTTCTATTAACCCTGAAATTTTGCTGCAGATTCTCCTGCGATTTTTCCAAAAACAGTAAAGTCTGCAACAGCATTTCCTCCTAAACGGTTAGCCCCGTGTACTCCTCCGGTAACTTCTCCTGCCGCAAAAAGTCCGGGAATTGCATTGCCGTTCTTATCCAAAACCTCGGTGACTTCATTGATGCGCAGTCCTCCCATGGTGTGATGTATGCCGGGAGTTACCTTAATGGCATAGAAAGGTGCTGTATCCAAGGGTTCCGCAAAGCTGGTTCGTCCAAATGCGGTATCCTCTTTCTTTGCTACACTTTCATTCCAATCCGTCAAGGTCTTTTCAAAGGCATCCTCGGGAACACCCATTGACTTAGCCAGACTCTTGGCATCTTCTCCTGTTACGGTATAACCGGATTTAATATAGCCCTGAATGACTGCGGATTTCTCCACCATCTTGTTATCAAGCACAAGGTATACCTGAGAATTGGTCTGCTCAATCTCCGCCTTGGATACCGCATCTCTGGTTCCCACTTCATCGGTAAAACGAAGACCTTCCTGGTTCACTAAATAGCACCGTCTCCTCTTAAGCCCTCAGTGATAAGATGTGCATCATTTGTGGTCACTGTGGGGTGAATCTGAATCTGATCCATATCTACAGTGTCCGCTCCCAAGGCTTCCGCCATGGTAATTCCCTGTCCCAAGGCACCGGCTGCATTTGTGGACATATAGCCCTTTAAGCTTGGCTGGTACTTTTCCACCATCTCCTTGTTGGCTGCAAAACCGCCGGTAGCTACGATAACCACAGGAGCCTTAACCTCTACGGAGTTGCCGGAGCTGCCCTTGGCCTTGACACCGGAAATTTTTCCATCCTCGGACTTGGTAATTTCTTCCGCGGTTACGGAAGTCAGTAAGGTAATCTTATCCCGTTTTTTCAGATTCTCTTCTAAAACAGGAATCATGTAAGAACCTACCGCAATAACCTTACCGTTCTCATCCACAGGACGATGAATTCTCTTTACGGAAGCTCCTCCGAAGGAACCTACATTATGAATGGTCATTCCTAATTTTTCCAGATAATCAATAGCCGGACCGGATTGTTCAGCCAATACCTTGACTAAAGTAGGATTGTTCTTGCCCTTTCCTCCTACCATGGTATCCAGTTCCATCAGCTCTACGGAATCAAAATATCCTTCCGGATTTGCCTGATAAGCGGCATATTGCTCCTTTACCTTTGCCGCTAAGGCGGTAATGGTTTCATTGTCACTGTACTTTTCCGCAGCTGTCGCCAGGGTTTTCTCTACGCCTGCACCTTCTTCAAAGCTATTCTCGTTCTGCCACTTGGTCGCAGCCGCATTCATACCTCCTGTTGCACGGATAGAGTTTCCTCCCACCATTGCCTGACTTTCCAAAATCACAACGGATTTTCCCAAATCCGCTGCGGTAATAGCGGAAATCATTCCTGCACCGCCGGCACCGATGACTACCACGTCCGCCTCAAGATTCTGGTCTTTCGCAGGCTCTGCATTACTGCTTCCGCCACTGGGAGTGCTAAACTTATCTGTAGAGAAGCCCATTTCCTTAATCGCCTGCTCTACGCCGGTACGGAGAGCCGTGCTGGATACGGTTGCCCCTGCAATACCGTCCACGTTAAAGCTTTGTTGCTCCACCATCAATGCCGGAAGAGCTTCCACTGCTTTACTTCCGATACCCTGGGTTTCAGAATTGCTTAAGACATTTACCCCATAGAGTTTGTCCGCATCTGCGGTAACCTCCAATGTCATGTCTCCTCCGAAACCGGCTACAGTAACCTTCTGTGTCTTAGCCGTATCCGGTGCGTCCACCTTTCTCGCCTGTTCTGTATTCCAAGAACGAATTCCTAAAATCACAGCACAGAGAATACCGGCGAGAATCACCAAGTAAGATAAAAATTTCTCGTTCTTCATGCTACTCCTCTACTCTTAAAAAACTCCTACTCCTGCATCGTTATATTTATAACATAAATTCTCTTATTTTGACTATTAGCAAAAACTCGCGGAAAAATAAGTATTTTCCGCGAGTTTCTATCATTTTTTACAAATTTACAATGCATGGGCAAAGATATACTTCTTTTACGCCTTTTTCTCCTCTACAAACTGTAAAAGAAGCTTTTCGGAGCGATCTACAAACTGCTTCATCTCTTCTCCGTTCAGGCTGGCATTTTGAATACGGGCAAGGTCATAAATCTGCTCTTCAAGAAGCTTACCTTCCTCTGTTTCCAAAAGAGCCTCGTGCTTAAGAAGATAATCCACTAAGGGATGCTTTTCATTTAACACCAAACTCTCCTCCAAAGGAAGTTCTCCCATGGGCATGCCGGAAATAGCATACATTTTCATCATCTCCTGCATTCTTCTGGATTCCTCGGAAATGGATAGCAGAGCAGCCGGTGTATTCGACAACAGCCTTTCCAGTTTAATCTTCAGCTTATCCTTTGCAAGATTCTTTTGGAAACTCTTTTCCAATTTTTCTGAAAGGCTTTGAAGATTTTTCTGTTCCTCCTCGGAAAGCTTCTCCTGCATAGCCTCCTGGAAGTCTGCATCGATTCTTTGGAAACGCAGTCCTTCATTTTTCGCTTCTAATTCTGTAATAAAGGCAGAATCGATTCTTTCCGTGAGGTAAACCGCTTCCTTCTTATGCTCTTTAAAGATGCGAATATACTGACTCTGGGCTAAGGCATCGGAAACATAGTAAACTCTTTGTAGCTTTTCCTCCTGCTTTTCCCCATCGCCGGACTGCTCCGCGGTACCGCTTTCATTTGTATTTTCATCGGAAGCCTGCTTCTCCTTCTGCTGACTCTCCTCAGAACTCGTATCCCCGGTATTCTCGGAAGCAGTCTCTGAATCGTCCTTTTTCTCCTTAAGCTCCGGTAAGGTCAGATATTTATCATCTAAATCCTTAAACAGGATATAGTCCTTCATTTTCTCTGCAAACTTTTCATCTCTAAGAATACCGTACTTGATAAAGGGAGAAATGTCATCCCAATACTTCTCATAATTCTCACGATCCGTCTTGCATAAACCGGAAAGCTTCTCAGCCACCTTTTTCGTGATGTAATCGGAAATTTTCTTTACAAAACCGTCATTCTGCAGCTGAGAACGAGAAACATTCAAAGGAAGATCCGGACAGTCAATCACACCCTTTAAAAGAAGCAAATATTCGGGAATGACCTCTTTGATATTGTCTGCAATAAAGACCTGATTATTATAAAGCTTGATAGTTCCCTCGATGGATTCATACTCCGAATTAATCTTCGGGAAATACAGAATTCCCTTTAAATGATAGGGGTAATCCATATTCAAATGAATCCAGAACAAAGGCTCCTTATAGTCATGGAAGGTCTTTCGATAAAAAGTCCAGATACTGCTCTTTTGTCACAGTGGAAGGAGACTCTCCCCAAAGCGGATGGATTTCATTCAGGAGTACGGGGCGCTTTTCAATCTTCAGCCTTGCCTCCGTTTTTTTCTCCTCGCCCTTCTCGTCCTTTTCTACCTTCTCCGGAATCTCTTCCAAAACAACATCTCCGGGAAGCTTTTCAGAGGCCAAAATTTCCTGGCTGTCCTTAGGAAGCTTCTCCAGATAAATTTCAACCGGCATAAAGGAACAATACTTTTCAATAATGGAACGCATTTCCCATTCATTGGCATACTTTAAGCAGTCATTGTTCAAGTGAAGGGTAATCTCCGTACCGTGAGAAGACTTACTGCCTTCCGTCATGCTGTAATCCGTTCCGTCATCACAGGACCAATGCACCGGCTTTGCGTCCTTTTTATAAGAAAGGGTTTCGATTTCTACCCGATCGGCAACCATGAAAGCAGAGTAAAATCCAAGACCGAAATGGCCGATAATCTGATCGCTGTTGGCTTTATCTTTATACTTTTCAATAAAATCCGCCGCACCGGAAAAAGCAATCTGCGTAATATACTTTTCTACTTCTTCCTCCGTCATACCGATACCGTTATCCTTAAAGCAAATGGTTTTTGCATCCGGATTCACGATAACGCTTACTCGACCTTTATAGTCTGCCGGCTTCTCCCATTCGGAAATCAAGGCAAGCTTCTCCAGCTTAGTTACCGCATCGGTAGCATTGGAAATCTGCTCACGTACAAAAATGTCCTGATCGCTATACATCCATTTCTTGATAATGGGGAAAATATTCTCACTATGAATTGATAAAGATCCTTTTTTTTCCATAAAATACCTCTCTTCTACTATATAAAATTTGATAGCTTAAACCCTATCTCTCCTATAGCTCCTATAGCTCCTATAGCTCCTATAGCTCCTATAGCTCCTATAGCTCCTATGGAGCACCAAACAGGAAGAGTATAACACAATTATTAGCACTCATCAAGTATAAGTGCTAATAATTCATTTCTTCATACTTTTTGGGGTTATTTTTATATCTATTTAAGAACTGTAAAAGGAAAGATTTTTAAACTATAAAAAAAAGATTATAGAAAAAAAGAACAATGCAGCACATTGTTCTTCATGGAACCGCAGGGACTCGAACCCTGGACCGATCGGTTATGAGCCGAGTGCTCTAACCAACTGAGCTACGGTTCCGTAAATGATTATAAGAAAATCTATCCATTTTAGCAAGTTGTTAAGAAATCTATAAACAGTAAAAAATACATACCTGCTAAATGAGATACAAACTATATATATCTTATAAGATAGAAAAAGCCTAAGCTACGCTTAGGCTTAAGCCGATATTCGGACTCGAACCGAAGACCTACTGATTACAAATCAGTTGCTCTACCAACTGAGCTATATCGGCATACCTGTAAACCACATATCTCTTGATTATTCTTCCTAGACTTTAGACAAAAACCAGACGCATTGGATAAGCCCTCGACCTATTAGTAACTGTCAGCTGAATGTATTACTACACTTACACCTCAGTCCTATCTACCTCGTTCTCTTCAAGGGGTCTTACTCTTGCGATGGGATATCTCATCTTGAGGTTGGCTTCACGCTTAGATGCCTTCAGCGTTTATCCATTCCCAACTTGCCTACCCTGCTATGGGATTGATTCCCAACAGGTACAGCAGAGGTCAGTCCATCCCGGTCCTCTCGTACTAAGGACAGATCCTCTCAAATATCCTACGCCCGCGCCGGATAGGGACCGAACTGTCTCACGACGTTCTGAACCCAGCTCGCGTACCGCTTTAATGGGCGAACAGCCCAACCCTTGGGACCGACTTCAGCCCCAGGATGCGATGAGCCGACATCGAGGTGCCAAACCTCCCCGTCGATGTGAACTCTTGGGGGAGATCAGCCTGTTATCCCCAGGGTAGCTTTATCCGTTGAGCGATGGCAATCCCACTTTCATACCACCGGATCACTAAGTCCGTATTTCTACTCTGCTCGGACCGTCGCCCTCGCAGTCAAGCTCCCTTATGCCTTTGCACTCTTTGGATGGTTTC
>BNJT01002906.1_pt1 | contig 75707 bp, 89 predicted proteins | sample 8540491 | NCBI WGS metagenome assembly BNJT01 (sample SAMD00202455, study PRJDB9452) | human saliva metagenome | host: Homo sapiens | reverse complement strand
ATAGACCGTATCAGGGAGAGCGGGAAGAGGGGCGGTAGCCCGACGCTTACGCTGTGCCGCGAGAGGTAGCGCAGTAAGAAGGATCAGAAGGCACATAGTAATGCTCCCTTTTGATTGAGAATATGTACCATAGTTATAGTAGTTCTTTCCTGAGATGGAGGGATAGCTCCCTGCCCTACTCCTCGTCCTCTGTAGTTACCCCGAACTCGGAGAGGTCTGTTAGATAGCGCCCACCGTCTTTGCGCGTGCAGTAGCTAAGCCACTCCAGATCCAGTACCAACTTCTTCAAGCGACGACCCTGCTTCAGAGCCTCCTCTATCACAGCCGAAGGCACCTCCTCCGTACAAGGGATATAGCCTCAGGGCATTCAAGAGTACGGGATGCAGAGCCTCGGGGTTGATGGCATCAGAAGGAGCCGTGTAATAAAGACCCAAGAAATCTGACAGACAGTAGCGCGTGTGGAACACAGGATGAGACCCGAATGCCCTCGCTTGTCACCCGCACGATATAGATCTGCTTAGGCAGGCACCTGAGATCATAGGGTGTAGTCATTCACCAGCTTATCGAGGCGATTCATCGAGGTAAACTTCACGCCACGAAGCCACTCCTGCGAACGCTCCACGGGCTCCTCCTTCACATAGAAGGCGAGGAGGCGCGGCTTATTGACTTTTGAGCGAAACTCATCATCCACCGAAGCATAGTAGTAGCGGAAAGCGGGATAGCTCGCGGAGTCCTGCACCCCACGCCAGGCGGGAGCAAGGAACTCCCACCCTGCGTTAATCATCTCCTTCGGACCACGCTTGCGTCTCTCTCGAGGCGCTCATCCAGAGGCATCGCGACGCCACTGTAGACTCTGCTGGTAGTGGTCGAGGAGATAGATCGTGTCAGGGAGAGATGTTATGCCATTTCGCCTACGATTCGCAGCAAATTCCTCTTCCGTGGGAGGAGACGGTATGTACGCAGGATCACACTTATCCAGCTTCTGATACTCCTCATCTTCATAGCATATATAGTAGCTAAGCCAGGGCACAGTAAGATTATGCGCCCTCAAGCGACGGCTCTCGGCAAAAGCTTCTTCACAAGCAGCCACCGAAGGACCACGCTCCGACCCTGGGGCTTCATACGAATAGAAGGTTGCGGAATGCAACCCTTCGGGGTTAATCCGAGTAAATCTAAACCCCAACGATTGGAGTGCCGCATGCAACCGACTTGTCCAGCTACACTCCGTGTGGAACACCGAGTACATCTGGACAGAATCACCCGTGACCCGCACAATGTAGATTTGCTTAGGCAGACGACTGAGATCGCTCTCCTCGTAGTCCACCAGCTTATCGAGGCGATTCATCGGGGTAAACTTCACGCCTCGAAGCCATTCCTGCGAGCGCGCCACAGGCTCCTCCTTCACATAGAAGGCAAGGAGGCGCGGCTTATTGGTACTCGACCGTAATTCATCGTCCATCGAAGCATAGTAGTAGCGGAAGGCGGGATAGCTCGCAGAGTCCTGCACCCCACGCCAAGCGGGAGCGAGGAACTCCCACCCAGCGTTAATCATCTCCTTATAATTATGCTTAGCCTTAGCGCGGCTGATCTTATCAGGATCTCTCATCCAGTGCCGGCTCTCTTGATAGTGATCCAGCAGATAGACCGTATCAGGGAGAGCTGGAAGAGGGGCGGTAGCCCGACGCTTACGCTGCGCGGTAAGGGGTAGCGCAGTAAGGAGTATAAGAAGGGAAAGGAGCGGCAAGCGATGCCGACGAGGAGTATGACAGGTCATCATACAGAACGGTGTTTTAGGAGTTAGCGTAGTCTGTGCTGCGTGGTGTGAAGCCTTGAGCTTGGAAGGGCAACGACCTCATCCTCAAAGGTAGTGATTTTCTCCACCAAACAATACGGCCTGCCAAGCCCCTCAAGACAATAGTACCCAGCTACTTTACCCTCATTCATCCGAAGGCATACACAGCAGACTTATCGAGGGAGCGGAGTGGAGCAATAGTCGTTCGGCGTCAGACCAATAGTGGTATCGGGTACAAACGAGTAGTGGTATGCATACGAAACGAGTAGTGGTTTTTCTCTATCTACGCACGTAGTCTTAAAGACCAGGTACGTCAATCTAAATATCCACGTACGTAGATATTAGAGCCACGTACGTAGCCCAAACTTATCTGCCACTCGTCCGCAACTTTTATCCCTACGCAGAGCAACAACCTAATAGAGGTCACTTCACAAAGCTATATAGCTTCGCACCGAAAGCTATATAGGAATCAGTCCAAAGCTATATAGCTTTCTTCGCCATCCTATATAGCTATATATGGGACCATTGCGCAAAGGCACTAAGAATGAAGACATAAAGAGGGCCCGTAGACCTAATCATCTACGGGCCCTCTCGTGTAATAGGAGCCTATCGGCAAGCAGTCAAGTGGCCGACTGCGATCGTATCACCACCCCCAGCGAAGGAGTGTCCGGCGGTAGAGGCGAGTGCTATGCGGCGGAGCGTGTCATTCTCGGGTACCAGAGGTACTCATAGCGCCACCAGAGCTTGTCCCCGACTTCGATGACCTGCTTGCCACGGTGGACTGTCGTCACTTCGGCCAAGATCTCCTCCTGGGTACACTGCTCACGCTGGTAGGGATTGCCGTCGCCTCGCAGGGTGAAGACGCCTCCGTCGATACGCACGATGCGGTGCACCAGATAGCCACGGGCGATGCGCGCCAGGACGACGCGCCCCACCTGATAGGAGTCTTCGGTGAGAGGTGAGAGGACGATCTGATCCTTTCCTCCGCGGATGAAGGGGCGCATACTCGAGCCACGAGGCAGCAGACGAGGGCGCTTGCCCTCAGCGATACGGCTAAGGATCTCGGCGAAGAAGAGCTCGTTGTGTATCAGCAGCTCACGGCGCATAGATGTCGTCTGGGGAGAGTGCCCCATACTAAGAGGCAGATTGAGCGAGGAGCGCTTCGGTCAGACGTACCGCTGCTTCGTCAGGACGGCAGTCGAGGCGGTACACGGGTACGCGCTCCAGCACATCAGCGACGGTATCGAAGGTAGCCAGATGGCGGACCTTATCCGAGTGGAGGAAGGTAGGGAGGAGTAGATCGAGTCGAAGCTATCACGGTACCGCGGAGCTTCGTGAGCTTGTTCTCAGAACTCTGATAGAGATGGACGAAGGCAACTACTCGTGCCGAAGCATTGCGGTAGCAAGGTGTGCTTCCGCTCCAAGGGCAGCCGTAGACGCGCACTTCACCGTCGTCCATGATACGCACGATGGGAACCGTCGTCATTGAGGAGACGCGCACCAGGGACGAACTGACGCCACAGACGGCTATGCGTCTCTTACCCGTACCGCTGACACCGAGGAAGATCAGGGCACGACCATTCAGCTCAGTGACCGAAGCGTGGACCTTGAGTACGTGCTTAGGTGCGATAGCTACACCGTAGGCGATCGTGATCAAGCGGTTGATGAAGAAGAATGCCGAGGGGTCATCGAGCAAGACATCTGAGCGCACCTCCTTCCAGTCACGATCGACCTCGATAGCGTGGGAGCCTTGGCGCGTAGCGATCTCGAGACGGCGCTGGTCATCGACGAGCTTGTACACAGGGCACGTACGCCTTCGGAGAGCTTGTCTTCGAGGAGCGTCTTGGGCTGGTCTGACGAGAGGCTCTCGCCCCCACGGAAGGTAAAGAGTGGTTCACAGCCATCGGGAAGCTCAGGGCGCCAGGAAGAACCGTAGTTGGGGGAGCAGTTCACGGGTAGCCTCAGTAGATGGGGTATAGAGCAGGATATACTCTTCAGCGATGCGATAGATGAGTTGTTCGTCCATAGTGATGTAGAATTTATTAGCTATGAGCAGGAGTATAGCGCTTCATAGCGAGGAAGAGTCGAGGAGCGGTGAGGAAGAGCGTACGACGGAAGCGCTCTCCAAGGGGTGCCGCAGGGTAACAAAGCTACGAAGGCGGCGGGTATAGGGGGCGAAGGGCTGCGAGAGCCCAGGAGCCTCCTTCTCGTGGCGCATTGCCCACAGAGAGAAGATCAAGAGGCGACGGTAGAGCGTCTCATGCAGGAGCAGCGAGGGTACTCGGGCGAGGTCGCCCCAATGGGAGACCTCGAGATCCAGGAGATTCTCAAAGAGGTAGACAAGGCGCTTGTCATAGACCTCGGTGATGCTCCCCACTCGAGTACGCGGTAGCAGTAGCCGAACCGTGAGAGGTAGCGGTAGCGTGTAGCACGCGTAAGTGCCTCGAAGATAAAGGGAGTGTCTTCGTAGGGGGCGCCCCACAGGGAAGCGCAGTCGTCCCCCATCGTAGCGGTGCGGAAGATCTTCCCCAAGCCATCCCCGTGACACCAGAGAGGGCAGCGAGGCTTTGGAGGGCTTCCTGTGAAGAGAGTTCCTCCCAGCAGCCAGCACCAGGCGCTCAGCGCCCGTGACGGCAGTTGATCTCGGTATAGCCGAGCTCGAGGATATCAATGAGCGGGTTCGCCGATAGGACGTTCATCGGCTGCTCCAAGGCATCCTCGGGCAACCAGTCGTCAGAGTCCACGCAGACGAAGAAGTCCCCACGGATCACATCCATAGCAGCATTGCGCGCTGCGGAGGTCCCAGCATTCGCCTGATGGATGAGACGGATACGAGCATCACGCTCGGCATAGGTATCACAGATCGCCCCACTACCATCGGTAGAGCCGTCATCGACGACGATCACCTCCAGTGCCGAGTAGGGACTGGCTGAGGATCGAGTCGAGGCACTGCTCGAGGTAGGGCGCTACGTTGTAGAGCGGGGACTATGACCGAGAGAAGCGGCGTGGGTAGACTCATTGAATAAGATAGGGTGAAGGGGCGCCCTAAAGTACTGCCCTTCGGCTACTCAGAGTAGAGTAGCAAGGAGTATGAGAGAGTCCCCACCCCGTCCTCTTGGATGGGGTGGGACTCTATGGAGATTAGCGGAGTATCAAGCGGCGCAGAAGACCCTTTTTTTCTTCTTCTTGTTGCCGTAGCCGTAGCCATAACCGTAGCCATAGCCATAGCCGTAACCATAGCCGTAGCCGTGACCACTCTCGGTAGCACCGTTGAGGACGATCGACATATTCGTCAGGATGTTCTCATCATAGAGGTGCTGCAGCTCGGGCAGAGCGACGGCGGTCGAGACTAGCCAGCACGCAGGACGAAGATCGTCAGGTCGGCGATACGGTTTGCGATAGCTGCGTCAGCTACGCTACCGAAGGGCACGTTGTCGAAGAGGACGAAGTCAAACTGCTCAGCGAGCTTCGCTGCCAGCTCATCGAGGCGCTCTCCGAGGAGAAGCTCAGCGGGGTTAGGAGGTACCGCACCCGAGGTGATGACCTGAAGCTTCGGCGCATTGGGGTCCTTACGGAGGATCTGATCAAGGCGTACGTCGGGGTTAGAGAGATACTCGGTAGCCCCCATACCAGCCAGACCGATACGACGCGAGAGCGTACCCTTACGGAGGTCAAGGTCGACGAGGACGACGCTGTGACCAGCGAAGGTGAGCGTCTGAGCGAGGTTGTATGAGACGTATGACTTACCAGCGGACTCCCCGAAGGAGGTGAAGATAACCTTCTTCGCTTTCTTACCTCCGGTGCCGATCGTGAAGCGCGTGTTCTCACGCAGGACACGGAAGGCCTCGGAGGTTTCGTCACCACCCTGCTCGCGTACACCGCGAGGCTGAGCCTTCTTGCCACCACGCTTCTCTTCCTGGGGAATATCCCCAAGGAAGGGAATTGAGACGCAGTCCGCGACGTCCTTACGCGAGCGGATCTTATTGTCCGCCAGCAGACGGATGATGAGGGTAGACCGAGGGAAGGAGAATCCCAATAAGGATAGCTATAAAGACGACGCGCAGAGTATTGGGGCTGACGGGCTTCGAGGGAGCATCATCCATATCGAGTACATAAGCGCTTTCCTGCGTCATAGCCTGACGGAGAGCATACTCCTCACGCTTATTCAGCAGCTCCGTATAGAGGCGCTGGCGGATCTCCAGACGACGATCAATATCCGCCTTCTCACGTACCCTGAGTAGAAACCTCTGGGAGCTTCGAGAGGAGGCTTGACTGCTGCCCCTGGGTATCCTTGAGGCGCATACGCAGTACAGCAGCCTGCTGATTGAGGCTTTCGATAGCGTTCTTACGCAGCTGAGAGAGTGCGTTGTCGTACTCGGTGATGACAGGGTTCTCCGTACTACCACCAGCACCTTCGACAAAGCTTATCACGCTGCGACTTGAGCTGGTTGTACTGAGCGATATAACCATCCAGCGCCTGATCGGGTACCCCGACGTTCAGCGGGAGGTAGCCGTTCTTACGGTGCGAGTTGGAGAACTCAGAGAGCATATAAGAGATGAGCTTCAGCTGAGTCTCAATCTGCAAGGCATCCCGCTTCACTCTCGAGTGAGCGCGAATTATAGACACCGACCTTGCCTTCGAAGTCAAGGGTGCGGTTATTCATAAGGAAGCGCTCCATATCCCCTTCGACAAGACCAAGCTCCTTACCGAGAGCGGCAAGACGTTCGTTCACGAAGTCGGAAGTATTCTTAGATACCTCATTGCGCATATCCATTTCCTCTTGATTGTAGGCTGAAACCTGAGCAAGGAGGATATCGAGTGCACGCTTCTTCGTACGATCTTGCAGGTGAAGAGTGAGCGTTGATGCACGATTCTTGGGACCAGCAACAACAATGGTATGCTGATAGTAGCGCACCGTTTGAGTGAAGGGCAAGCGATTGACCTCAATGTGCTTATACTCCCAAGGGGTATTGAAGTTCTGACGAGGCTCAATGATGAAACGCTCATCGCCTAGTTGTGCGGGGGACGTTCAATGGCACAACCTGGCTCTTGCCCGATGAAGCAGGAGTGACACGCACGTGACCAGCATCTTGGAAGGCTACTTCGAAGGTACTCTTTCGCTCAGTCGTATCAAGAAACTTCATTGAGAACGGAGCATCGGTGTAGAGTTCAAGAGTACGCAGACCACTCTTCACATTATAGAAGACATTAGCATTGGTACATTCTAACCGTACGCTCCAGCACACGACGAGATACCAGCTGTACATGCTCATTGTCCATGTTCAGACGTGCTGTACGCGCATAGCGAAGCATCTCCGTATCCATCATCGCACGCTGTGAGGCATCCTTGATGAAGATCTTCACCATGGACTCATAGACATAGGGGCGCTTGGCATTCTGATAGAGGGCTACAGCTAGCACAACTCCGATGCTCAAGAGATAAAGCCACCAAAAACGTAGGAGGTAGTTAAAGAGATCGAGTAGATTAGTCTCAGATGTCTTTTCTCCAGCCTGATTAGGTCGATTCTTTTTGTGTAGACATAGGAGCTATGGACTAACGCTTGAAGAGGGCTATAAGAGCCGCTGCAGAGAGAGCTGTTGAGAGAGCTGTCGTCACATACCCGAGAGTAGAAAGAACCTTCTGCTCTGTATCACGGGTGCGGTAGCGGAACTCAGCATAGATGATGTCATTCTGCTGAAGGTAGAAGGCAGGCGACTCAAAGATATTCTTCGAGAGCATATCCAAGCGGTAGTAGACATACTCATTGCCTATACGGCGGATAACATTAAGTTTACTGAAGTCAGTATGCTCGGAGAGTCCACCAACGGTAGCGATGAGCTCAAGAATATTTGTCTGAGCATTATCCAAGTGGAAAGAGCCTCGATCTGTGATCTGAGCGGTGGTTGTACCACCTTGTACCAAGCCTTGGAAAGCACCAAGGAGATAGACACGTAGGTTGGCAAACTTTGTGATGACGCGAGCATCCGTCAGGTAGCGACCTGCCGTGAGCTTCGTACGAATCACTTCGCTTACCTGCTCCAAGCTTAGCCCCAGGACGGGGACATCACCAATGATAGGGAACTGAATATTCCCCTGAGCATCGACCAAATAAGAGGAGCTAGTATCGGCAGGAGCGACATTCGCTGTGTTCAGGAGACACCCCCAACAACGGTGGTAGGAGCAGTAGCCTGAGCCACCTGGCGGGTATTGAAGGGGACCGTCAGCTCAGGGTTGCGTATGCTCGTCACGAGGATACGGAGCTTATCGCCCTTCTGCACAACGATGCCAGTGTCACGCTTGACACCATAGGTACCTAGCGATCTCAATATCCTGCAGGTAATTCGTCTTCTTGGTACGAATCACAAGAGGAGAGCGCACAGAGCGAGAGGACACCGAGGGCAAGTGTCCAGGCGTGAGAGAGTCTCTTGATCATTATCATAGGGGTATATTACTCAGAATTTCTTACCAAATATAATAGAAAAGGCTGTAAGGAAGATAATCTTAACGTCCGTAAAGAGCGAATAGTTATCCAGATACTTGAGGTCGAGACGCAGGCGCTCCAGCATCTTCTCAATGGTATCAGTATACCCATTGTAAAAGAGTAGCATAGGAGAAGAGCCCTGGACGGACCGCATAGAGACGAACGTAGTCAGGGTTGCGCTCCATAATCTGGTCAACGAAGAACTGGCGCTCGGGACGAGGTCCGACAAACGACATCTCCCCTTGATTACATTCCAGAGCTGGGGGAATTCATCGAGATGGTGAGCGCGAATGAACGCACCAACCTTCGTCAGACGACTATCCCCATCGGTGAAGAGCTGAGGACGATTCCCCGCCTCTGCATCCATACGCATAGAGCGGAACTTATATAGCGTGAAGGGTTTACCCTTGTAGCCAATACGTTCCTGGCGATATATGACATCCCCTTGGAGTCTTCCCACTTAATAAGCAGGGCGATCAGAGCGATCAGGGGGAGAAGAAAAATCAGCGAAACCAAGGCTAAGGTAAAGTCAAAGGCTCGCTTGATGATGCGTTCGAAAGTATTCATTACTCGATCTATTTTTGAAGGATTTAGGAGTTCGGTATAGATATTGATCAGACTATTGATCATCTCATCTTTAGTAAAGACGTCATAGAAGCGACGACGAGCGCCCTTGCTATAGGGTCTTCCAAAGCTCTGGATCATCACATATCTTATGGATAGCCTCTGCCAAGGCAGATGCATCTTCGACTGGGACATTGATCCCAGAGACCCCGTCTTCATTGACCCAAGAAACCCCTGATTCGGGAATCTTTGTCGCCACGACAGGACGGGAGAGGGACATTGCTTCGACCAAAACAATGGCATAAGCCTCCGTTTTGATCGTAGAGCTGAGGCAGAAGACATCACAAGCTGCAAAGTAGGCTGGTTTGAGCTTATCAGAGATAAAGCCAAGGAACTTCACTCGCTCTTGCAAGCCAAGCTTCTCGGTCTGGGTCAAAAGCTCTGCACGCAAGGGACCATTCCCTCCAATAAGCAAGACATAGTCACCGCTAAGATGTGTCATAGCCTCGATCAGATGGTGGTACCCCTTATAAGGGACAAGACGCCCCATATTGAAGACAATCTTCTTACCTGGATATTGCGCACGTATTGCCTCGATCTCATCTGAGAGCCAAGGATAGGGATCTACGCCGATTGGGAGAAAGGACGTTTTCTCCTGTACCTTACGAAGGAAGGGCGACTCCTCGACATAGACTGGAGTTGTCCCCAAGATCAGGTTTGCACGACGAATCAGCCAGCTCTGGAAAGGGGAGAAGAAGCGTAGCAGGAACTTCTGCTTTAGGATATCACTGTGCCAGTGTAAGACCACCTTCCCTCGGTACCCAGAAAAGAAGAGGGCCAATGTAGCCATAGGATCGGGATGGTGCACATGGATGATATCATATTCTGAACAGATACGCCGAAGGCGGAAGATCATCTCAGGGGAGATCATCGTCGCAGCCAGCTTTATCAGAGTCTTTGTACGAAAGATTCGTGACTCCTCGGAGAAGACGATATCAGTCGTCTCCCCATCATATGAGGCACAGAGCATATCTGAGGCAAAGCCTCGCTCAGCAAGGCCCTCAGTGAAGATCTCCATAACCTTCTCCACTCCACCTTTGATGGGGTAGAACTTACCAAGTTGTAGAACTTTCATCTTACAATATCTTGTGCCTAAGGAGTAGGCTGGGTAAAGCTATTTGGTTGGGTAGCACTATCGTTTGACAGGAGGAGCTCAAAGAGTTCAGCCCACGAGCGTGCACTAGGAGCCTGCAAGGGACGCTGTGGGACAGGCTGTAGCTGAGTATGATCTCCTCGAAGAACTCGCTCCATAGCATCAGCCAAGGCTACGGCAGAGCTCGGATCAAAAGAATCCCACAGCATCAGCACCAGCTGCTGTCTCGTGAGCAAATGGGAGATCCGACAAGAGCATCGGGCGATTATAGGGAAGGAATTCCGAAATTGGGAGTCCCCAAGTTTCGATCCGTGAAGGGAAGACCAAGCAGTCAGTACTGGCATAAGTATCCTGGAGCTTATCGCGAGACATAAATCCAGCAAAATCAAGGCTACTCACATTGCCCCACGTAGAGTGAAGCCACTGTGCATACTTATTTTCTGTCCCATCAATGGTGAGGACCGTACGGAAGGTTCCCACTCCTACACGCTGCTCCAAAAATACGGGTAGCCTCGGTAAGAAGCTCAAAGTTCTTATGCGCATCAGCTGTCGCAGCAAAGAGGAATGTGAACTGATGACTGTCTGACGGAATCGTAGACTCCTTGGGTGGCAGTTGCTCTCGCTGAGGTGGCGCTACGATGAAGCGATCTTCCGAAAGGCCAAACATCTTGCTAAAGCCCTCTCTCAACCACTGTTGCTGGACGATCAGGTAGCGATTGCGACGTATTCCAATTTGGTAGGCGAAGCGAGTAAACATCGCAAAGAGTGGAATCTTCTTATCAAAGCGAAAGTCTCGCAATCTCCAGCGCAGGAATGGGAAAGAGGTCTGGCAGTAGACAGCCTGACGATGAGCTTGCACCCGTGGAGTCGTATCGTGCAGGGAAAGCCACAAGTCTATTGATCCCAGCTCACGAGAAATTTTCCCCATAGTCACATACTCACACCAGAGGCGCTTCCCCCACCCATCGATTGCCCAGGGTAACTCAATGTACTGGATGTTGGGGTAGTCTGCCAGCTCCTGCTTATGGACCAAAGCCGTGACTTGACAGTCGTGCCCAGGAGCCCATTCAGATAGGAAAGCGAGGCACTGACGGAGGATCGTCAATGTCCCCCCCTTGCGGAGATTGACTGCGGAGATGACAATCTGCTTCATACCGTAGAGGATTAATTGGGGACAAGTGATGAGAAGAGGTCCAACCACTGCCCCATCACGGCATCCACGTCATAGCGAGCAGAAGCCTTGCGAGCATTAGCTCCCATTCGGACACGCTCAGTCTCCGAATCCATCAGCCGGCGGAGGTCAGTAAGGAAACCTTCATCATCTCCCTGAGAGATGAGATAGCCATCTTCTCCTGAATGAATCACATCCTTGGGACCACAGGGGCAAGCAAACGACACAATCGGAAGCCCCATATGCTGCGCTTCAATAAGGACCATAGGGAGCCCCTCATAGCGAGAGGTCATCGCATAGATTGATGCACTTTGGTATACATCCTTCATCTGATGAGTTGGCTTAGCCAGCGTGACCGACGAGGAAAGGTCGAGACGATTCACCTGCAACTCAAGCTCTGGTCTCAGAGCTCCATCCCCATAGATTTCAAGCGACCAGTCTGGATATGCAGGTGCAATACACGCCCAGATATCAAGCAACTTAGAGAAGTTCTTCTGGAAATCATAGCGTCCAACAGCAATAATCTTGTGTGAGGTACAAGGTGAAGTCTCTTCAGACACAAAAGGCAGAGGATTCGGAATTACTCGAATATTGGGCAGCGCTCCCCAGTAGCCAGCATCTTCCTCAGTCAATACTACAAAGCTATCATAAGGTCTCACCGTACGCTCATCAAGCTTTGTGCGAAGGATGTCAACGAGACGCCATAGACCAGTGCGACCATATTGTAGGCGCTTTAGCTTTGAGAAGTGGTATTCTAAGACCTTGCGACTACCATCCTTCATCTGGGGAAGAAGTGTCGCATCCTCCCCAAACATCGAGACAACGATATCCGCATGGAGCTGCCCCAAGAGTTCGCTCAAACGTTGACGATGAAGACGCTTCTTCTTGGGATAAGCCGAGAGCTTAGCCAGGATCCCTTGACCATTGTTCTCGTCATAATTAATGCCGAGGTCATATTGCTTGACTGAACCTTCAAGCGAAAAAAAAGGCTTAGCACCCTTTTGGTCTGTAGTAATGATAATGAGCTCATGGCCCTGCCCCACCAGATAATTTACCTTGCGAGTCAAGACACGCTCCATCCCTCCAGAGTTGGAGGTAGCTGGGATACAATAGACTATTCGCATGACTCTGGTGTTGCTTCGGGGAATATCCCATTAATATGATCACTCTCTTCGGCTGTGAACCAGAAGAAGAAGACGTAAATCATCAAGATATCCGTAGATACCTTCATCCATACGATGAAAGTCATTGCTAAGAAGCTCACAAAGAGCCAAACATAGCGGGGATACTTGCGAGCGAAGTAATAGGCATAGTAGACGAAGCTCGATGCAAACGTCACAAAAGCCAATAAGCCCCGAATAAAAAAATTAAGCGACAATAGCCAATATCCGTCCCATAAGCCCAAGTGCCATATATACCACTGCCAATGATCCATGTCTTTTGTATCTGATGGTCACAGCCACATAGTCTCTAAAACCTCGGTTGACCCCAGTTGTAAACTCCCCTCTTCCACAAGATTAAAAAAAGCCTTCGAAAGCAAAGCGAAGCGTGCTATGATAATAGTCATCCGTATTGTAGAGATAGACGCCAACGCTGGATACAAAAAAACAGCAAGTACGATGAAAGCTCCGAAGAGATATCCCCTCCTCTAACAGGTCTTCCTATATAAGAAATCCTCTGTAGAGCTATTAAAAAGGAGTCCAATAGCTGTCCCTGTAGACGTTGTGCGTGCTACCATACTTCCAACTCCTGTGATGAAAAAAGGCAAATAACAGATAGATCGTAACCCTCTTATTACAACGGACAGACTCATCTACCGCGAGGGTTGGCGTGATAAGAATAAGGACAAGAGCAAAGCGCACCCCTCCAGAGTCAAGAGCTGTACTGAAACAGCGGATACGCCCAATTCTATCAAAGAAGTCTCTTTCCCAATGAACTATCTTTCCATTAAATTCATCAAACGCAGGGTTATTATCAATAATAAGCCCTGTGACACGATTGAAAAAAAGTGTCGTAGCTACTAAGTAGTAAGTCAGGATGGAAAGAGTAACCTTACCATGTGTAATTCGAATTAAGGCAATGGCAGGATAAACGCTAAAGACCCAAACAAGGAATGTCGTGATATAGTTGGCATAGCTATAATCATCCGTTCCATTGAATTCGATCGCAAAAAGATTGATGATGGAGTATAGGTATGCAAAGAGCAGACCAATCATCGTGACTTGGGGTAACTGTATCGAACGGCTAGTGCGACGTAGTAGGTTGTCGTAGGCAAACCACAGCAACCCTATGACAGCCACAATCATCTTCGTATTGGGGTCATTAGGGAAAGCTGCTAAGTCAAAGGAGTAGTAAGAGCAGGTGATTAGTACCCCGATGGCGATCATTAGGAGGATCTTCCTCATGAGTAGTAAAGCTGAGGGCTATCGATATAGTACTTTATATAGCCATCGCGTGATGACTTTATTATAGAGAATGACAAACCAAAACTGCTTTTTTTGGCTGCCATGTATTGCAAAAAAGCTTCGTGCGAAAAGGGAGACTCTTATTCTTCAGGATATACTCGTTACTTTCTGGATACATCACAGTCCAGCGCTGAAAGTCTTCACGCCGAGTTGAGATGAGCAGTGGAAGCTTTAGGTTAAGTTTCAAAAAGTGAAGGAGTTCCAGATCCTGCTCTGAGGCATGCGTAGCCAAATAAGACTCCAGCTCTCGAACATTTGTCTCGACTTGCACCCAATGCTCTGGACGATAAACATTAGTGATCTGCTGATCAGAGCGAACATAGGTGTATAGTGGGAGATGAATAATCGAAACAGATGATGCACGATGAAAGAGCTTGCCCATAAGCATCAAATCCTCTCCCATATTAACTCCCGGAAGGAAGGGAGAAGGCCCCAAGGCTTCTATAAGAGAGCGACGGATCATAAAGAGCCAAAGATTCCACTTCATCCTCCCTGCAAAGACCTGATGCAGAGCCTTGATCCCCGTCGTTACGTCAGGCTGTACAATATGACGAAGGCTACTTCCTTGGCACAGCTGATATTCACATCCAATGATATCCGCTCCAGTCTGTCGGACTCGATCAACAAGCAGCTCAATAGCATTGGGGGCAAGCTCATCATCAGCATCCACAGAATAGACATACTCTCCACGTGCAGCAGAAAGTCCTGTGTTCCGGCGCACGCTACCCTTGATTGACCTCGTGGTGCAGAATATCAACCTCCATTCCTAGCTCTTCGAGCGCCACCTTCTGCTGCTTTAAATAAGCAAGCCCATCATCGGGACTGCAATCATCAATAAAGATGATCTGCAGATGAAGATAGGTCTGAGCCCTTAGCTGTGCAATACAAGCTGGCAACGTCTGCTCTGCTTTGTAGACAGGAATAATGATCGAGATAAGGGGGGTCATTAGAAGCTATTCATTCAAAGTGAAAAGCATGAAGGCACGCAGGTGAGAGGAAAACAGATTGTAGGAAAAACTCACAAGCTCCTACACAATTAAACCTTACGGAGGTCCCGTGAGGCGGAAGCGGACTTTCCTAAAGTTATCCCATTGCAGACAAGGGAAACAGCCCTTCACAGTCCCTCTCTACAAGTGAGAGTATTTAATGAGGAATGATCTCCTCCTAAAAAAACACTGTATGGGCTTCTAGAAGGAGATCATTCTTCACTACGCCCCCTCACTTCTTATATGAGGAAGGCTGAAAGATTGGATGTACTTACTCAGCGACCTTCGACAGGACTGAGCGGCTGCAGCGGGGGTCGTTGTAGTACATGTTAGCAACACCACCGTGCGAATCCTTCTTCAGCTGAGACTCAGATACACCGAACTCGTTAACGAGGCAGTTGTAAACAACTTCAGCACGCTTGCGAGCGAGGAAGATGTTACGCTTTACGCTACCCGTACCCTTGTCAGCATAACCAGAGACAGAGTAAACGAGCTTGGGGTTAGCCTTGAGAGCTTCAGCAAGGAAAGCCGAGGTTTACACGGTCCTTGTTGCTGAGCGTCCAGCGGTTGATGGGGAAGGTAACCAGAAGAGGCATACCAGCAGCAACGTTCTCGGGGGTAACTTCGCGGTTGAGAGCTTCCTCAAGCTGACGACGGAGGTCGCTGTTCTGACCTTCGAGGTCGCTCAGACGGCCACGGAGGTCGTTGAGGACGTTTTCGTTGACACGAATCGTGGTGATAGTGCTACGATCCCAGCCACGCTTGGGGAAGTTGTAGCTAACACCTACAGTAGCGGTCAGGAGACCTTCGCCCCAGCGACCAGCCGTGTTAACAGGGAACACCAGCAGGCGTAGCAGAAACGTCCTCCTGGTCGAAGTGGTCACCAACATAAGCACCACGGATATCGAGGTTGATATCCCAAGCACGGTTGATACGGAAGCGGTTGAGGAGACCAATGCTTGCAGTCACTTCATTTGAGTGACGACCCGTCGTAGAAGCACGCTCAAGAGTCGTAGCGAAGCCAAGACCAGCGTAAGGGATCAGCGAGTAGAAACGATCTTCATTGTAACCGCAGACCATCTGCGTAACATTGAAGAGCACGTCAGCGTGAGCGTGGATGTACTGCTGTTCGGTTTCGAAGACAGGATAAGTTACGTTAGAGTGCTTGTAAAGCTTACCAGTGCGCGTAGCAGGATTCCAGTCTACAATGAAGCCACCGTAGTTACCACGGTTGACACCTGGAGCAACAGCGTTGTTGTGACCAGTCCAAGCAGACAACCCCTTGATCTTATAGCCATTAGCACCGAGACGGATACCAATACCAGGGGTGAACCACTTACCGAAGTAAGCTTCGAAGTTAGGAGTGATACGATCGACAAAACGCATCTGACGGTCGTGGTCACCAAAATACATCTGTGCACCAGCACCAATACCAGCGAACCAGTTAGCGCCGAAGCGATTCGTTTCAACACGATACTTGTCAGCATCCTTCACCTCTACCGTGTATACGGAGTCGGTCGTCTGCTGAGCACGCAGTGCAGGAGCCAGTGAGAGGCAAGCAACTGCTGCAATTAAACTCTTTCTTAACATCATATTCATCTTTAATTATCGAGTATATTTTATTTTACATTCCCAGACGGGTTACTAATTCACATGAGGCACACGGACAGATATCTAGTAGTACCCAACGTGAAGACCTTATAGAGAGCGCTTTCTGAGCTGTTTGCAGGTGGCTCTAGCGCAAGCCGTTTGATGAGTAAGTCCCACTATCAGTACGCTTTAAGCGGACAGAACCCCCGCAACCCTTCGCATAGGGTCACATTTACACACGGCAAAGATAACGTTTTTATACGTAAATGCAATAGATCCCACTTATTGACAACATCAATATCGGGGGATCAAGGTTGCTTGAGGCGGCAAATAAGGTAGACTCCCCGTTAAGGCAAGTCGATCACACCTAATTCCCCTTGGGGGATGCTCAGCTCTTCCGCTACCGAAGGATCAGCTTGACACAGAGCCAAGAGCGCACGATGCGCAGCGTCTTGGTGGGCGACTTTTTTATTCGGCCCACTCCCTACTCCGACCTTGCGCTCATCGACATAGACTCCACAGACGAAGGGAGCACCACTGCGCTTCGGCTCCTGGAGCATACGGAAGTCAAGAGTAAGGTGGTGCTTCTGCGTCCACTCCAAGAGCAGAGACTTGTAGTTCGTCGTCTGCTCTCGCAGACTTCCCTCAAGCTCCATAAAGAGAGGTACCATACGCTGGTGGACAAAAGCCTCGGCACGGGCATAGCCCTGATCAAGAAAGATTGCCCCAATGAGCGCCTCCAGCGTATTACCATATATATCGGTACTCCCCTGACGGGCCTCGCGACGGATCTGAAGCAGGCGATCAAGCCCCATACGCTGAGCGACAGCGTTGTTGACCTTACGGCCGACGATAGCGCCGCGACGCTTACTCATCTCCCCTTCGTTCCAGTGTGGGTGACGCTGGTAGAGGTAATGGCTCATCGCCGTTGCCAGCACCGAGTCACCGAGGAACTCCAGACGCTCATTGTTAAGTTTGAATCCCTCCTTGTCGGTCTTACTCACTGAGCTGTGACGGAAAGCCAAGTCATAGAGCTCGGGGTCACGTGGCTCAAAGCCGAGGAGCTCGACGAGTAGGAAGAGAGGCTCCTTGGGCTTGCGCCCAAAGAGCCTCATAAGTCCGTCTCGCACGATACGTATAATCATAGAGCTATAGTGGGAGTCTTGATAATACGTGGCTGTGGAGCCGTATTACTTCTCGTACTTCTTGAAGATGACACTCGCATTGTGCCCACCGAAGCCGAAGGTGTTCGACAGGGCGGCACGGACGGTACGGCGCTGAGCCTGGTTGAAGGTGAAGTTCAGCTTGTAGTCGATCTCGGGATCTTCGTCGTCGGCAGCGTGGTTGATCGTGGGGGGGACAATGTCCTCCTCTACGGCCTTGAGCGCGAAGACAGCCTCGATAGCACCAGCGGCGCCGAGGAGGTGACCCGTCATAGACTTCGTAGAGCTGATATTCAGCTTATAGGCAGCGTCACCGAAGACTTCCTTGATAGCCTTGGACTCGGAGATATCCCCGACAGGCGTAGAAGTCCCGTGTACGTTGATGTAGTCAATATCTTCAGGGGAGAGCCCTGCATCCTCGAGTGCATTGGTCATCACCAGCTTAGCACCCAGCCCATCAGGGTGAGTAGCCGTGAGGTGGTAAGCATCAGCCGAGAGGCCGGTACCTACGAGCTCAGCGTAGATGTGTGCACCACGAGCGATGGCGTGCTCGAGCTCCTCGACGACGAGGCAAGCAGCACCTTCGGCCATGACGAAGCCATCACGCGAAGCGCTGAAGGGGCGGGAAGCACCCTGAGGATCGTCATTGCGAGTGGAGAGGGCGTTCATCGCATTGAATCCACCGACACCAGCAGCGCAGATAGAGGCTTCGGCACCACCAGTGATGATGACGTCGGCCTTACCGAGGCGGATGAGGTGGCAGGCATCGATCAGTGCGTTCGTAGACGAAGCACAGGCCGAAGCCGTGGAGTAGTTGGGCCCGTGGAAACCATACTTCATCGACACCTGACCTGCAGAGATATCCGAGATCATCTTGGGGATGAAGAAGGGATTGAAGCGAGGACCTGCTTCGGCGTCATAGCCGCGCACTTCCTCTTCAAAGGTCCCGAGACCACCGATACCGGAGGCGATGATGACCCCGACACGGTTCTTATTTACTGTCTCTACGTCAAGCTTGGAATCGGCGATACTCTCTTCGGCTGCCACCATGGCAAACTGAGCATAGCGATCTAAGCGGCGAGCCTCCTTCTTATCAATATACTTGCTGACATCAAATTCCTTGACTTCGCAAGCAAACGTGGTCTTGAACTTTGAGGCATCGAAGAGCGTGATGGGGCCTGCCCCACTCTTCCCCGCTACGACAGCCTCCCACGTCTCGCGGGCCGTAGCCCCGAGAGGTGAGATAGCGCCTATTCCAGTGATGACGACTCTCTTGAGTTCCATCAGCAAATTCCTTTATCTCGACGAGAGGGCTATTAAGCCTTCTTGCTTTCGATGTAGTTGATAGCGTCGCCGACCGTCTTGATCGTCTGAGCGTCCTGATCAGGATCTGGATGTCGAAAGCCTTTTCGAATTCCATGATGAGCTCTACGGTGTCGAGAGAGTCAGCACCGAGGTCGCTGGAGAAGTTTGCCTCAGGGGTTACTTCGCTTGCTTCGCAGTTGAGCTTTTCGACGATGATTTCGACTACCTTTTCGTTGATCTGTGACATGATTCTTTTCTTTACTTAGTTATGTATTCTTTCTTTACACTGCATTGCTCTACCTTTGTACCATATAATGAGCGGCACTCAGGGGAGTAGCTCGGAGTATTCCCGCGCGGCGCTTATCGCACTGCACAGATACGCTCCATTTGTGCACAAAGATACAACTATTTATGAAACAAATAGCAATACTTGCTTCTGGCAATGGCTCAAACGCCGAAGCTATCGTCCATCATTTCCGCGCTACAGGCGAGGCGGAGGTGGCTATGATCATCACAAACAAGCCGCAGGCCGGGGTCATCCAGCGGGCTGAAAGACTGGGTGTACCTTGTCATTATTTTACAAACGCAGAGCTCCGTGAAGGCACACGCCCGATAGCTCTGATGAAGGAGCATGGCGTCGAGCTCATCATCTTGGCGGGCTATCTCTGCCTCATCACTCCTATATATATAATGGAGTACCCCGAGCGCATCATCAACATCCACCCTGCGCTCCTCCCCTCTTTCGGCGGTCAAGGCATGTATGGCGACCGTGTGCACACTGCCGTCATCGCCTCGGGAGCGAAGGAGAGTGGTATCACCATTCACCTCGTCGACGAAGACTATGACCACGGGCGTCACCTCCTGCAGGCTACCTGCCCCGTGCGCCCTGATGACACCGTCGATACACTCGCCGCACGCATCCACGAGCTGGAGCACCGCTTCTTCCCCACGACCATCGCCCAATATCTGCGCTTCCTCTAAGGGAGGCTCCTCCCATACATCACTAAGCCGCCCCACAGCGAGTCACCGACGAGACCTGCTGTGGGGCGGCTCTTTTTCTCACGCGTGGCGCGCGGGCGCACATATATATATGTGGGTGCTGAGGGAGTGGGAAAGCACGCCTGCGGAAGGCGAGAAAAACGCCCGTTTTTCGCAGTACGGGCTAAGTAAGTACTTTTGTATACCTATATAATAGGTCCCTGTGAGCCGACTGCATCCCTCGCAGGCGCGCCCTCAGACAATCCATCATCTCTCCCACTCCACAAGCCCCTCACACCCCACCGATATGGCCCAACGACTCTTCCTCCTCGATGCGTACGCCCTGATCTACCGCGCCTACTACGCCTTCATCAAAGCCCCACGCTTCGACAGCAAGGGGCGCAATACCAGCGCTGTCTTCGGCTTCGTCCTCATGCTGGAGGACCTCCTCTCGAAGGAGAACCCCGAGGAGATCGCCGTCGTCTCGACCCCGCAGGTGGCACCTTCCGCCACCGCGAGTACCCCGCTTACAAGGCGCAGCGCGAAGAGACGCCCGAAGGGATCCGCATCGCCGTACCGCTCATCCGTGAGCTTCTCGCCGCCTACCGCATCCCCGCTGTCGAAGTCCCCGACTTCGAGGCCGACGACGTCATCGGTACGCTGAGTGATCTGGCGGCCCGTGCGGGTCACGAGGTGCTGATGGTCACACCCGACAAGGACTACGGGCAGCTCGTCACCAAGCACGTCCGTATGTACCGCCCGATGCAGGGTGGGGGCTATGAGATCTGGGGCGAAGCCGAGATACGGGAGAAGTTCGGCCTCGACTCCCCCGCGCAAGTCATCGACTACCTCGCACTCCTCGGGGACAAGGTGGACAACATCCCCGGCTGTAAGGGTATCGGAGAGAAGGGCGCACAGAAGCTCCTCAGCGAATACGGCACGGTGGAGAACCTCCTCGCCCACGCCTCGGAGATCAAGGGCGCTACGGGTAAGAAACTTATTGAGGGAGCAGACGATATCCGCCTCTCCTACTATCTGGCGACGATCCGCCGTGACGTACCCATCAGCTATACCGCTGGCGACTACGCCCGCAGGGAGAAGGACGAAGAGGCGGTGCGCCGGCTCTTCGAGGAGCTGGAGTTCCGCACGCTCCTCTCTCGCGTCCTCGGCACGGCTCCCGCACCCACCCCAAAGAAGGTCGCCCTCCCACCCGATGACCTCTTCGCAGGGACTCGAGGAGACTGAGGAAGCCGAGACGCCTGCCCCCACGGATGTACCACAGATGCGCATCGAGGTACTCACCCCGACGACCCTCCCCGCCTTCGTCGAGCGCGCCGCCAAGGCCCAGGTCGTCACCTTCGACACCGAGACCACGGGCGCCGATGCGCTGACAGCAGAGCTGGTGGCCATCACCTTCGCCCTTGACAGAGAGACGACCTATTACCTCGACGTACCCGCTGAGCGTGAGGCCGCTACGGCACTCCTCGACCAGCTCCGTCCCCATCTTCGAGAGCACGACCTCGCTGAAGGTCGGGCAGAAACCTCAAAGTACGACCTCCACATCCTCCTCTCCTACGGCATAGAGACGGCTGGTGAGCACTTCGACACGATGATCGCGCACTACCTGCTCTACCCCGATATGCGCCACGGGCTGGACGAGCTGGCGGAGAAGTTCCTCGGCTATAAGATGATGCCCTTCGAGGAGATGATCGCCCCACAGACGACGAAGCAGTTTGACCTGCGTCAGGTCGAGCCCGAGCGCCTGCAGTTCTACGCTGCGGAGGACACGCACATCACCCACCTCCTCTATGAGTACTTCGCTGAGCGCCTTGAGAAGGCAGGGCTTACCGAGCTCTTCCGCACCATCGAGATGCCACTGATGAAGGTACTCCTCGGCATGGAGCGCGAGGGGGTACGCCTCGACAAGGCCTGCCTCGCACGCCAAGCGGGCGAGCTACAGAGCCAGCTGGAGCGCCTCGAGACGGAGATCAGCACGCTCATCGGCCACCCCATCAACGTCAATAGCAGCAAGCAGGTTGGCGAAGCCCTCTTCGATGAGCTCCAGATCATGGAGAAGGCGAAGAAGACCAAGACGGGCGGCTACACCACCAGCGAAGAGGTCTTAGAGAAGCTCCGTGACAAGCACCCCGTCGTGGGCAAGATCCTCGACTACCGTGGTGTGAAGAAGCTCCTCAGCACCTACATCGAGGCGCTCCCCGACCTCGTCTACCCTGATGGGAAGATCCACACGTCCTTCAACCAGACCATCGCCGCCACGGGTCGCCTCTCCAGCAGTAACCCCAACATCCAAAATATCCCCATCCGCACGCCCGAGGGTCGCGCCATCCGCGAGGCCTTTGTACCCGATGCGGGCTGCACCTTCCTCAGCGCCGACTACTCACAGATCGAGCTGCGTCTGATGGCACACTTCAGCGAAGACCCCGCCCTCATCGAGGCCTTCCGCTCGGGGCAAGACGTCCATCAGGCCACCGCAGCGAAGATCTATGGCCTCACGCCCGAGGAGGTCACACCCGATATGCGTCGCCGCGCGAAGACCGCGAACTTCGGTATCATCTACGGCATCTCCGCCTTCGGCCTTAGCGAGCGCCTCTCCATTCCCCGCAAGGAAGCCAAGGAGCTTATCGACGGCTACTTCGCTTCGTACCCCGGGGTGGCAAACTATATGTCGCGCGTCGTCGAGGAAGCCAAGCACCGTGGCTATGTGACGACCCTCCTCGATCGTCGCCGTAGCCTCCCCGATATCAATAGCGCAAACGCTGTCGTACGTGGCTACGCCGAGCGCAATGCGATCAACGCTCCCCTCCAGGGCTCAGCTGCCGACCTCATCAAGATCGCGATGATCCGTCTCGACGCCGCTATCCGTGAGCGTGGCCTCAAGAGCCGTATGATCCTGCAAGTGCATGACGAACTGAACTTCAACGTCCCCACCGACGAGCTCGCCGAGATGACCGAGCTGGTCCGCAGCACGATGGAGTCCGTCTACCCCGACCTGCGCGTACCCCTCGAGGTAAGTATCGGCTATGGCCCCACGTGGCTCGATGCGCACTAAGTCTCTCACCCCCGATTTATATTCCCACAAAGACTGAATAATGAAACTATTAGCACTTGATATTGACGGCACGCTGATCACCAAGGAGCACGTCCTCACCGAGAGCGTCCGCTCGGCCCTGCTCCGTGCCCAGAGAGACTACGACACCCGCATCATCCTCGCTTCGGGGCGCCCCACCCCAGCCCTCGGAGCCCTGGCCGAAGCTCTGCAGATCGCGGACTACGGCGGCTATCTCATGCCCTTCAACGGCGGGAAGATCCTCGAGGCGGGCTCCAAGCGCCTCCTCAGCGCCCAGCTCCTCGATGCCGACCTCATCCCCCAGCTCTACCACCTCGTGCAGGAGCATGGGGCAAACATCCTCACCTACACCGAGGAGCACATCCTCACCGAGCGTGAAGATGACCCGTATGCAGAGAAGGAAGTCGTCATCACAGGCATGCCTCTCAAGCGTGTACCCAGCTTCGTCGAGGCTGCTACGGAAAGCCTCCCTAAGTGCCTCGCCGTGGGGCCTCTGGACAAGCTCATCCCCTTAGAGGCAGCGGTCAAGGCGCAGCTCGGAGCACGTGTCGGCGCCTTCCGCTCCAGTGACTTCTTCCTCGAGCTCGTCCCCCTCGGGGTCAATAAGGGCAGCGCACTCGCTCGCCTCCTCGATGTCCTCGGCATGACCCCGCAGGACCTCATCGCCATCGGCGACAACTACAACGACCTCGAGATGATCGAGCTGGCCGGCATAGGCGTCGCCATGGGCAATGCCCCCGAGGATATCCAGCGCCGTGCAGACTTCGTCACCCGCTCCAATGCCGAGGACGGTGTGGCCTACGCCCTCGAGCAGCTCCTCTTCGTCTAAGCCTCCTCCCCCCTTCACCGCACGGGCTGCAGTACACCTTCGGTACTGCAGCCCGTGCGCTTCTATACGGTACGCTTCACAAAGCACCCGAGGAAAAGCCCTTACTCTCACGAGAAAAAGCAGCAAAGCCGTATTCCTCTCCCTTGATCTACGTGCGTAGACGATAGGACAAGGCACGTGGATTTTAGAGCGCTCGTGCGTGGACTATTGATCCACGTACGTAGACCGAACTTTCCCCATAGATGAGCCAAAGAATCTCACCTCAAAGGACGAGGAATAGGAGGCGTATTTACCACTAATCCCCAAGGCAAAAACCACCCTATCCCTATAAGAATAAATCACTTACCGAATGAACCCCGAGAAATGAAAACAAGGATTATCAAGGGAGGATAATGGAGCGACAGAGGGCGAAGCTCACGAGCAAGAAAGAGCCCTCGCAATGCGCGCGAGATAGGTACACTGCGGGAAAAATAGTTATTTTTTTGTGTGGCTTAGTAGCTTAGCACGGATAGCCTCCGCTCGGAGGCGAGGTGCTGATCGCCGCGTTTTTACATCACACATTTGACTTAGCTTAGTAACTCATGGAGAAGGTCATACGTCGAGCACTTGTCTCGGTATACCACAAGGAAGGATTAGCAGAAATCTTAAAGCTCCTGCACGAGCAGGGCGTAGAGTTCGTCTCCACGGGGGCACCAGCACCTTCATCGAAGGGCTCGGATACCCTTGTGTTGCCGTCGAAGACCTGACGAAATATCCCTCGATGCTCGGGGGGCGCGTCAAGACCCTTCACCCCGCTATCCAGGGCGGTATCCTCGCCCGTCGCGGACATGAGACCGACCAAAAGGAGGTCCTCGAATACGGCCTATCCCTCATCGACCTGGTGATCGTAGACCTCTATCCCTTCGAAGCTACGGTAGCCTCGGGCGCCAGCGAAGAAGATATCATCGAGAAGATCGATATCGGCGGTATCAGCCTCATCCGTGGGGCAGCGAAGAACTTCGAGGATGTCGTCATCATCCCTTCGCAGGCAGACTACGCTACGCTGCTTGAGATCCTCCGTGAGCGTGGTGCTCGCACGACCCTCGAGGAGCGTCGCCACTTTGCTCGCCGCGCCTTCGCTGTGAGCTCGCACTACGACTCGGCTATCTTCCGCTACTTTGACGCTGAGGACCACTCAGCTCTCCGCCTCACGGCAGATGAGGCTAAGCCCCTCCGCTACGGCGAGAACCCCCCACCAGAAGGGGCGTCTTCTACGGCGACCTCGACCGCTACTTCGAGCAGCTCCACGGCAAGGAGCTCTCCTACAACAACCTCCAGGATGTCGAGGCAGCTGTCTCACTCATCCAGGACTTCACTGAGCCCACCTTCGCCATCCTCAAGCACAACAACGCTTGTGGCTGCGCCTCCCGCCCCACCCTCCTCGAGGCTTGGACGGATGCGCTGGCAGGTGACCCCGTCTCCGCCTTCGGTGGCGTGCTCGTAGCCAACCGCCCCATCGACGTAGCAACGGCTCGCGAGATCGACAAAGCTCTTCCTCGAGGTACTCATCGCTCCCGACTTCGAAGCCGAGGCGCTCAGCATCCTCGAAAGGCAAGAAGAACCGCATCCTCCTGCGTCAGAAAGGAGGCCATCGATGCTCGCTGGTCTTACCGCTCGATGCTCGGTGGTGTGCTGGCTCAGGAGACCGACCGCGCAGTAGAGACTACGGCTGAGATGAAGCCCGTTACTAAGGTAGCACCCACGGCTGAGGAGCTTACGGATCTGGTCTTCGCGACCAAGCTCGTCAAGCACAGCAAGAGCAACGCTATCGTCCTGAGCAAGGGCGGTCAGCTCATCGCCTCGGGTGTCGGACAGACCTCACGTGTCGATGCACTCAAGCAGGCTATCGAGAAGGCACGTCACTTCGGCTTCGACCTCAAGGGAGCTGTACTGGCGAGCGATGCCTTCTTCCCCTTCGACGACTGCGTCACCCTCGCTGCCGAAGCCGGTATCACCGCTATCGCTCAGCCTGGTGGCTCGGTACGTGACGCCGACAGCATCGCCGCTGCTGACCGCCTTGGGCGTAGCCATGGTCATGACGGGGTGCGTCACTTCAAGCACTAAGACAAGAATACGAATCGACTAATAGATAAGCATGGGACTATTTTTCCTTTAGGGCAGGGAGATGGCGATGGACCTGGGTACTGCCAATACCATTATCATCAAGGACGACAAGATCGTACTCGATGAACCCTCAGTAGTAGCCTTCGACAATCGTACCGGGCGAGATGATCGCCGTCGGGACCAAGGCCCGCGAGATGTACGAGAAGGGCAAACGCCAACATCCGCACAATCCGCCCCCTGCGCGAAGGGAGTCATCGCAGACTTCGACGCCGCTGAGCACATGATCCGCGGGATGATCCGCATGATCAGCCGCCGCCGTGGGTGGTTCACCCCTCACTGCGTATGGTCGTCTGTATCCCCTCAGGGAGCACGGAGGTAGAGATCCGTGCCGTACGCGACTCCAGCGAGCACGCTGGTGGCCGTGACGTCTACATGATCTACGAGCCCATGGCGGCAGCTATCGGCGTCGGCATCGACGTCCTCGCCCCCGAAGGCCACATGATCGTGGACATCGGTGGTGGTACGACGGAGATCGCTGTCATCTCGCTCGGTGGTATCGTCGAGGATCAGTCCATCGACACCGCTGGCGACGAGCTGACGCAGGACATCATGGATCACATGCGCGATAAGCACCAGATCAAGGTCGGGGAGCGTACCGCTGAGCAGATCAAGATCCAGGTAGGCGCTGTCTACGCCGACCTCGATGACGCTCCCTGCAGACTTCACCGTCTGGGGTGCAAACATGATGGATACCATGCCCCGCAAGGTAGAGGTCAACTATCGTGAGATCGCTGAGTGCCTCGACAACTCGATCGGCAAGATCGAGAGCGCTATCCTCCGCACGCTCGAGGCTACGCCTCCCGAGCTCTACGCCGACATCGTCGCCAATGGTGTCGTCCTCACCGGTGGTGGTGCCCTCCTGCGTGGTCTCGACAAGCGCCTCTCTAAGCGCTTCGGCCTTGACTTCAAGATCGCTGAGAACCCCCTGCACTCTGTAGCTCTCGGTACGGGCATTGCGCTGAAGAACATCCACAACTTCAACTTCCTCTTCCGCTAAGCCCTCGTAGCCTACTCCGCCCGTGGATAAGCTCTTAGAGTTCCTCCATAAGTATAGACACTGGCTCGTCTTCCTCGTATTGGAGACGATCGCTCTCGTCACGTACCTAAGTGGCTCCCTCTACTCGAGGAGTCTCGGATGGTACGCGACGAGTGCCGTCTTTGGGCGAGTCAATGAGCTGATGACCGAGGGCTGGAGCTATGTAGGCCTACGCCCTCGCAATGAGGAGCTCCTGAGGGAGAATGCACGTCTACGTACGGCCTATACCCTCCTAGCACGTCAGATGCAGGACGCCGAAGCCCACGGCCTGCTCCCTCGTCTGCACGCTACCGACAGCCTCCCCATCGATCCCTCGGCGGTCATCATCGCCCGAGTGGTCAATCGTGTGACGCACACTAGTGAGGGTCTACTACACCATCAACAAGGGGCGACGTGATGGCATCGAGACCGACATGGGCGTGATGAGTGCCTCGGGCGTCGTCGGCGCCGTGATGGCGGTCTCCGACCACTACGCGCTCGTCATCCCCGTCCTCAACCCGAAGATTCGTCTGGCATGTACCCTCCTCGGGCAGGGAGGTCAGCGGCACCCTCACAGCTCCCTCGAGCCCGAATGCTAATGAGGGCGATCCTCAGCAACGTCCCCCCCACACGCCCACCCCCAGATCGGTGACACCATCACCACGAGCGGCTACTCCTACCTCTTCCCCGAGGGGATGATGGTCGGGACAATCGCCGACTCCGTCCCCGCTCGCGTCAAGGGCAGTGCTGGGACCTTCGCCAACTATCCCTGTGCACCTCGCCACGGACTTCCAGGGTCTACGCTACGTCTACGTGATCCGTGAGAAGCCCACCCACGAGGTACGCGCCCTCGAAGACTCGATCAGACCCAATGAATAGCTCCACCTATCTGCGCTTCATCCTCTTCGCCCTCCTTATGGTGGCTCTGCAGGTGTGGGTACTGAGTCCCATCGCCCTCTTCCGTGTGGCGACCCCTTACCTCTATCCCTTCGTGCTGCTACTCCTGCCCGTAGACACGAACCGTACCGTACTCTCGATCTCGGGCTTCGCCGTAGGGATGCTCATCGATATCTTCAGCCTCACGCCTGGCCTGCATGCCTCGGCCTTCACGCTGACAGCCTTCATGCGCCAGCCCATCCTCTCACTGCTCACGGACAAGAACACGATACCGCACGCCCTGCCCCTCTTCCCCACGCTGCGTGGAGGCTCGGTGATGCTGATCACGCTGCTCCTGCTCGTGCACCACGTCACGCTCTATATCCTCCAGGCCGCAGGGATGCGCATGGGGGCCCTACATATCATCATCAGCTTCGCCTCGGGCTATGCCTTCTCATGGGTGCTGGCGGTGATGACCCTCTTCTTCTTCGGCACGGGGGAAGGGGCTCGCTCGAAGTGATGCTCTCCTATGGTCAACGACGAGCTCTTCCGTAGACGGTGGCTGATCATCGGCCTCACCTTCGCCATCGTCACCATCTTCATCATCCGCCTCTTTCACCCTGCAGGTAGCCAGCAATGACTATAAGCGCCGGGCGGAGAATAATGCCTACTTCATCCTCTCGACCATCCCTCGCGTGGCGTCATCTACGACCGCAAGGGGCAGCTCCTCGTGGCCAATCGCCCCATCTACGACCTGATGATCGTGAACCACGAGGCCAAGGGTAAAGCTCGACACCACACTACTTGCCAGTACCCTTGGCCTACCTCGCGAGGAGATCGTACAGAAGCTCACCGCCGTACGTGACCGCAGTATCAACCGCGGCTACAACCCCCTACACCCCACAGGTCTTCCTCTCACAGCTCGAGCCCGAGGAAGTAGGACGCTTCGAGGAGCAGCTGTATAAGTTCCCAGGCTTCTCGGTGCGCTCCCGTACCGTCCGCCAGTACAACTACCACAATGCCGCCCACCTCTTGGGCTACCTCTCCGAAGCCAGCCTCACCGACCTTGAGCGTGATAGCACGATCATGCGTGGGGACTTCGTCGGCCGAAGCGGAGTAGAGCGCACCTACGAAGAGGTACTGCGTGGCGTCAAGGGTGAGGAGATCTTCTACCGCGATGCCCGTGGCCGTATCCAAGGACGTCTGGATGGCGGTTCGCACGACCGTGCTCCCGTCCCAGGGCGTGACCTCACGCTCTCCATCGATGCTGGCCTGCAAGAGCTGGGCGAGCGCATGATGCGCGGTAAGCGTGGTGCCATCGTCGCCATTGAGCCCGAGACGGGTGAGATCCTTGCCCCTCGTCACGGCACCGAACTACGACCCCTGAGCTCCTCGCAGGCAAGAGCAAGGGGAACTAACCACCGCATGCTTGAGGAGACCTTCGGTAAGCCGCTCCTCAACCGAGCTATCCAAGGGAACTACCCTCCTGGCTCGACCTTCAAGCCCTCGCAGGGTGCTATCTTCCTCGAGGAAGGTGTCCTCACACCCTCCACAGCGCTTGCCTGTCATCACGGTTACCCACCACTGGGCAACCGACCCTAAGTGCCACAGCCACAGCTCGCCCATCTCACTCATCCCCGCACTCTCGACCTCGTGTAATGCGTACTTCAGCTGGGGCCTGCACTTCATGCTCGACGACCGCCGCCATTACCCCTCAGCAGCCGTCGCACTGGAGCACTGGAAGCAGCGTATGGTCTCCCTCGGCTTCGGCTACCGCCTCGGCATCGACCTACCGGGTGAGAAGCGCGGATATATCCCCAAATAGTGGCGTCTACGATAAGTTCTACAAGGGCGCATGGAACGGCCACACCATCATCTCTATCGCCATCGGGCAGGGGGAAGTGCTCGCCACGCCCCTGCAGATAGCGAACCTCGCCGCCCTCATCGCCAACCGCGGCTACTACATCCGCCCGCACGTCGTGCACTCCATCGGCGGTATGCCTCTGGACTCGATGTACCGCAACCACCAGCCCACAGGGGATCTCCCGCGAGAACTGGGAGTATATCGTCGCAGGGATGGCTGGCGCTGTCACGGGCGGTACGTGTCGTGCGGGCGAACTTCGCTCCAGGTGAGATCGAGGTATGTGGTAAGACAGGTACGGCAGAGAATCCCCACGGTAAGGACCACTCGGCCTTCATCGGCTTCGCACCTCGCTCCAAGCCACGCATCGCTGTCTCGGTCTATGTCGAGAACGGGGGCTTCGGGGCGCAGTTCGGTGTGCCTATCGGCCGTGTGATGATGGAGTACTACCTCCGTGACGGCAAGCTCTCGGGCAGTGGCGAAGCCATCGCCTCCTCGATGGAGCACCGCAGTATCTCCTACCTCAACGATATATAGCGCCCGCCATGCGACAGTCTTCCTCACAGCCTTTCTATAAGTCCATCGACTGGGTGACGATCTTGATGTACCTCATCATGGTCTTCTTCGGCTGGCTCTCTATCTGTGGTGCCTCGTACAACTTCGAGACGGAGGCCCTGCTGAGCCCTGGCGGTCGCCCGATGATGCAGCTGCTGTGGATCGGCCTCGGGCTGGTCTTAGGCTTCGCTGTCATCTCGCTCGACACGGATATCTATGAGGTGGGAGCCCCGCTCTTCTATGGGGCGATGATGCTCCTCTTGATGGTGACGATCGTCATCGCACCGGATATCAAGGGCTCACGCTCGTGGCTCGTCTTAGGGCCGGTGCGCCTACAGCCGGCGGAGTTCGCCAAGGTCGCTACCGCCCTCACGCTGGCGTGGCTATGCAATCAGTATGACTTCAAGATCGAGTCGATACGCAGCTATCTGAAGATCTTCGCTATCATCTTCTTCCCCATTGGGCTCATCCTCCTGCAGCAGGAGACGGGCTCGGCGCTCGTCTTCCTCGCCCTCTTCCTTGCGCTCTTCCGCGAAGGGCTTCTCAGGGGCTCTTCATGGGGCCTCAGTGCCTCGGCAGCGGTGTACTTCATCAGGGGCACTGGTCTTGGAGGACACGCTATGGTGGAGTGCTACGGACGCGGACCTCTTCTTCGTCTCGAACGCTATCCTCTTCTTCACCGCCGCCCTCTACACCGTCTATACCCACGACTGGCGCAACCGCTGGCGCTACCTCCTCTACGCCGTAGGTGCCATCCTCGGCGTGTATCTCATCGCAGGAGTGGTGAACTTCTTCGTCGCCTTCAACCTCGCCTATGTGGCTGTAGCCCTCGTCGTCATCGCCGTAGGTGCGCTCTTCTACCTCGCCCTGCGCGAATACCTCCTGCGCTACCTCTTGATGGCCATCTTCGCCATCGGATCGCTCGGCTTCTTCTACTCAGTGAACTACGTCTTCAACGATATCCTCCAGCCCCACCAGCAGGTACGTATCAAGATCGCCCTCGGCATCGAGAGCGACCTCAAGGGGAAGGGCTACAATGTCGACCAGTCGAAGATCGCTATCGGATCGGGTGGGCTCACCGGTAAGGGGCTTCCTCAAGGGCACCCAGACGAAGCTGAACTACGTACCCGAGCAGGAGACGGACTTTCATCTTCTGTACCGTCGGGGAGGAGTCGGGCTTTCGTGGGCTCGACGGCGCTACTCATCATGTACGCCGTCTTCATCCTGCGCATCGTGGCGCTTGCCGAGCGGCAGGTGACACGCTTCGGGCGAGTCTATGGCTACTGCGTGGCCTCGATCTTCCTCTTCCACCTCTTCATCAATGTGGGGATGGTGCTGGGGCTCGTCCCCGTCATCGGTATCCCCCTACCCTTCTTCAGCTACGGGGGCTCCTCGCTGTGGGGCTTCACGTTCCTGCTCTTCATCTTCCTCGGCATCGACTCCCGTCGCAAGCAGCACACCGCCCGCTAAGGCGAGCGTGTGCCCTACACTGGATGCCGTAGACGCACGTATCCCCGCCACCATCTCGGTGGCACTAACACATAGACATACGATGAAAAAAGACTTGACCTATAAGGAAGCTGCAAGCCGTCTCGACGAGATCGTCCGCCGCATCGAGAGCGAAAGCCCCGATGTAGACGAGCTCACGGGCCTCGTGAAGGAGGCTGTCGAGCTCTCGAAGCACTGCCGTGAGAAGCTCACGCAGGCTGACAAGCAGCTCACGAGCCTCATGGCACAGCTCAGCGAAGACCCTCAAGCCGAAGGCTAATGGCACATCGCTACGCTATCATCGTCGCTGGTGGGCGTGGCCTGCGTATGGGTGCCGACCTGCCGAAGCAGTTCCTCCCCCTGCGTGGTGAGCCCGTCCTGATGCACACGCTACGACAGTTCGCCCCCGAGGTCGAGGAACTGATCCTCGTGCTCCCCGCCGAGCAGCAAGACCTCTGGCAAGAGCTTTGTGCCGAGCATCACTTCACCCTCCCACACCGTATCACCACGGGTGGCGCCACGCGCTTCGACTCCGTACGCTCGGGGCTGAGCGAGCTCCCCGCTGAGGGCCTTGTCGCCGTCCATGACGGGGTGCGCCCGCTCGTATCACGCACGCTGATTCGCCGCACCTTCGAGGTAGCCGAAGAGACGGGTGCTGCTCTACCAGCCTGCCCCGTCACCGATAGCCTGCGCTTCCTCGGTGAGGACGACACGAACGAGGCAGTCGATAGAGCCCGCTACCGTGCGGTACAGACCCCGCAGACCTTCGACCTCGAGCGCCTACACCGCGCCTATGAGCAGCCCTTCAGCCCACAGTTCACCGACGACGCTTCGGTCTACGAAGCTGCTGGCCTCGGCGCTATCACGCTGGTCGAAGGCGAAGAGACAAATATCAAGCTCACCACACCGAGAGACCTCCTCTTGGCTGATCTCCTCCTGGACTAACCCCGCCCGAGAAGGGCAGGCGCTACGATGGCTAAGGACTTCCTCCTCACCCCACTGACCTACCTCCCAGGTGTAGGACCACGGAGAGCGAAAGCGCTCGCCGAGGAGCTGGACCTATATACCTACCTCGACCTCCTGCATTACTTCCCACGAAGTACGTCGACCGCTCGCGCATCTACCAGATCCGTGAGCTCCGAGGCGAGATGCCCCACGTGGAGCTGAAGGGCTATATCCGTGACTTCAAGGAGGTGGGCGAGGGGCGTAAGAAGCGTCTCGTCGCCTACTTCACCGATGGCACAGGGCACGATCGAGCTGGTATGGTTCCGCTCCATGCCCCTACATCCGCCAGCGCTACATCCCGGGGCAGTGGTATCTCGTCTTCGGCAAGCCCGTCTTCTTCAACGGCGCCTACAGCATCAGCCACCCCGAGATCGACGAGGAGTCGAAGGCCGCACAGGTCAGCGGTGGCCTTATGCCCGTCTATCCCCTCACCGAGAAGCTCACCCGCGCTGGGCTGAATAGCCGACAGATGCGCCAGCTCCTCTACGTGCTGAAGGAAGCCTGCGTCCCCCACATCACCGAGACGCTCACCCCCGAGATCATCGAGCGGGCGCGCCTCATGTCCTACGCCGAGGCGATCGAGCAGATCCACTTCCCCTGTGACCAAAGGAAGGGACTGGAGGCAGCACGCAGACGATTGAAGTTCGACGAACTCTTCTTCATCCAGCTCCGTCTCCTCGGTATGAAGCGTGACCGCAAGGCCGCTTCTCCTGGGCTTCTCCTGCCACGTGTCGGCGATGCCATACGTGGGCTCTATGGGAGTCTGCCTTTTGACCTGACGAATGCGCAGAAGCGTGTCATCCGTGAGATCCAAGCCGATGTCATCAGCGGCCGTCAGATGAATCGTCTCATCCAAGGGAGATGTAGGGGAGCGGTAAGACGCTCGTAGCGCTCTTCTCCATGCTGCTGAGCGTGGACAACGGCTATCAGGCGTGTATGATGGCACCCACCGAGATCCTCGCCCGTCAGCACTACGCTTCTCTCTGCGAATACCTCGCACCGCTGGGTATCGAGGTAGGCCTACTGATCGGGAGTACGAAGAAGAAGGAGCGCACACGCCTCCTCGCAGACCTCAGCACAGGCGCGCTGAAGATCATCGTCGGCACGCATGCCCTCTTAGAGCCCGTGGTACAGTTCGCCCATCTCGGTCTGGCTGTCATCGACGAGCAGCACCGCTTCGGTGTCGTGCAGCGCTCGGGGCTGTGGCAGAAGGGCGAGCAGATCCACCCGCACATCCTCATCATGAGCGCTACGCCCATCCCGCGTACGCTCGCCATGACCCTCTACGGCGATCTGGATATCTCCGTAATCGACGAGCTCCCACCCGGGCGCAAGCCTATCGAGACCTACCACCAGAGTGAGAGCGAGATGTATCGGGTATATCAGTTCCTCGAGCGTCAGCTGGAGGAGGGACGTCAGGCCTATGTCGTCTTCCCCATGATCGAGGAGAGCGAAGAGGAGTCGATGCGCACGCTCGACGAAGGCTTCCGCCGCTACAGCGAGCACTTCGCCCACCGCAAGATCGTGCGTGTACATGGTAAGATGAAGCCCGATGAGAAGGACGAAGCCATGCGTAGCTTCGTCTCGGGCGAAGCACAGATCCTCCTGGCGACCACCGTCATCGAGGTCGGTGTGAACGTGCCCAACGCCTCGGTGATGGTCATCGAGGGTGCCAACCGCTTCGGGCTCTCCCAGCTCCATCAGCTCCGTGGGCGTGTCGGCCGTGGTGCCAGCCAGAGCTATTGCATCCTCGTCACGGGCAAGGACCTCGGCGAAGATGCCAAGCGCCGCATCGCTATCATGGTAGAGACGAATGATGGCTTCGTCATCGCCGAAGAGGATATGCGCCTGCGTGGCTTCGGGGAGATCGACGGCACACGCCAGAGCGGTCAGCAGCTGAGCCTACGTATCGCCAACCCCGCCCTCGATGGCGCTATGGTGCAGTACACCCGTACCCTCGCCGAGGAGATCCTCAGCGAAGACCCCGACCTACAGCTCCCGAAGAACGAGATCCTGCGCCATCGCCTCCACGAGATCTACTACGAGCGCCCCTCCTGGAGCCAGATCTCCTAAGCCGCTCTTTCCCACAAGCTTTCTATCCTTCATACCTCCTCTATGAGTGATTCTTGCTCATAGGGGAAAAGCAAGCAGTACTGGTCAGTGATCCGACCACTACTGGTCGACGCGCGAAGTAGTAGTGGTCACTATATGTTACCAGTACTGGTCCGATCGCTGACCAGTACTGGTTCGCATCAGCCCCTCCCGAGGCCCGCTAAGGATAGGCGCTACGAGCGCCTATCCTGGGGTCAGATCTCCTAAGCCTTACTTTCGCCCTTAGCCTTACGCTTCTTCCCCCACTTCCGCTGGTAGAAGATATAGTAGCCCGTCAGTGGGAGCGATGCACCGAAGAGCGCCGCTAAGACGTAGCAGATACGTGTGAAGAGACCGCCCCAAGCTCCCGTGTGAATTGAATAGATCCAGCCGCGGAGCTTCTTATCCCGCTTCGCCTCACGATAAGCCTTGTACTCGGTCACCTGCCCCGTCTTTTTGTCGAAGCGAAAGCTATCCGCAGCACGGCTATTGCCCAGCCCAGCAAGGGGTACTTCGACCTCCCCATCCTTGACCGTGATCTCTGGATAGTCTGCTTCGGAGACCTCTATGACATAGCTCACGACCTCTTCCCAATAGATATAGGGAGGCTGGGAGCTTGGCCTGCTCGACGCCCTCCTCACGGGGGCATCCTTACGCTTATCCTTCTTGGGGCCCTTATCACCCTTGCCCCGCCCTCGGCCATCTCGGCACCAAAGACCTTATAGAAGCCCGTGCGATACCACTCGAAGGACCACGTAAGCCCCGTCATAGCCATCGCCAAGAGGAGTACGAAGACGTACACCCCACCGACCGTATGCAGGTCTGTGAGGAGGCGCTGACGCCCGTGACGCAGCGAGATCTTCAGGCGCTTCCCTATTCCCTTGAGCTTCTTCGGCCACCAGAGGAAGAGCCCCGTGAGGAGGATGAAGACGAAGAGGAGGGTACTTGTCCCCACGATGACGCGCCCCCAGAAGATCCCTTCGCTATCCGGCTTCATACTATTGAGTAGCCAGCGGTGTAGCTCGCGTACCGTAGTGAAGAAGGGGAGGCGCCCGCTCGGGCCGATGATCTTCCCCGTGTAAGGGATCGATGAGCACCCCTGCTCGGCGAGGGCTTGGAGAGCCCCTACGTTATAGGCACGATGAGGTGAGGGTGGGTATGGTGATGCTCGTGATCTCTACACTATCGGGGGTCTCTCTGCGACGCGCTCCAGAAGCACACTGAGCGGCAGAGGCTCTTGGTTGGGTACATATGCCACCCTCTCGTGCTGGACGAGGGCGGTGATTTCCTTCTCGAAGACGAGTAGAGCCCCCGTGAGGCAGGTCGTCATAATGATAAGCCCGAAAGGGCAGGGCAGAGCCACAGATGGAGCTTCTTGAAAGAGTTTGCGTACAGTCATAACTCGGCTATCTAAAAGTAAAAGGCTCCCTCCTCGGGGAGCTGGGGAACCTGATCGAATGCGCCTCGCTTATGCGCCTCACGGTGCATAAGTGAGGAGAAAGGGCTATAGGCATAGCCTCTCCTTGAGGGTCAAAGATATATATTCTACCTATTCCACCCCCTACTGATAGAGCCGAGCTGGAGGAAGCTGTACTGGAGGGTAAATCATCCTATATTGGTCGCTGAGTCAACCTATATAGATCCGTGAAGCGATCTATATAGGTCGGCGTGATGACCTATATAGGTTGACTCAGCGACCAATATAGGTTTGCATCCCCCACTCCCAAAGTCCACTAAGGATAGGCACTATTTAGCACGGAGCAAGAAGCCCTTTCTCCTACTTCTCATCACGGGATAGTGTGAGTATCTGTCCCGAAGACAGAGGCACTTGGGGCGCTTTTTGCGTACTTTTTGTGCCACCCACATCAGGGATATTTCCCCCTAAGAGAGTAAGATGAATATACGACCCCAAGAGATCCAGATAGCCGACTACGACTACCCCCTGCCCGACGAACGCATCGCCAAGTACCCCCTTGCCGACCGCAGCAGCTCCAAGCTCCTCCGCTACCAAGCTGGCGAGATCGAGGAATTTACCTTCCGTGACCTGCCCCGTCTCCTGCCCGAGGGTGCCGTACTCGTGCGCAATAACTCCAAGGTCATCCGTGCCCGCCTCCTCTTCCACAAGGACTCAGGTGCACGCATCGAGATCTTCTGCCTCGACCCCGCCTCCCCCACCTCCTACGAGCTCTCCCTCGGGGAGCGCCACAGCTGCTCCTGGCACTGCCTCATCGGCAATGCCAAGCGCTTCAAGGAAGGCACACAGCTCACCCGCCTCCTCCACCGCGAGGGGCAGGGCGAAGTGACGCTGACGGCAGAGCGTGGCGAGGAGGGCGTCATCCACTTCTCTTGGGACAATGATGCCTATACCTTCGGCGAACTCTTAGAGCTGATGGGTATCCTCCCCATCCCACCCTACCTCGGGCGTGAGACGGAGGAGCAGGATCTGACTACCTATCAGACGGTCTATGCCGAGACCGAAGGCTCGGTAGCAGCCCCCACAGCGGGCCTGCACTTCACCCCCGCAGTCTTCGAAGAGCTACGCGCTCAGGGCACGCCCGTACTGGACGTCACACTCCACGTAGGCGCTGGTACCTTCCGCCCCGTCAAGGCTGACCACATCGGCGATCACGAGATGCACGCGGAGCTGATCAGCGTCAGCCGCTCGACGCTCCTCGCCCTTCGTGAGCATATCGGGCAGATCATCGCCGTGGGTACGACCAGCGTCCGCACGCTGGAGAGCCTCTATCATCTAGCCATCGCCCTACGCCGTCAGCCCGACACGCCGCCGACCGCCCTGCACGTAGAGCAGTGGCTCCCCTATGAAGAGACGGCAGACGAAGAGCTGACGACAGAGGAAGCCCTCGACACGCTCCTCAGCTATCTCGATGCGCAGGGAGAGGACACGCTCGTCTTCCCCACGAGCATCATCATCGCTCCCAGCTATCGCTACCGCGTCATCCGTGGTATGGTGACGAACTTCCACCAGCCCCACAGCACGCTCCTGCTGCTCATCGCCGCCCTCATCGGCGACGACTGGCACCGCGTCTACGACTGGGCACTCACCCACGACTTCCGCTTCCTCAGCTACGGCGACAGCTCGCTGCTCCTGCCGTAGAGAAGCCCATACCTATATAAAGCAGAGCGCCTCCCGCCTGAGTCCTGAGACTCATAGGCGGGAGGCGCTTGCCTTATAGGTAAGGGGTGGAGGAAGCGGGCTTACTGCTTCTTCTTCGCCCAGTAGATCGGCGTGAAGACCTTATCCTCGCCACCGAGTGCCTTGATAGCAGATTCATAGCCGGGCTTATTACCGTTGACGATGCTGCTGGGCAAGGGCAGACGCTGAGGATAGTAGTCGACAGACACCGTGGAGTAAGTAGAGGCGGTGAGCTGGGGCATATTGTCCAGCGCCTTCTCTACCGCAGGCGTTTCGAAGAAGGGAAGACCCAGACGACGGTGGTCACTCCACGTCTCGAGAGGCAGCCAAGGCGTGTTGGCGATGAACTTCTGCGTGATGATCTTCGTCAGGTGGTCGTTCATAGCTGCCTTATAGAGGCGGCTCTTCATCTCTGGATAGCGGTAGGTGTAGTTCTCCGTCTGACCCGTGTAGCCGTTCGTGCACTTCATCGTCACGGTAGCAGCAGGCTCTGTGGTGTGATCCCAAGCGACGGACGTCCCTACGCGGTTGTAGGTCTGCGAGGTGAGGTAGCTATCGACGGAGCCAGCACCCTGATAGGCGAAGCTCGCGCGGATACCCTTCTCATAGGCGTCCTTACCCGTCAGAGGCACCGTCCAGCCACGTACAGCAGCCTCAGCGATGAGGAAGTAAGTCTCCCATTCGCCGAAGAAGACACGCTTATTCGTGCTGTTGCGGTACTTCAGACCAAGGCGGGGCATCGTACCGACCTGCACGAGGTCGTTGATGGCATTGAGGTCACCCCACGAGCCACCTACCCACGCATTCCACGTGTACTTGGCATTGATCGTCTTGAAGTCCTTCTCCTTGTCGGTAGCATCCTTCAGCTTGTACTCGGTCGTCGTAGCGGCCTTGCTCCACGAGGGATAGAAGCAGAAGTCGGGGTTCTCCGTGTCACCAGCGATGATGAAGGTCTTATAGGCACGAGGGTCGATGATGCCTGGTAGGCCGTCCATATAGAAGCCTGCCGAGGGGTCAGTCGTCGTCAGAGGGAAGTGCTTATCGTAGCGCACGCCGAGGTAGTCAGCAGGCTTGATATGGCTCGAGTAGCGGCTGTCGGTGAGCTGCGTAGCAGAACTGACACCACCCAGACCGAGGACGAGGTTGCTGTACGTAGGAGAGAGGATCTGGTGATTCCACTGACGGCTCATGACGCCCGTCAGGTCGTCCCAGCCGTCCTTCTCCTGGACCTCGAAGCGATCGCTTGCTGAGGTGATACCTCCTGCAGCAGCAGCTTCCTCGAAGTGCGTCTTAGCCGTCGTAGCGTCGACCTCAGAGAGGCGCATCGCCAGACGCATACGCATCGAGTTGGCATACGCACGCCACTTAGCGGTATTGTAGCCATAGGCACGGTCGAGCTTGTTCGTCTCACCGTTATCCGAGCCGGGAGCGGTAGCGAGGATATCAGCGGCCTCCTTCAGCTCGGTGAGCATATAGGCATAAGCCTCCTTAGCACCTACGTAGGTGGGGTTACCACCCTGATAGCCGTCGATGGAGACGACACCGAAGTTGTCACAGAGCTCGGAGAGCATATAGACACGCCAGATACGAGCTACCTGCTGGAGGCTCTTATCATAGGTGCGTGCCGTGCCGTCCTTGATGCGCTTCTCGCACATAGCGATAGCATCGGTGAGGGGCTTGAGGCATTCCTCAGTCATACGGCTGTAGTAGTCGGAGCTCCAGCCGTCACTGAAGCCACCTACGGCAAGACCACCACCACGGTGCTGATGGCCGCCCGTCTTCCAGTAGAGGACGAAGGCACGCTCCGCCACGTGGGGATTCTGCTGGGCAGCTATGATCGCGCGGTTGATGAGGTACTCGGGGAGCACCTGATCCTGCGAAGCGGCAGTGGGGTTAGTATTGACTTCGTCGAAGTCGCGGCACGAGGCGATACCCATCGTGGTGCACAGGCACAGACCCCAGAGGAGAATATTCTTCTTGTTCATGATATACATGGCTTAGCCATTAGAAGCCGAGGGTGATATTGAAGAGGAAGGAGCGGGTCGTGGGAGAAGAGGCGAACTCATACCCCGTAGCGTTGGAGCCCGTAGCGAAGACCGACTCAGGGTCGATGCCGTTCATATAGCTCTTGATCATCCATACATTGTTGCAGGAGATACCGAGCTTAGCCTTCGTGATAGGCGTATTCTTCAGCAGGCTCTTGGGGAGCGTGTAGCTGAGGGCGATGTTACGCAGACGTACGCTCGTAGCGTCGTAGATGTTCGCCTCGTTGATACCGAGGTTCCCGCTACGACCGACGATAGCACCCCAGTAATCCTGAGGTGTGACTTCGATGGTATTCTTCGTGTAGACCGTCTTACCAGCGACTTCGCTCTCGACGGCGCCGTCGACGACGAACTTATCGCGAGCACCATTGACGACGGTAGCAGCAGCGGCACCACCGGCCTGCAGGGCGTGGTTCGTACCGGAGAACATCTTACCGCCAAAGCGAGCATCGATGAGGAAGCTCAGGTCGAAGCCAGCGAAGGAGAAGCTGTTCGTAAGACCAGCCAGGAGGTCGGGCTGCTGGTCACCGAGCTTCTTCTCGTCACCTGCGATAGGCAGACCGTTCTCGTCGGTGATGATCTTACCATAGAGGTCGCTCGTCTTGTCCTCGACGCGCTTGTAGCTTGAGCCCCAGATCTCACCATACTTACCGCCTTCGCGAGCGAGGATCTTCAGGTTGTCGTACGTACCGAGGTTGTACTCCGTCACAGGGGACTCGATACCACCGCCATCGTAGAGCTTGATGATACGGTTCTCGTTGTGCGAGAGGTTCAGCTGAGCATTCCACTTCAGCCCTTCGCTGCGGATGATGTCAGCGGTGACCATGAACTCAATACCTTCGTTCTGGATATTACCTGCGTTGATCATCTTAGCATCGTAGCCGCTGGCAGGTCCATGCCGAGGCGGATGAGCTGGTTGGTAGCGTTGGTGCGATACCAAGCGAAGTCTACACCGAAGCGGCTATCGAAGAAGCGCATCTCCAGACCCAGCTCGTAGGACTTGATGAGCTCACTGCGGACCTTCTCGTTGTAGAGGACGTTGTCGATGTTGGCCATCGTACCGCCGAGGGGATCCTTCTCGATACGATAAGCGCTGTAGAGCTGGTAAGGCTCGAGGTCATTACCCACCTGAGCAGCCGAGGCACGTACCTTAGCGAAGGAGAGCCATGAGGGAGCGTTCACATCCATCTTACGGAGCATGTCGGTGATGACCAGCGACGTGCTGATAGAGGGATAGAGGAAGGAGCGGTTAGCCTTCGCCAGCGAAGACGACCAGTCATTACGCAGCGTACCGTCGAGGAAGAAGTACCCGTCCCAGTTCAGCTGTGCCGTACCGTAGAGTGAGTTGATCTTCTTGTGGCTGTATGACTCGGAGTTGTCGGGCTTGTCGGTACCGTTGGTCAGCGAGAAGAGGTTAGGCACGATGAGCTGGCTGACGCTGGCACGAAGGCCGTTGTGCTTGCGCTCCATGAGGTTACCCCCGACGGAGCCCGAGAGGCCGAGCTTACCGAAGACGTTGTCACGCTGTGCAGAGACGAGGAAGCTATAGTTGTTCTCATAGAACTTGATCTGCTCCGTCTCATACTTACCCCCACCACCTGCGATAGGCGAGCCAGCGTAGGTCTTACGCTCGATGCGCGTAGAGTACTGGTCAGAGCCCACACGCAGCTCAGCATTGAGCCAGTCGGTGATCTTGTACTTCAGCGCTGCACTGATGAGGAAGCGGTCACGCGTATCGTTGTTGAGGTTGTACTTGCTTGCCCAGTAGGGGTTCGTCTGATTACCTACACCATACCAGCGCATATCGCCCTGAGGCGTACGGGCTTCCTCGAAGTCGCGGATATCCATACTGCGGGGCAGTGAGTACATGGTATAGAAGGCATTCGAGGCATTAGCACCATTGAGCGGACGGTTCTGCACGAAGGAGCGGATGTACTGGACCTTCGTATCGGTGCTCCAGCGGTCGCTGGGGCCGAACTTCGTCGTGGCGCGAAGCGTCATATTCGTACGACCGAGCGAAGCGCCAGGGATGTGGCTCTTATTGTCGGTACGTGTCAGAGAGGAGTAGATCGACGTGCGGTCGTACATCTGGGAGAAGGCGATGTTCTCCGTCAGGTCGATCCCAGGAGACTTGAAGTAGCTGGCTACGTTGTCATAGGCCTGCATGTTGGTCTTGGTGCCGTCCCACTTCGTGTACTCCTGCCCTTCTATACGAGGACCCCAGCTGGAGGAGACGTCGTTCTTATAGGCGCCGTCAGTACCTTGACCGAACTGGCTCTGCAGTCTGGGCACCATGAAGAGGCGCTCTACACCTACTGAGGAAGAGATCGTGACACCGAGGCCGTTGTTCTTACGACCGCTCTTGGTGATGATCTGAATGACCCCGTTACCAGCGCGCGAGCCGTAGAGTGCAGCTGCCGAAGCACCCTTCAGCACGGTCATGCTCTCGATATCTTCGGCATTGATATCGGAGAGACCGTTACCCATATCGGCTGCGGGATTCCAGAAGTCATTGTTCGTAGCACCTGTCGTGTTGTCCATAGGCACACCGTCGACGACGATGAGGGGCTGATTGCTGCCCGAGAGCGAGCTATTACCACGCAGTACGATCTTCGAGGAGGAGCCGGGGCTGCTGGAGCCCTTGATGATCTGGATACCAGATACCTTACCCGAGAGTGCATTGGTGATATTAGCTCGCGTACGGCCATCAGCTGGTCACCCTTGACCTCCTGCATGGCGTAGCCGAGTGCTTTCTTTTCACGGCGGATACCGAGTGCGGTGACGACGACACCACCCAGCTGCGTCATCTCATCCTCAAGTACTACAGTGAGGGGTGTGCCCGTCCAGCGGACGGTCTGGCTCTTATAGCCCACGCAGGTGATGACGAGTTCGGACCCTACCTTGAGTCCGCTTAGGGTAAAGTGTCCCTTGGGGTCGGTTAGTGTCCCCTTGCCCTTAGCCTGGCCTTTGACCAGGATAGTAGCACCGACGATTGCCTCGCCCTTGGAGTCTTGTACGATCCCTGTGAAGGAGACCTTACTATCCTGAGTCTGTGTCATGGCGGTCTCTACCGGCGTGGCATAGGCATTTTCTAAGGCGAGTCCTGGCAGCGAAAGACCCACAAGGAGCACGCTGCAGACTGTCTTCATTCGTTTCATAGGCTTATATCGTGTTAGTGATAAAAGGTCTATAAAGATAGATATTCTTTTAGCAAAGCAATGGTGTAATTAACTATAACTAAAAACTTTACAAATGAATACACTTAACTAATCCCTAAGGAAGAGATCCAACTCCTTATAACTCGGTGGCTTACACCTTCGATAGATCGACCACTACCCTACCCAAAGTGCACGACCGAGACGCCCCGCTCGCCCCACACTTCTCCCCCGAGAAGCTATGTCTTAGTACCAGCTACGCTACCCCACTCCACGGAGGCGAAAAAGTGACCACTACTGGTCGCTGACGGAAGCAGTACTGGTCACCACGCGAAGGAGTACTGGTTGATAATAGTGACCAGTACTGGTCAGCCGACGAAGCAGTACTGGTCGCTTTACCCCATATATAAAAGGACTCCCCCTGAGGTGGTACATATCGGCGTACCTACCTCAGGGGGAGTAGTATATGTAGCGTGTGAGGCTACTCGTTCGGCAGGGGACCTAAGTGCAGTCCTTTCTCACGGAAGAGGCGGATATCCTCCTCGGGAAGCTCTAGCGCCTCGATGGGCACGCATTCGTAGCGGTCATTGAGGTAGAAGCGCACACCGCCCTTGAAGCGCGAGCTGACGACCGAGAGGTCATCACGGCGATAGCGTGTGCGGATGCCTGCCAGCTCGAGAAGCGTGTGGAAGACGGAGTTCGACGAGACGGCCTCACGACTATTGGAGCGCCCCTGAGCGAAGAGCTGTGGGTGGGCATCTCTCCAGCGCTTGTCGCCCCAGATGAGGAGCGGTACGTGGAGCTGGTAGTAGGAGACGTCGGGCGATGAGTGGAGGAAGCGCTCGCGGCTATCGTCATAGACATCCTCCCCGTGGTCGGAGATATAGACCATCGAAGCGGCACGATCGCCTCCCTCGAGGACACGGACGACGGAGTCGACGAACTTATCCGTCTGGCGCACGGCATTGTCATAGGCATTGCGCAGGACGAGGCTGTCAGCCTCCGAGCCCGAGTAGTGCCCCTTCACAGGGAAGAAGGTATCTTCCTTCGGATAGCGGTCACGGTAGCTGAAGTGACTACCATAGGTGTGCAGCACGACGAAGAGCTTCGGATGCTCACTCGCCATGAGACGCTGCAGATAGGGGATCATATCGCTATCGTAGAGACGGCGCTTCTCACGACGAAGCTCCTTACGGATGGGGTGATGCTCGTCCCCCTGCATAGCGAAGAAGTCCACATAGCTGTGGTTCCCTGGCTGGTTGGAGATGAAGGCTGTATAGAAGCCCGCTTCACGGAAGGCCGTCAGGATCCCCTGCACATGGGGCAGATTCTCCGCCGAAGATGCATCAGCAGGCGAGAGGATGATAGGGATACTCTTATACGTCGTATTCGACTGCGTCAGTACATCAGCGAAGGCGATAAGCCCACCATCACGATGGAGCGAATCGATATGCGGGGTCGTCTCACGGGGATAGCCGTAGAGGCTCCAGCTGTGCGCACGTGACGTCTCACCGAGGATGAGGACGTAGATCTCACGCTCATCCTTGGCACGCTCGGAGGTAGCCTTGTAGCAGAAGTCCTGGCTGGTGCGGTCGTAGTGCATCACCTCATAGAGCTTCGTCGTCGCCAGATACATATTATGGAAGACGCTCATCGGATAGACTTCGGCACGCAGATGCACGTAGGGGAAGCGCTTCTTCGCCCCTATATATATAGGTAGGGCGACGAGAAGGATGAGCGCAGAGACGAGGGCCATACGGCGACGGAAGCGTGGTGCGAGGCTCTCACGGCTACGAGCCGAGAGCGTCGCCACGACAAAGGTCAGGGCGTAGAAGCCCCCGCTGGCGAGGATGGGCCAGAGGATGTTGGAGAGGAGTTCGCCCGCTTCATCAGGCTCCGAGGTGAAGATATTCAGGAGCATATCCACCGCGACGACGGAGCCACTGAATATCGTCAGGAGTACGAGCTGGAAGGCATGGAGCAAGACCAGCACGAAGAGCCCCCAGTAGACACGCCCAGGACGCTTCGCCGAGAGCAGGAGAAGCATGTACACCGGTAGCATCAGTAGGATATTCAGCACACGCCCTACGGCAGGCTGCTGCATGACGACGGAGAGCACGACATTGGGCAGGAGAAGCGCCAGCGTCAGTATCCAGTAGTAGCATCGCTGGTCAGCACGGCTTACCCAAGCCTGGAGCCGATCCCATATACGCATATAGAGAGAAATAAAATCTTAGTGATATGTGTAGAGATAAGACATAGGCACTACCCTACTCGTGGTGGTAAGGCTCGCCTCTCAAGATCGTCTGGGCGCGATAGAGCTGCTCCACAGCGAAGAGGCGTACCATCTGATGAGAGAAGGTCATCTGACTCAGCGACACACGGTCATCCGCCCGCTTATATACCTCCTCTGAGAAGCCGTAGGGGCCTCCGATGACGAAGACCAGACGGCGCGCACCCGATACCATCACCCGCTCGATATACGAGGCGAAGGCGGTACTTGAGAACTCTCGTCCGCGCTCATCGAAGAGCACTACCCTATCCGACGTACTCGTCTGGCGCAGGATCTCCGCTCCCTCCATCTGCTTCTGCAGCTCGGGGGTGAGCTTGCTGGAGCGGCGGATATCGGGGATGATCTGCAGGGTGAAGGGCAGGTAATGCCCGAGACGATCAGCGTAGAGCTTCGTCAGCTCTTCGATCGCACGGCTATCGGTCTTGCCCACAGCGAGGAGAAGGAGGTGCATCGGTTATGAAGTAGCGGGGTTAAGGCGAGGCATAGGGCTCTATATCCACCAGACCCATTAGACTTCACTCTTGGGCACAGGGCTCGACGGGATCGTCTAATGGGTCTGGCGTCTACAGGCGGTAGTCTACCACCAGTAGCTTAGAAGGGCAGGTCATCTGCAGCACCAGCGGGAGCTGCAGGCTGAGCTGCAGGGGCTGCGGAAGGTGCCGCTGCGGGAGCTGCAGCAGGCTGAGGTGCACTATAAGCAGCAGGAGCGGGAGCAGCTACACCGGGGAGCTGGATGCCCTGGACTACGTTCCAAGCACGGACAGACGTGTACCAGCGGCCATTGAACTCACGGCTCTCTACGTCGATAGATACCGTCACTTCCTGACCCACCTGCATGGGGAACTTATTCACATTGTCGCCGAAGACTTCGAAGCAGACCTTGCGGGGGTACTGCGTGCCGAGCGTCTCGAGGATGTATTCTTGTACTTGCCAGGGGTTGCCAGCCTTGCTGGTACCCGTGCGCAGGGGGAGTACCTGGACGATTTTACCGATTAATTCCATGGGGAGTATCTTATCTAAATTGAATGATTTTGCTTAGCGGGGGCGGAAGCCGATGATGTGACGGACCTCATCGATCGTCTTCGAGGCGGACTCACGAGCCTTCTCAGCACCGATGCGCGCCACACGGGAGAGGAGCTCCTTGTCGCCCTGGATGTCGAGGATGCGCTCACGGATAGGCGCGCAGAAGGCGTTGATATCGGCAGCGAGCTGCTTCTTCATATCGCCGTAGCGGATAGCGCAGTCGTTGTAGAGCCCATCGAAGTGCTGGTAGACCTCGGGGGTGGAGACGATCTCCATCAGCGTGAAGAGGTTCTGGATAGGCTCGGGCTTCTCGCTGTTAGGCTCCGTAGGACCAGCGTCCGTGACGGCACGCATGACCTTCTTCGAGATCGTCTTCTCGTCGTCGATGAGTAGATCGCATTGCCTTCGCTCTTACCCATCTTCCCTGAGCCGTCGAGGCCGGGGACCTTCAGTGCACGCTCTCCGAGGGAGAAGGACTGGGGCTCGGTGAAGAAGTCCACGCCGTAGATGGTATTGAAGCGGCGGGCGAACTTACGCGCCATCTCCATATTCTGCTCCTGGTCCTTACCGACAGGTACCTTGACAGCCTTGTGCATGAGGATGTCAGCAGCCATGAGGGAGGGGTAAGTGAGCAGACCAGCGTTGACGTTGTCGGGCTGCTGGCGTGCCTTGTCCTTGAAGGAGGTCGTACGCTCCAGCTCACCGAGGTAAGCGTTCATGTTGAGGTAGAGATAGAGCTCCAGTACCTCACGCACGTCGCTCTGCACGTAGATCGTAGCCTTCTCGGGGTCGATACCACACGCCAGATATTCAGCGAGGATGGTATTCGTACTACGGATGATATCATCGGGATGCGGATGGGTCGTCAGCGAATGCCAGTCAGCGATGAAGAAATAGCAGTTATACTCATTCTGCATCTGCGTGAAGGCACGTACAGCACCGAAGTAGTTACCTAAGTGAAGATTACCTGTGGGACGGATCCCGCTGACTACTGTTTGCATCGTCTACTAACTATGATCTATAATGTGGTCCTATATAGGTTACGAAGATAGCTAATAATTCACAATCCTGCCCCTTTTTATAAAAGCAACTGGCTCTCCATCGGGGTGGAAAGCCAGTCACTTTACTAAGACTTCTTATAGAGCGTTATCGGTGTAGTTTTCGTCGCTCCAAAAAAACATTAACGTAGGAGCTCAAATCAACCCCTTGAGGAGTAGGATCCCAGACCATAGTCTTCTCTGTCCTCTTCCTTATGACCCAAGTATACGTTTCTGTACCGGTTAGAAGAGCGAAGGGATTTTTGTAGACGGACTTTATACTCTAGGATATTCTTATTCAATGAATAATACCCTGTAAGTCCATCGTATGTTAATGGACCAACAGAATAAATTCTCATCTTATCCTCGGTGTCAAAGTAGAAAGTCATCTTCACTGGGATTTGCCCTTTTTTCGACTCAACATTGAACTCTGACTCCCAGATCGTACCAGACAGATCCTGAGTCGTGGGGATAGGAAGCTCCTTCTCGGTACATGACACGCATGCCAAGAGGAAGAGTATGATACCAGATAAGTAAGTACGCATAATAGTTACTATTTAGAGTTAGACAATGGTACACTTCGTTGGTAGCTCGAGACCAGCTGATCCACGGGCTCGTTTGGAGTTTCAGAGGACAGCGTATGTCCTTTTGCTCGAGAAAGGTATGAATTATTTTTCAGAGAGCAAGTGAAGCATAATATCTCCAATACAACCGCACCCAAGAGCAGCTAATTAGTGCTACACACAGCTTACCAACCGAGGGGGTACGAATCGCTCTTACCCAAGGGGAGTGGAGCGAAGCAATAAGGGGGCTACGGATAAGTAGTAGTGGTTTGCCGTCGGACCAATAGTCGTTCGGATGCAAACCTATATTGGTCGCTGAGGGAAGCTATATAGGTCACTGCGACGACCTATATTAGTTCATTGCTTCGCGTAAGGATAAAAGTTGCGAACGAGTGGCAGATAAGTTTGGACTACGTACGTGGATCTAATATCTACGTACGTGGATATTTGGATTTACGTGCCTAGTCTTTAAATCTACGTGCATAGACAGAGGAAAAACACTACGTGAAGGCGCTTTTTTCTTCACGAGAAGGACACTTTTCCCTCCGCAGGATAAGAGGAATACTTGTGATAAGGCGAAGGGAAAAGCGTATCACTTCGGAGAGGCATATCGGGGAGCCGCGTGCGATGCCTTAGCACTCTAAATAGAGGGCAGAACTCTCGGCAACAGTCTCCAAAGAAGGGATATACTCCCCCACTCCATCTCGTAGAAAGGTACGGATACAAAGCGGGCTAAGCACCCCACACCTCCCACGCAGGAGAGGTGAGGCACTCAGCCCGTCTATGATTTGGCTGGTGTAGGCGGAGGCTACTTCAAAGCAGTCAGCGAACGCGCTAAGAAGTCAAGGGCGTCGGCAGAGAAGTGCCCTCTCAGCGTAGGATATTCCATAGGCGAGCCCGTAGACGAAGGTAGGAAGAGATGATTGAGCTTCGGGAAGACCTGCACCTGAGCCTTGGGCTGGAGACGCAGTAGCTCGGCCGCATTGGAGGGTAAGACCTGCTTATCCATCTCGCCGAAGAGCCCGATGACGGGGCACTTGACAGCACGCCACGTACCCGCGATATCCAGACTGAGGAGCTGTCGGAGATAGGGCGTGAGCTGGCTCATGATCTGCGTACGGATCGTCTCGTGGGTGCTCTTGTCGGGGCTAAAGACGGGGAGGAGTGGATCGATCACCTTTGCCACACGTGATTTCACCTCGTCTATCGAGAGGCGCTTATCCTGCATCAGGCGATAGATCTCGCGGTTGGCTTTACTGATCGTAGCACGCTCACTCTCGCTCTTCCCCGCAAGGATGTTGAGGGCATCCATCTGATCCAGAAGGATACGATCCATCGCGAAGGCAGGGCCCGCTAAGGACACGACCCCAGCTATCGAGCGGTCTTGACCAGCGACCTTCGCAGCTATATAGCCCCCTTCGCTATGCCCAACGAGGAAGATACGCTGCGCCTGGACGCTCTTATTCGCCCGAAGGGCAGCGACGACAGCCTCAGCATCGTGCACGAAGTCCGTGATACTCGAGGCGAGGAAGACACCCGTGCTCTTCCCCACTCCACGGTCATCATAGCGGAAGACAGCGAAGCCCGCTTCGGTCAGTCGGCGGGTGATATCCAAGAAGGGCTTACAGCCGAAGATCGTCTCATCACGATCCTGTGGGCCACTTCCCGTGATCAGGACGAGCGTAGGATAAGGCGCCTGCCCCGTCTTAGGTAGGGCAAGGCTCCCCGAAAGCACAACAGACGAGCCCGAGACGGGGATGCTTAGCTCCTCCTCCGTATAGGATGTAGGCGCTTGGGGAGCGTCTTGCTTCTCGATTGAGCGCTCCATATCCAGCGGGAGACTCATACCGCCCTGCTGGAAGTTGCCCGAGAGCTTGTCATCTGCCATGCGTACGGCGGTATAGGTCAGGCGTAGGCTACGAAGCTCCATACGCAGGCTATCGCCCGAGACGTGCACCTCATCGGCACGTAGCCCGTAGGCACCTTGGTCTGGGCTATCCAGGGTAGCCGACCAGCGCCCCGCCTCTTCGGTGAGGTGAATGACCATACGGAGCTTGCCCATAGGGGCGAGAGCTTACCCGACCAATCCCCACGGAGGCTCTGTGCGCTCACGACGAAGGGGAGAAGAAGAAAGGAGGGAGAGAAGGAAGCGCTTCATAGTGGTAGAGATAGTAGTGCGTAGTGGTGTGAGGCCTCAGCCTTTGGGACGGCTTCGGCGATTCATGTAGTAGGTGAGGAAGAAGTTCTGCCAAGCGATATAGCCCGCTATACCAGGAGCGACGAGCGGATGCATGAAGGTAATGCAGAGCCAGAGCGTCAGGGCGGTATTCTTCTGCCCCATGGACTGACGGCATGCGACCTCCTCGACACCAATACGGCGCGCCAGATGACTGCCGAGTGTGAACTGAATAGCACACGCCAAGAGCCCGACAGCGAAGGACGCGATGAGTAGCCCGACCTGCTCCGACCCTTCCTTCGCGACGAAGGAGACGCTCTTACCCAAGATGAAGAGCAGCGAGGAGAGCCACAAGAGGTAGGTGAGTTTCTTCGGTGGGTGAGGGGTCTTCCCCATGCTCTTCATCACACCGCGCACGAGCCATGCCAGCACGATAGGTAGCATGACCATACGGATCACCAGGAGCGCTATCTGCCCTGAGAGCATCCAGAAGGGCAGATGGCTGTGCGAATCAAGTAGGGGGAGTAGGAAGGGTGCCACCAGGCAGATCAGCCCGTGTGTGACGATGGTGTAGCCCGTAGCGAAGCCTGTATCACCATCCATGAGGCTCGTCATCGCCCCCGCAGCGGCAGCAGCTGGTGCGAGGAAGCACATGAAGAGACTCGTAGCGATGACGTGATCCCACGCCGAGAGAATGAAGTAGAGCGTCCCCCCGATAGCTATCTGGAGGACGAAAAGAAGGAGGTGCTTCGGTCGTGGAGCCGCTGCGCTGGGTGGCATATTGAGCACAGCGAAGAAGAGCATCGCCGAGATGATCCACGGCGCCAGCCAACCATAGGGCGCGGTGATACGCCACGATAAGAGCCCCACCGCAATGAAGAAGAGCGGTGTAAAGCCCTTCAGCCGACTCCAAAGGCTACCGAGCATAGGACAAATAGGTACGTTATCCGATGAGCTTAGGATCGGCTACGATGCGCTCTATACCGGCACGTATCGAGCGCAGACCAAAGGCCTCGGGATGGAGGTCTGCTGGGTCGACGATGACCAGCTCACCGGCATCATCCATAGCCGTCGCCCCGTCGAAGCTCTTCACACGCGTCAGGTAGAAGAGATCCGCCGTATAGACATCGACCCCCGAATAGGGGTAGACATTAGGGGATCGAGAAGAGTAGACGTACCTCCGTTGCCTCGAGGCCCGTCTCTTCGCGCAGCTCACGACGCACGGCATCATCCACTGTCTCCTCGGGGTCTACGAAGCCACCAGGGAGGTCCAGCGTGCCCTTCTCTGGATCACGTGCACGGCGCACAGTGAGGAGACGCCCCGCCTCGTCGAGGACGAAGCAAGCGACAGCAGAGGCGACATTGTGGAAGTAAGTAAGGTCACAGCTCGGGCAGTGGATAGCACGGCCGTGTACATGCTCCAGACCCTGCTGCCCGCAGCGAGGGCAGTAGCTAAAGCTCGATAGTGGATGTGTGTGCATAGGGGATGAGGGGTAGGGAAGTCGTGTGGGGGAAAGACAACAGACGAGCGCGGCAGTGCGCCGGCTCGTCTGTCATCATAGGGATCGAAGGAGATTAGATTTCCTTGGCTTCCCAGCCGAGAGCGCTGGCACCGAGGACGGCAGCGTCGCTCTCCTTGAGCTGAGAGACGAGGAGCTTGGTCTTGCCTTCGTAGATCTTGAGGATGTTCTTCTCCATATGGTGACGGATGGGGTTCATCAGGAGGTCACCAGCCTTGGTGAGACCACCGAAGAAGATGATCGCTTCGGGAGAGGAGAAGGTAACGAAGTCCGCGCAGGCTTCGCCGAGGATAGCCCCCGTAGACTCAAAGATCTCGAGAGCGAGACGGTCGCCAGCCGAAGCAGCATCGAAGACGTCCTTACTCGTGATCGTGTCGATATCCAGCTCACGGAGCTTGCTCTCGTCGGAGCGGATGGTGAGATATTCGCGAGCCGTACGTGCTACACCCGTAGCCGACGTGTAGGTCTCGAGACAGCCCTGACGGCCACAGCCGCACATACGACCATTGCGGCGGACGATCATATGACCGAGTTCGCCAGCGAAGCCATCGTGCCCGTAGACGAGCTGACCACCGACGACGATACCGCTACCGACGCCCGTACCGAGCGTGATGACGATGAAGTCCTTCATACCGCGTGCAGCACCATAGGTCATCTCACCGATAGCGGCAGCGTTAGCGTCGTTGGTGAGTGCCACGGGGATACCGATGCGGTCCTGGATCATCTGAGCCAAGGGGATCTTACCCTTCCAAGGGAGGTTGGGGGCGAACTCGATAGAGCCGTTGAAGTAGTTACCGTTAGGCGCACCTACACCGATACCACGGATCTTCTCCTTGCCACCGACCTGCTCGATGAGCATATTGAGGCCTGTGACGAGTCATTCAGGTAGAGCTCAATATCGATGTGCGTACCAGTCTTGATCGAGGCGTTGACGACGACATTACCACGGGCGTCGACGACACCGAAGACGGTGTTCGTCCCACCGAGGTCTACACCTATTACATAGGGCTTTTCCATTAGCTGTGCTTGTGTACTATGATGTGAGATATTCTTGTTGTTGAACAAAGATAGTTTTTTTCACCGATCAGTTGGCTCCGCCCCCCACATTCCCTGCGTGAAATACCACAAGTCGGTACCATAAGAAACCAGTATAGGGTGGTAGCTCGCCCTACATCCAGGCCTCCCGACCCCGACGGCTCGACTTATCCCCAGTGCTTAATATAAGTGAAGTATATAGAGGAAGAATAAATTTTTTTCTCTATCTCCTACTGTTATTATAGTCGGTGGAATCGTGGGTAATCCTATTAAGGCTTCACTTCCTTCACTCGGTTCCTCCACGGACTTATCCTAATGCTTTGCGCTTCCTGCCCACAGGGTATTCACAAGTGACTTCCCGCTTATAGCTGGGCTTTGGAAGCAGTCGAGGGGAAGGCATCCACATCTCGGGGGATTGCACTGCTCGCTCTCGCTCTTCTCGGTATGTGTATTGGGAGTGGGATAATCTCGTGAGTTATCTACACCCCGAGGGAAGGGGGAAAGGGGAGTAAGGTCGTCGCTGGAGGGGTGGGGATGAGTCTCCTATTTATCCCACGCTTACCCACTTGTTTTCCCCAGCTTACTGAGGGGGTGGAGTAGGGTGCTTATCGCGCTTCGTGGAGGTAGCTCAGGATAGCTCTTGCGGCGCGTGGGGCGCTGGGCTCTGTACCCATCAGCTCCTGCAGCTGGGCCAGTGCCTGCAGCTGGTCCGTGCGGCGGTGATCCTCCTCAGGGATGAGGCGGGAGAGGATTGAGAGGATCTGTACGGAGTGGGCGCGGTCGGCGAGGAGCTCGGGGACGGCAGGGCGGTCCAAGATGAGGTTGACCAGCGAGAAGTAAGGCACACGGAAGAGGCGCTCGAAGGCCAGACGAGCGATGCGCTTACCGCCCATACGATAGCAGACGACCATAGGGATGCCCCATAAGCCTGCCTCCAGCGTCGCCGTTCCCGAGGTGACGAGGGCAGCATGGGCACGGCGCATGAGTCCATAGGTATCTCCGAAGAGGATGGGGGTATCGCTGTATTTGCCGAGGTGGGGGGCGTAGTCTGCAGCGGTAAGCCCTGGAGCACCAGCGATGACGACACGCCAGCCCAACTGAGAGTAGGCAGCGGTGGCTGCGAGCATCTCGGGGAGGTTGTCCCGCAGCTCAGACTGACGGCTCCCAGGGACGAGGAGGAGCATCTGCTCACGCTCTACGGCCTCGGGGTGCTCAGCGAGGTAGGTGAGCTTAGCATCGACACAAGGGTTACCTATATACGCTGTGCGGAGGCCGCGGTCGCTGAAGTAGATGGTCTCAAAGGGGAGGATACTCAGCCCGAGGTCTACATAGCGGCGGAGCTGGTGTATGCGCCCTGCTCTCCACGCCCAGAGCTTGGGGAGGATATAGTAGATGACGGGGCAGCGTAGCTCCCTCTTGGCATAGGGGAGGATGAAGCGGAAGTTGAAGTCTGCGTAGTCCACAGGGATGACCACATCGGGGGCGAAGTCCCGCATAGCAGCCTGTATCTGCCGGCCGATGCGGGTGAGCTTTCCGAGGTTCTTGACGACGCTGACGATGCCCATGAAGGCGACCTCACGGTAGTGGACGATGGGGGAGACACCTGCTGCGGCCTCCATCTTGTCTCCACCCATAAAAGCAAACGAAGCCTCTGGATCCTCAGCCCGCAGCGCTCGTATGAGCGCCGAGGCGTGGAGGTCGCCAGAGGCTTCGCCTGCGACTAAGAAGTAGCGCATAGTGCTATGCTGAGCGTTCGGCCAGGGCTTCGAGTTCCCCGAGCCACTGATAGTTCGTGCAGTCGAGCTGGAGAGGCGTGAGTGTCGCCCAGCCGTCCTTGAGGTAGTGCCAGTCGGCTTCCTTGGTATCCTCGGCGGGATCTTGACGACCCGTGAGCCAGTGGATACGTTTACCCTTGCCATCCTCTGAGTGGACGAACTCCTCGACGAAGCGACCTACAGTCATAGGGCATACCTTCAGCCCCTTGGGCTTCGTCTTGGGGACGTTCAGCGAGAGCATCGTCTGCCAGGGTAGGGGTTTCTCAAGCATCATCTTCACGACACGCACGGTGTAGTCGATGCTGTCGGAGAAGTCGGGGTGCCAAGCGGTGTCATCGAGCGATACGGCGAGCGAAGGGATGCCGTAGATACAGCCTTCGCGGGCAGCACCGAGCGTGCCGGAGTAGCTCACGCAGATGCCCTCATTGCTCCCGTGGTTGATGCCCGAGATGATGAGGTCGGGGCGCTGGTCTACGAAGAGGGTGTTCAGTGCGAGCTTGACGCAGTCCACGGGCGTACCCTCGCAGCTATATACAGCGAGGTTGCCTTCGGTGGTGCGGTGCTTGAGGCGCAGAGGTTGGGTCGTGGTGATAGCGCCAGAGAAGCCCGAGCGGGGCCCGTCTGGAGCGACGATAGTCACCTGACCGAAGGCGAGCATCGCCTGAGCGAGCTCTTGGATACCTGCGGCGCGGAAGCCGTCGTCATTGCTGAGGAGTATATGCATCTATAGGGTATAAGATCCTTAGTTCGTGGAGGGCTTGATGACGCTCCCGAGGCGGACACGGTAGTATAGTGAGGTATAGCTCTCGGTACGCTCCAGCATATTGTTGGTATTGAGGTACCAGGGCACTACGATAGAGGCTTCCGCTCCCTGATGGAGGTTCTGCACAGCGATCTGCAGACCTACGGGGAGGCTGGCGACGGTCTCCTGCTGGACGGAGTTGAGGTCAAGGGTCTGGCGCACACGCATAGCCTTGAGGTTGTCCTTGATCCCAGTCGCTCGTCGAGTAGGCGTCACGGAAGAGCGTGACGGCATCGGTGTAGTCCACCCCGACAGACGCATCGCCTGCCTTGGTGATCTTCATATAGATGAAGCCACTACCCGTGATACCGGGTACGGTGACGCGCTGGAAGTCCGTGCTGTCGGCGAAGGCGCGGAAGGCCCGCTCATTCGTGGCACGGCGCTCCTGGGCGACGTCGATAGTGCTATTGCAGCTCGTGAGGCTGAGGAGCGTAAGCAGGGCGAGGCCTGTGGTGATCTTGCTTATCATCATTGTCTCTTAGATGAAGTGGTGGGCACCTCTCTTAGGTGGTGGTTAGATCTTGCGCAGCAGGCTCTTCAGCGAAGTAGCCTCGTAGAGTACGCGGGAGAGCTCGCTGATAGCGACGCGCTCCTGCTGCATCGTGTCGCGGTGACGCAGGGTGACGGTACCATCCTCCATCGTCTGGTGGTCGATGGTGACGCAGTAGGGCGTACCGATAGCGTCCTGACGGCGGTAGCGCTTACCGATAGAGTCCTTCTCATCGAGCTGGCAGTTGAAGTCGAACTTCAGCTCGTCGTAGATCTCCTGTGCCTTGGCATCGAGGCCGTCCTTACGCACCAGAGGCAGGATAGCGAGCTTGACAGGAGCGAGAGCTGCGGGCAGGTGCAGGACCGTTCGCTTGTCACCACCCTCGAGGGCTTCCTCTTCGTAGGAGCCGCAGATGAGGCTGAGGAACATACGGTCGACACCGATAGAGGTCTCGATGACGTAGGGCACATAGCTCTCACCCAGCTCAGGGTCGAAGTACTGCATCTTCTTGCCGCTGAACTCCTCGTGACGCTTCAGGTCGAAGTCCGTACGGCTGTGGATACCCTCTACTTCCTTGAAGCCGAAGGGCATCTCAAACTCGATGTCCGTAGCAGCGTTGGCATAGTGCGCCAGCTTCTCGTGGTCGTGGTAGCGGTACTTCTTGTCGCCGAGGCCGAGGGCCTTGTGCCAGCGAAGACGCAGATCCTTCCAGAAGTCGAACCACTTGAGCTCCTCACCAGGGGCGGACGAAGAACTGCATCTCCATCTGCTCGAACTCGCGCATACGGAAGATGAACTGACGGGCGACGATCTCATTGCGGAAGGCCTTACCGATCTGTGCGATACCGAAGGGCACCTTCATACGGCCCGTCTTCTGCACATTGAGGAAGTTCACGAAGATCCCCTGAGCCGTCTCAGGGGCGCAGATAGATCTTCATCGCACCGTCGGCCGTGGAGCCCATCTCGGTGGCGAACATAAGGTTGAACTGACGGACCTCCGTCCAGTTGCGCGTGCCGCTGATGGGGCAGACGATCTCGTAGTCGAGGATGATCTGACGCAGCTCCTCAAGGTTGGTATCGTTCATAGCAGCAGCGAAGCGGCTGTGCAGCTCTTCCCACTTAGCCTGATACTCGAGTACACGGCCGTTGGTGGAGCGGAACTGCGCTTCGTCGAAGCTCTCGCCGAACTTCTTCGCAGCCTTGGCTACCTCCTTATTGATCTTCTCCTCTATCTTGGCCAGCTGATCCTCGATGAGGACGTCAGCGCGGTAGCGCTTCTTCGAGTCCTTGTTGTCGATGAGGGGGTCATTAAAGGCGTCGACGTGGCCAGAGGCCTTCCAGATCTTGGGGTGCATGAAGATCGCTGAGTCGATCCCTACGACGTTAGGAGCCAAGAGGGTCATCGCCTCCCACCAATAGCGCTTGATGTTGTTCTTCAGTTCGCTACCGAGCTGTCCGTAGTCATAGACAGCGCCGAGGCCGTCGTAGATTTCGGAGGAGGGGAAGACGAAGCCATATTCCTTACAGTGGGCGATCACCTTCTTAAAGAGGTCTTCTTGCTGTGCCATGAGAGCAGTTGCTTATTCTATTATCTATTCGGATTGTATCGATGTGATAGCTGCGACGCGCCAATGCGAGGTGCGCACAGTCCACAAAGTTACACATTCTCCTCTACTTACGTACGCTACGGATCGCCTCCGAAAGGCGCGCTTGCTGGGCGTGCTTCGGGTGGGTGACTCTCGTCCGTATAGAAGTGTCATTTCGGCGAGTAGGTATAAGTTCTCCAGCCACCTCAGTGTCGGGCTCTATACCTCTACTGAATAAGCTCCGAAGGAGTGCAGGAAAACTCCCGCACGCGTGGTGGAAAAGTCTCTTAGGACTACGGCTAAAGCTTTATCTCGGTACGTGGCTCTTAGGACTACGTAGGTGGATGATAGGATCTACGTGCAGAGTCTATAAATCCACGTACCTGGATAGAGGATATGCTGTATAGGAGGCGACTTATAGCACTACGAGTAGGGTGTTAGTTCTCCTATTCGGAAGGGAAAAAGGTCGTATAGTCCGCTACTTCATCGCCGTAGTGGAGGGATGTATAAAAGCCGTGCGGGACGCTTTCGGCTCAGCCGAAAGCGTCCCGCACAAGGTAGGGGAATGCGCTATCAGTACAGGATGCTGATCTCGCCTTCTCTGGTGAAGAGGTCCCACATATCTTCCTGTCCATTCGGGGATGGGTGGGCATTGCAGATGAGCATAAATTGCTCGTAGAAGGGGAGCTCACGTGGACGACTGATAGAGAGGGAGCTGACCCATGCGCGCCCAGTGGTGTCGTCCGAATCGATGACGCATTGGGCCGACTCGCTCAGCTTCGTATTGATCTTGGGGGAGACGAATAGCTTCACAGCTTTGTCCAGTGTGCTGATGGCCTTCTCTTTGCTCTTAGGATCGGTGGGGTCATACGTGGCGGTGAAAGCGCTGAGCTCGCTTTCGGAGAAGTTCTCCAAGCTGGATAGATGCCCTCTCTTTGCTTCTCTTTGGGAGGTAGGCAGGGCTTTCTCTGCGCTCTTCTCACAGCCCAAGTTGGGGAGAAGAAGGAAGAGAGCAAGTCCCCCTATAAGGAGCTTACTATTCATAGGTTCGTCAGAGTTAGGTAGTGAGTATTGCTACTCCAAAGATAGAGAATCGTAGAAATCTCCACGCATTCTCTGAAGGGGACTATTTCGAGGCCTTTATGCGCAGGGCCTTGAGTAGGGTCTTGGTGTCGGGATCGATGCGGCGCGACTCGCAGATCTTCTGGATGGCCTTGTTGTGCACCCACGGCTCGAAGCGCTTCTCAGCGAGGTAGGGGTGGGTCTCGGTGGGGTAGAAGGTGTAGCACTCAGCGATAGCCCACGCCAGCGCCATACGCACGTAGTAGCCCTCATGGCTTACGGCGAGGTAATGGCGTAGTAGCTCGCGGATATGCTCGGCATCGATGAAGTACTGCATGAGAGCGACGATGCCGAAGCGCACCTCATACTCCCCGCTGTGCTGGAGGTAGGGGAGGAAGAACGCCCAGAGCTCGGGGCCATGCTCACGGAGGAGCTTCTTCGGCTGGGGAGGCTGAAGGAGTCGCAGACCGACCAGGAGTGGATGACCCGCACCCAGCGCGAGAGGTGGGTGAGGTAGGCGGAGAAGTCACTCACGGGGAGCATACCGAGGACGAGGCCCTGCAGGGTACGTGCCTCCATGAAGTCCTCCTCTCTGGGACGCTCTTCGCGCTCAGCTTCCGCGAGGTAAGCAGGCCAGCTGCCACTACGCACGATACGCCGAGCGAGCGCACGTAGATCGGGCAGACGTACACCGAGTACGCCTGCTATATCGGGATGTAGTCGTTGGGTAAAGGGCTGATTGCCCCGCTGAGCAAGCTCCAGAAGGTGCTCTGTGATGCTTCGCTCGTCGATGCGGTAGGGGCTGGACATAGGCCTTAGACAGCAAAGGCCCCCGTGGGGAATTAGTCTAAGAGTAGGTGATTGGCATCCTCGATCTTCTCTATAGTGCCAGAGAGGACAGAGGTACTACGCGAGGTCTGGTTGTGCGAATAGACATTCGAGGTGATGAATGCCTGACAGGTGCGCTCACTGAGGTCAAGGACCTGGCTCACGGTCGTGCCATCGGCCTCGACCCAGTTGATGAAGAAGACACTCTTGCCGATACGTATGGCGCTGTAGTTGTCTTCGCCTTCCTTGCTACCGTGGATGGAGTCCTTACTTCTCCAGAAGAGATGCTTGTGCGATAGGTATTCGACGGTAGAGAAGTTGTCGGGGAAGCGCAGGTGTAGGCGCTTCCCGACGAGTGTCGTATCCGTAGTCTGTACGGGAGGTGCGTCCTCTTGGCTCGTCTTAGTGCCTGAGGAGTCCCCACTGCACGCTGTCAGGAGCAAGAGCGCAGCGGCAAGGGTGAAAAGAGGGCGTAGATGCATGATAGATCTATGGCTAATGTGTAGGATGTAGGTGCGGTGCGGCTTAGTCACGCGAGAAGAGACGCGAGAAGAAGCCACGCTTCTCCTCCTCCTCTTCGTAGAGACCCAGTCGGTGCCACTCGCTATCGAGCGCCTTACCGGCCTGGATGCGGTGGTAGATCGTACCCCAGTCGGGCAGGCCACCGAAGTTGCGGTCATCGAGGAAGAGATCGGCCTTGAGCTTGCGCGAGAAGCCCGACCCCGTAGCGTCTTCCTCGGGGAAGTCTCTATTGATGGCGTAGAACTCTACGCCACGCTGACGACACCACTCGACGGCTTCGTCCAGCAGAGCGCCCTCACGGACGGTCCAGAGGATGAGACGATGCCCATCACGGATCAGCATCGCGAGAGTCTGGGTGGCGAAGGGGATTTCCTCGCCGATCTTGGGATAGCGATGGCGTACGATCGTGCCATCGAAGTCAACAGCTATAATCATCAGTAGAGTGGGGGAGTATAGGATAGAGTTTAGAATCCAGAGAAGCGGATGACGTTATCGGGCGTCTCCTCGGTCTTCTCTTCTTCGGGCTGAGTCACTTCCTCTACAGGCTCTGGACGTGACGCCGTAGAGGTGGAGAAGGTCGTCGCACTCGTGGTGTACTGCGATGGCTCAGGCTGGACGTATGCAGGTCGAAGGCCGATAGCGAGCGGCGCTCACGGGCGCTCTGGCTGGCCGTACCATAGTTGTTGATACGGATAGCTCTGTTGTTGGTCTTATCGAGGCGCTTACTCTCGAAGATGCGGTGATCACGACGGAAGGAAGGCGTCTCCTCGAGGATGATCAGGAGCTCTTCGTCATCGAGCTCATCGATGTGTAGGGCGACAGGCTCGGCCTTCGTGCGCTTGGTGGCGGCACCCCCATAGACACGCTCGATGAGACGCTGCTGCTCGTCGCGCTCCTTCTCTTCGCTGATCTTGGCCAGCGGATCCTTAGCCTTGGGCGTCGTGGGCAGGAAGATATCTTCGTCAAAGCCGAAGCCCGAGGCGAGGATCGTCACACCGATCTTTTTGCCGATACCTTCGACGCGAGCCGTACCATAGATCGTCTTGACCTCGTCGGAGAAGTCCTCGGTGAACGCCTGGAGCTCGGTGAGCTCGGGGATCGTGAGAGGCTCTTCATCACCCTCATAGACGTTGATCAGGAGGTGACGTGCCTTGCTGATGTTGTTGTTGTTCAGGAGAGGGCGATTGAGTGCCTCTTGGATAGCCAGAGTCATACGCTCGGGCCCTTCAGCGTAGCCGGTGTTGATGACAGCTACACCGCCATTGCGCAGGGTCGTATCGACGTCAGCGAAGTCGAGGTTGATCGTACCGGCGATATTCACCAGGTCGGAGATACCGCGTGCGGCATTGCTCAGCGTATCGTCCGCCTTGGCGAAGGCTTCGGAGACGGTGAAGTCCTTGTACACCTCGATGAGGCGCTGGTTGTTGATGACGAGGAGGGCATCGACGCTCTCGCGCATCTGCTTGACCCCTTCGAGTGCCTGGAGGATCTTAGCCGTACCCTCAAAGAGGAAGGGAATCGTGACGATACCGATAGTCAGCAGGCCTGCCTGCATGGCGATCTTGCCGATGACAGGTGCTGCACCCGTACCCGTACCACCACCCATACCAGCGGTGATGAAGACCATGCGCGTATCGCCCTCGATGAGGGCATCACGGATAGCCTGCTCACTCTCCAGAGCAGCTTCCTTAGCGCGCTCAGGCTTGGCACCAGCGCCGAGACCCTTGGTGACGGTGGGGCCGATCGTGATCTTGTCTACCACAGGGCTGCGGTCGAGAGCCTGGGTATCTGTGTTACATAGGAGGAAGGACACCCCAGGGACGGAGCCACTGGTGCACATCTTCGTGACAGCGTTACCACCACCACCACCTACGCCCACTACCTTGATGAGCTGCTTGATCTGACTTTCGCTGTATCCGTAGTTGATACTGCCTCGTTCTATTGTATCCATGTCGTCTAAAGGTATGGGCTAATAATCATCACCACCATCACTCTCACCGAAGAGGCTGCTAATACCCTTCGATAAGCCACTCTTGAGGCGCTCAAAGGCCGACGGACCCTTCTCCTTAGGCTCGCGCTTCTCTTCGTGTCTGTAGGACTCTTCGCGGTAGTCGAAGAAGTCGTCTTCATCATCGTCCAGCGGGAGGTGCTGGGCTTCGCTGATGGTCGTGTAGGTGTAGGACTCTTCCTCCTCTTCCTTGGGCTGGAAGACGGGCTCAGCAGGGCTCGCTGGAGCGCGTCGTGGGCTGCTCCTGAAGGAGTGACTCGAGGGGACGGAGTTCGTACGTCACACCGGGCTCGCTGGCCTGAGCGGCGAGGGCTATCTCGGTGATATAATTTGCGAGGAGGTTATTATCGACACCTTCCTCGTAGATGTCTCGGCGGAGAGAAGCCTTGCGGTACTCGGGAGAGAGCTTACGCAGGGTCTCGAAGAAGTAGTTGGTCTTCGTCACGCCACCAGCGAAGACGAAGCCCTTGGGGATGCTCTCACCGCAGCCAGCTTCGTGGATGATGCTGACCACATTGTTCAGGATCTCGAGGATACGTGCACTGATGTAGCGGTTGACCTCGAGCTGGCTGAAGTGCTTCGTAGAGCTACCGTCAGCAGAGGTAGCGATGATCTCCTCGGTGCGGGACACGGAGAGATTCATCGAGCCCTGATTGATCTTTAGGTTCTCAGCGTCGGACTCCAGGAGGGGTACGCTGAGCTGCGTGAGGTCGCGCGTCACATTGTTCCCACCGAGAGGCAGGACGAAGAGGGCGACAGGGAAGCGCTCCTGATAGATAGCGATAGAGGTCGTACCACCGCCGATGTTGACGTAGGCACAGCCGAGGGCCATCTCCTCCATCGTCATCGTAGCGGCTGCTTCGGCGATAGGGGTGGGGAGGATACCCAGCAGGCGCAGGCGCAGACGATCTTCGATGGTCTCACGGACGTTGACGATGATGTTCTGTCGGGCTACGATGAGCAGGTACTGGGCCTCGAGACGGCGGCAACGCACACCTCTGGGGTTGGGCTCGCGCTTGCCATCACAGCGGTAGCGAGGCTCGGTGACCGAGAGGATCGTCATGCCGGGATAGCTGGCATCACTGACCTGGTCCTTGAGGGTGAGTAGATGCTCGGGGGTGACGACGCTACCTTCTTCACCGAGGTCGATGAAGGAGTCATAGCGCTCGGAGCGCATAGAGCGGCACTCTAGCCCTACATACACGCCGGAGATCGTGGCCTCATCGGGTAGGTTAGCCCTCATCGCATCGATGAGCATATCGATGCGCTTAGCGGCCTCCTCAATGTTGTGTATAGAGCCCTGACGTACACAGCCTGCCGTGGGGACACGGTGGGCGGCGATGGGCACGACGCGTCCCTGTGGGGACTTCGTGGCGAGCATCCCAGAGAGGGAGGTGCTGCCTATGTTGATGACGGCGTATATGCTATCCCTACGATCGTTCATTTCTTCTGTGGCTTGTTAGGTTTGCCCTTCTCTACTGTGGCGGGCTTATTGGGTTTCTTGGGGGTGGAGGCTTGCTGAGGTGCGGGCTTCTTAGGGTCCCTTTTTTCGGTCTTTGCCTTGTCGCTGGGCTTGCTTGCGGGCTTATCCTTGGGCTTGTCCTTCGGGGTTTCCTTAGCCTTATCGCGGGGCTTCTCTACAGCGGCGGGCTTCTTCGGAGTGGGAGCCGCAGTGACCGCTGGCGTAGGCTTGGGGTCGGGATCGGGCGTAGGTGCAGGCGCTGGTGCAGCGACTACTTCGCCTTCTTCGTCGAAGGTTTCACCCTCGGGAGCATAGCGGCTGCGTGCGATGATCTGCTTGCCGTAGTCGAGGTTGACGTAGCTGAAGGCATTCATCCCACGCTTGGGGAGCACGCTCTCAGCGAAGATACGCCACTTACGGAGCTTCTCACTCCAGTTCGACTCACGGCCCATGATGACGCGTGTCGTGCCGATGCGGGGGATGAGGACGATACCGTCGGTCTCATCCACGTAGACCTGACCGAAGTAGTCGGTGAAATAGGGGTCTTCTCGCAGGGCGGCCATGAGGTCATAGACGGGGCCCGTAGCCATCTTGAGGTCTACAGCACCGCTGACGATGGGGAGATAAGCCGCGAAGGTGGGGTTCACCGTGATGGTACCCTTGCCCTGTGTGACGTAGTAGCTCTTGCCCGAAGGTTCCTGGACTATATAGAGGGGGTGCTTCTCCGTCAGGCGTATCTGCACGGAGGAGGAGGAGGGGGCGATGAAGGCCTCAGCACGCTTGTAGATAGGCATGCTGAGCAGGGTGCGCTCAATCTTTCTGAGGTCGATGGAATCAAGGCGCTTCCCTCGTAGCTGGATACCACGGCGGGCGAGCTCATCGGTGATGCGTTCGCCAGTGAGGAAGAGCGGTTCGCCACCCTGTCTCGGTCTTCACCTCGATAGTGACGGCCTGGCAGCGGTCGGTGGAGGTGACGCGTGGGGAGCGGATGAGTAGGTACGCGATACCCCCTATCAGTGCGACTGACAGGAGGAGCAGGAGTAGGTTGCGTACGAGGGCTCTATTCTTCATAGCCTGCGGCGGATCTCATCTGCTACCTGGGGCACCAGGCGGTCAATATCTCCAGCGCCGACCATCAGGATGACTTCGGGGAGCTCCTGACGCTTCTTGAGCTCGGGGAGCAGGCCTTCCTTGGGCAGGACAAGCACATCCTTATGCTTCATCACGTCGGCGATCATCTGTGAGGTGACGCCTGGGATGGGGAGCTCACGAGCGGGATAGATATCGAGGAGAATGACTTCGTCGAGCTGGTCAAGGCTCGCGGCGAACTCCCGATAGAAGTCCTGCGTACGGCTATAGAGGTGCGGCTGGAAGATGCCGAGGATCTTGCGGTCGGGGTAGAGCTCACGCACCGAGCGGATGCTGGGGTCAAGCTCATTGGGGTGGTGGGCGTAGTCGTCGATGAGTACGCAGCGGGGATCATCGATGAGGCGGTCAAAGCGGCGATAGACCCCACGGAAGGAGGCGACACCTGCTGCCAGCTCCTCGAGGGTAGCTCCACAGAGGTAGGCTACGGCCATAGCTGCTACGGCATTCTCCACATTGATGAGGAGGGGCACACCGAGCTCGACGTGGAGCGTACCTGCGGGGTGGCCTTCGATAGCGGGATAGTGCCAGTCGAAGAAGAGGTGCCCATCACGGATCTCGATGCCGTCGGCACGGAAGTCAGCTTCGTCAGCTCCTGTGGTGTAGGTGAAGAGGCGCGTACCTTCCTTGAGGCGGGGCGTCACGGGGATGCCCTTCTTCATCACCAGAGCACCCTCTGCGCTGACGAGCGAGGTGAAGTGCTCGAAGCTCTCCCGATAGGCCTCGGGCGTGTGGTAGATGTCGAGGTGGTCGGGGTCCGCGGAGGTGATCACAGCGATGAATGGAGAGAGATGGTGGAAGGAGCGGTCGAACTCATCAGCTTCGATCACAGCATAGTCGCTGCACTCGGAGATGAGGCAGTTGGTCTGGTAATTATTCGAGATACCGCCGAGGAAGGCGTGGCAGTCGACGTGGCTCGAGCGCAGGAGGTGCGCCAGTAGGGTAGAGGTCGTCGTCTTGCCGTGGGTACCAGCGACGCAGAGCCCGCGCTCACGGCGGGTCAGTTCGCCGAGGAGCTCAGCACGCTTCATCACACGGTTGCCCTGTGCGCGGAAGAAAGCCAGCTCGCGGTGGTCGTGGGGAACGGCTGGAGTGAAGACGACGAGGGTATCCTTCGTGCGGAAGGGCTCGGGGATTAGCTCGGGATCGTCTTCGTAGTGGATGGCAGCACCCTCTTCGCTCAAGGCGTGTGTGAGGGGTGAAGGCGTCAAGTCATACCCTGCTACGCTATCTCCCTTGCTGAGGAAGTAGCGCACGAGAGCGCTCATACCTATGCCACCGATACCAATAAAATACAGCTTCATGCACTATCTCTATTTTACCATTTTACGCAAAGGTACAAAGAAAGTAACACCGAGCGCCAGCGTACTTATATAAAGCGGGTAAAGTCTTGGCTTTTATCGGTGGAATTAAGTGAAAGAAGAAGGTCCAGGGGAGCTGTGCAAAATGTACAGCTCCTCTGGACCTTTGTTATAGGGCTTAGAATGACCCTTACTCCGCCTTACCGGAGCCTATGTGGTAGTAGGCGCAGTGGGGAAATTCGTAGGCGTCAAGGCCAAGGTAATCTACCTCCATCTTATAGAGACGGCTACCATCTTCTTCGTACTTCTGCCCAGGGACTATACGAATATATGCCCTTATATAGAAGGTCTGCAGATCCAATCCCAGTGTATTCTTGCGCTTCTCAAAGCTCTCTGCTCGGTCAGCGGGAACACTGATGAAGGGAACATTCTTCTTATATGTTAGGAAGGGATGGATCGGTATATCTCCCTTTGTAGCGAGGAAGGGTAATGCATAGCCAAGACGCTCATCCCATGGATAGCCCGCGCGCGCAAAGTCATATCCCTTGGTGTGGAGCTTGTGTCGCACGTAGTAGACCCGATTGAGATCGAACTTCTCAACGGCTGCTTTCAGCTTCTCCAGTAAGGTTGCTCGCTGTCTCTGATACTCGAAGGGGTTGCTTGTAGCATCTGCCATCTGCTCTGGGCTTCCCGTAGATTCAGCGTACGCCTTGATAGCGTCATCCGTATAGGTTAGGCAACCAGCCTTGATAAGTGCGGGTATATAGTCCTCTTGGAGTAGCTCTACAGCTTCAGGATAGAGCGTTTTGTGCTCTATGGGAGCCGTTATAATTTCCCCCTTTTGTATGGCATGCTCGGGATAAACAATGAGGCTATCCTTGGGGAATTGTGGCAGGCTTAGGAAATATATGATCTGTGGTTGACCGATGGGATCTCCGAAGAAGTCCTTCTTTGCTGGGATGATGCGCTTCTTGAGCTTTCCTTTTGCGAAGGCGGGGATCTTCATATCCCCCTTACTCCAACCCATAGTTTGGTACCTTTCGCCCGGCTCATACGGCAGGCCTATTGTGAGGCTATCGCCTACGTGGAAGGTGATCGTAGTGACGGATTCTTGGGCAGCAATGGATCTTGTGCCAAGCAGAAGGAATAGGATGAAATAGAGGTAGTTATGCATGTTAAAAAACCTGTGTTTGTGTGAGTTTATACTGGGAGATGATGTCTTTTCTTAGGGGTAAAGTTACTCTTTTTCCGTGGGGTGCGGGAGGCGATAGGTCGAGTGCGAAGCGATGCCCTTTCGTGCGATATGACCCGCTGTGACAAAGGTCTTTAGCTCTGAAGAGGCGGCCGTCGGGGAGAGCCCCGTGAGCTTCACATATTCGCTACGGGTGAGGATGTGGTGGGTGCGTAGATAGCTGAGGAGCTGGCTAAGGCGCCGCTCACGACCCTCTCGAGGGCGCGTGTAGCTGTGATGCGGGGCGCGCTGGAGCCTGCAGGCCCTACGGGTGCGTTGCACGAGCCTGCGGTCTGCGTGGAAGCGCACATCGGCTATCTCCAGGCTGGCGGCATTGCGTGTCGCAGTCTCTTCGCCTTCGGGGGGGGAGCAACGTCCTTGCGGTAGCCGAGCTTGGGGCGGAAGCTCCCCATGCCATTGATATGCACGATATAGCCGTCTGCGAGCCTCTTAGCGAGCTCTTCGCCGAGGAGCTGGAGTACGCCTTCAATCTCGGCGCGTGAGAAGGTACAGCCTCCGGCCATACGCTCGGAGAGGTCCTCGGTGCTGAGTCGTCCTTCGCTGATCAGGCGAGGATGCTGGCTGGGATGCTTCCCAAGGCCTTGAGGGATTTGCCTCATTGTGTACTTTGCCATCGTCGTGTCGTGTATTGGGTTACTTGTCTTACTGATAGGAGAAGCTCTCTGCTCTTCCTGAGGCAAAGTACGTCGGGGAGGAAAGAAAGGGCAGCACCTTTAGTGCTATTTGGTCGGCTATGTGCGTAGTCCTATCATCTACGTACCTAAATCCCAAGATCCACGCACGTGGACGATAAGACTACCGACGTGGACGGAGCTTATCTCCCGCTGCTTCGCAAGAAGTGCACCGCTGGGGTAGGGGAGTGCTTGTATTGGGTGGGGCTTTTCCCTCAAGAAGGGGCTACTTACTCGCCGTAGATGTGCGGGGCACAGTGAAGCTACAGGAGCGGTGTATATACGACACGTCCCGACAGTCAGATGACTGCCGGGACGTGCTGTATAATAGTAATGGAGTAGGGGAGACCCTTACTGAAGGGCTACCCAGCGCACGAGCGCGAAGTCCATACGATGTGGGAGCTCGGGGTGCGAAGGCACGATACGCAGAGCACGCTTGTAGTGCCCAGGACGAGCCTGCTTGAAGCGGAGTTCGTAGACCTCACGTGAGCCATTGCGCTCGACGAGTGTCAGGGCGGTCTTCGCTACGAAGCGGAGGCGACCCTGAGCATCTTCGCGTGCATCGACGAGCTCGACCTCGAGATCCGAGGTGAGTGCACCCTTGTCAAGGACAAGGCGTACGGTCTCTTCGTCGCCTGTGTGGCGCTCGTTGGACATGTATGCTGCGCTCTCGGAGCCCTCGACAGAGATGACCTGCATGCTATCCCAAGCCTCAGCGGTAGCGCGCTTCCACTCGGTGAGTTCGCGGGCGATACGGTTCGAGTCAGCGTGCAGGCGAGCTGAGCGCTGGGCGAGCTTCGTGTAGAAGCGCTCGTAGTAATCGTCCATCATGCGGCGCATGGTGTAGTGAGGAGCGATGAAGTTCATCGAGTTCTTCATCGTCTGTACCCAACCATCGGAGTAGGGCTTGCCGTCGCGCTGGAAGTAGAGGGGTACGATCTCCTTCTCGAGAAGGTCGTAGATCGTCGTGGCGTCGAGCTTGTCCTGCAGCGATTGATCAGCGAAGGTGCGCTTGTCGGTGAGCGCCCAACCAGCACCCTTGCGGTAGCCTTCGTACCACCATCCGTCGAGGACGGAGAGATTGAGGACACCATTCATCTCGGCCTTTTCGCCCGAGGTACCCGAGGCTTCGAGAGGACGAGTAGGGGTGTTCATCCAGATATCTACGCCAGCGATGAGCTTGCTGGCAAGGCGCATATCGTAGTTCTCGAGGAAGATGATCTTCCCGAGGAACTGAGGCAGGCGGCTGATCTCGAGGATGTGCTTGATGAGGCCCTGACCACCGCCGTCGGCGGGGTGTGCCTTACCCGTGAAGAGGAACTGTACGGGGTACTTGGGGTTGTTGACGATGCGCTCCAGACGCTCGAGGTCGGTGAAGAGGAGGTGCGCACGCTTGTAGGTAGCGAAGCGACGACCGAAGCCGATGAGCAGGGCGTTGGGGTTGATGCCTTCGAGGACGGATACCGTCGTCTCGGGATCACCGCTGTTGTGGAGCCACTTCTCACCGTAGAAGGAGCGGATATGCTCGACGAGACGGAGCTTGATCGCCTGGTGTGTCTCCCAGATCGTCTCGTTGGGGAGCTGCTGGATCTTCGCCCAGGTAGCTTCCTCGGTCTGCTTCTTGAGGAAGTCCTTGCCGAAGTGCTTCGTGTAGAGCTCCTGCCACTCGGCAGAGGCCCATGTAGGCAGGTGGACGCCGTTGGTGACGTAGCCGACGTGCAGCTCTTCGGGGAAGAAGCCCTTCCAGACGGGGGCGAACATCTCCTGCGAGACGCGGCCGTGCAGCAGGCTCACACCGTTGGCTTCCTGACAGGGTATTCAGTGCGAAGACGCTCATGGAGAACTTCTCGTTGCTCTCAGGGATTCTCACGGCCGAGGCTGATGAAGTCATGCCAAGAGATGCCGAGACGCCCAGGGATGTGACCGAGATACTTGCCGAGGAGCTCCTCGTCGAAGTAGTCGTGACCAGCGGGGACGGGCGTGTGGCAGGTGTAGATCGAGGAGGCGCGGACGAGCTCGAGAGCTTCGTCGAAGGGAAGACCTTCGCCCTCGACGTAGTCCAGGAGGCGCTGTACGCTCATGAAGGCAGCGTGACCTTCGTTCATGTGATAGACGTCCTTCGAGATGCCGAGGCGGTTGAGGAGGAGCACACCACCGATACCGAGGAGGTACTCCTGCTTCATACGGTTCTCCCAGTCACCGCCATAGAGCTGGTGCGTGATGGGGCGATCCCATTCGCTATTCTGTGGGATGTCGGTGTCGAGGAGGTAGAGGCTGATACGGCCGACGTTTACCTTCCATACGTGGCTGTATACGGTGTGACCAGCATAGGGCACCTCGAGGATGAGGGGCGTCTGCCCGTCTTCTTCGAAGATCTGCTCAATGGGAAGCTGAGTGAAGTCCTGGGCTTCGTAGTTCGCCTGCTGCTGGCCTTCGGGGCTGAGGCTCTGGGTGAAGTAGCCGTAGCGATAGAGGAAGCCGACGGCGGTGAGGCGGACATTGCTGTCGCTGGCCTCCTTGAGGTAGTCACCAGCGAGGACGCCAAGACCGCCGGAATAGATCTTGAGGATATTCGTCAGACCGTACTCCATGCTGAAGTAGGCGACGGAGGGACGTACTGCGTCTGCAGGCTCGTTCATATAGGCCTGGAAGTCGGCATAGACTTCGTCCAGCTGCGCCATGAAGTCCTTGTCAGCGACGAGGGCTACCATCTCCTCAGCGGAGAGCAGGCGAGTGAGCGTGATAGATTGCCTTCGGTCGACTCCCAGAGCTCGGGAGAGATGCGGCGGAAGAGATTCTGTGCCTTGGGGGTCCATACCCACCAGAGGTTGTGGGCGATCTCGTCGAGTCTACGCAGCTCAGCGGGCAGCTGGGCATAAGCATAGATGTTCGTCCAGACGGGATCGTTGGCGCGCTTTGTTACGATCATAAATATATTCCTTCTTCTAAGCAATCGGAGACAGTCGGTCGACTATCCTTTTTTTACGGTGCAAAGGTACTGATAATAAACCACTACCCCTTACTCTACGACAAGATCGTAAAGTAAGGGGTAGTGGTATCTCTGTGAGGTGGGGTAGGGGAGCGCCTATTTCTTCGCAGGGGTGAGGCCGAGAGCGGCTGCTTCGCGGAGCATAAATTCGTAGGCGGGCTCGTATTCGTTGGGGATCGTACCGTCGAGGATAGCGTCCTTGATAGCGTCCTTGATGAGCCCGACCTCGCGGCAAGGCGTGAGGGCGAAGGTATCCATAATGAGCTGGCCTGAGATGGGGGGCTGGAAGTTGCGGATGCGATCCTTCTCCTCGATGTCGACGAGCTTCTGACGAACGACCTTATAGTTGTCGAGGTACTTGCGTACGCGCTGGGGGTTCTTGCTCGTGATGTCGGCTTCGACGAGGAGCATAAGGTCGTCTATATCATCTCCCGCCTCGAAGAGCAGACGGCGCACAGCGGAGTCCGTCACGCCCTCATCGACGAGGGTGGCGGGGCGCATATGCAGGTCGACGAGCTTCTCCACGTAGTGCATCTTGTGATCAAGCGGAAGGCGGAGGCGGCGGAAGATCTTCGACACCAACTTCATGCCGATGAAGTTGTGGTTGTGGAAGGTCCAGCCGAGGCGCTGGTCAAAGCGCTTGGTGCGGGGCTTCCCGATGTCGTGGAGGAGCGCTGCCCAGAGGAGCCAGAGGTTCATCTCGTGCCCAGGGCGGGTGGTGGCGAGTGCCTTAGCCATGTTGTCCACGACCTTGTAGGTGTGGGTGAGGTTGTCCTTGTGGCCGATGCCGTCGCGCGTCTCGGCGCCCTTGAGCTCGAGGAGCTCGGGGAAGACGAGCTTCATCAGCCCGGTCTTCTCGAAGAGCTCGAGGCCGATGGATGGGCGAGGGGAGAGGAGGATCTTGTTGAACTCCGTGGCGATGCGCTCGGCGGAGATGATCTCGATGCGCCCTGCATTTCGTCCGATGGCAGCGAAGGTGTCGGGGTCGATGAAGAAGCCGAGCTGCGAGGCGAAGCGTATGGCACGCATCATGCGCAGCGGGTCGTCGCTGAAGGTGATGTCGGGATCGAGCGGTGTGCGCAGGGTGAGCGCCTCCATATCGTGCAGGCCGTCGAAGGGGTCGACGAGCTGACCGAAGCGGTCGGCGTTGAGGCAGATGGCCAGAGCATTGACCGTGAAGTCACGGCGCTCCTGATCTTCCTCCAACGTACCGTCTTCGACGAAGGGCTTGCGACTATCGGGTGTGTAGCTCTCGCGGCGAGCGCCTACGAACTCGATCTCCAGGTCGCCCTGCTTGACCTGTGCCGTGCCGAAGCGAGCGAAGACCGAGATGTGTGCACCACGCCCGAGACGCCCCGCTACCGCCTGCGCCAGGTCGATGCCGCGCCCGATGGAGACGATGTCGATATCCTTCGAGGGGCGGTAGAGGAGGAGGTCACGCACATAGCCCCCGACGATGTAGGCGTCTACGCCGAGTTCGTCCGCGGCTTCGCCGATGAGGTGAAAGAGGGGGGTGTCTACCTTGTCGTAGATCTCATCTTCCTTTTCGTAGAGCAAGTCTTCGCTGAGCATCCTTTCTTAGTTGGGTTTCTTCGGCTGCAAAGATACGGGTTTCTTGCGTGGGGAGTGCGGTCACCCACGCTTTGCGAAAGAAAAAACATCGGGTGCGTTTCACGTGGAACCCGCACCCGATGCCCTCTCGCGCTTTCGCGCGCGTACGTATATAATATGCTTAGGGCTCTATGTCGTGGAGCAGTCGCTCCTCGTGGATCTCGGGGTCGATGGCGCAGAAGTATAGCCCTGCTTGGCGTTGCTCTCTCTGGATCACAGGGTGTGGCTTGGTGTAGTGATGTGTGGGTGGGGAGGGTGAGTGTTCCACGTGGAACACACCTCTATTTTCTTCGCTTTCCTGCCTGTGCGCTTCGCTGTTTACTCGCGTGCCTTGCTGTCGATCCAGATGGTCACGGGGCCGTCGTTCGTTAGAGATACCTGCATGTCGGCACCGAAGCGACCCGTACCGATGGGGCGACCGAGTTGCTCCTCGAGGGCGCGGACAACCTCATTGTAGAGGGGCTCGACGACCTCGGGACGGGCGGCACGGATGTAGGATGGGCGGTTGCCTTTCTTCGTCTCCGCCATGAGGGTGAACTGCGACACGGCGATGATGTCCCCGCCGACGTCGAGGATACTGCGGTTCATCACCCCGTCTTCGTCGTCGAAGATACGCAGCTGCGTGGCCTTCTTCACGAGGTACTCGATGTCCTCTGCGGTGTCTTCGGGAGAGATGCCGATGAGGATGAGCATGCCAAGACCGTGGCTCTCGGCGACGGCTATTCCGTCGATATGGACGGCTGCGGAGCGGGTGCGTTGGATGAGGAAGCGCATGGGCAGGGTGGTCTATTGCTTGTTTTTTGGGGGGCGTTGGGATCTTCGATAGAGTCACTTTTTACCCATTCCTTTAAAAAGCATGCTAGGAAGAACTGTGCAATAAACATTATGAGTGCCGAAATCTCAATGAGGTGATTGGTGGAGGTGTGGGGGGATTTGGAGGCTAGATATAGTATGCATAAAGCATGGATGTTGAATGTAATTATCCAGGTGATTCGTAGTGTTTGTCCTAGGAGAATGTTGATTTTTGATACAGAGAAAGCTCCGGCTTGGTTGGACCAAAGTGAGTTGTTTAAGGTTTTTGGGGATCCTCCTGATAAGCAGTACATGTCGTTCCAGTTCAGATGGTTATGCTCGATGTTGTATATCTTCTTTTCATAAATTTCGTACCATGCCTTGGATCCTTTCGCCATCATAATCCAGATGATTGAAAAGGTGCTTCCGAGAAAACTAAGCGAGCAGCAGATCATGTGGGTTAGCATGATTCTAAATTCATCTTGAGCCACATTGCTCTCATGGCTGATTGTTAGACTGTCAACTAGATATCCGTATCCAGTGAATAGAATAACAGTAAATGTTGCAAGGAAGATGGAGCGCTGCCATAGGTTTTGTATCTCAAACTTCCTGATTTTATAGTACTCTTTTCGGAGTTGCTTGATGTTTAGTGTGGGAGTGATAGTCTCCTTTTTGTGGGTAGTTTTTTCGTCCATTTTCTTTGGGCTTTAGTGGTTATGAAATATTAGTTTTCGGGATGGAAGGCGGTGTAGATGATGCGGGCTTTGGCGGGGCCGATGACGGCGGTGAGGTCGTCAAGGCTCGCGGCAGCGATGGCTTGCACGCTGCGGAAGGCCGTGAGGAGCTCGTCCTTCGTCTTCGGGCCGATGCCCTTGATGTAGTCGAGGCGCGAGGAGAGCTGGCTCTTACTGCGCTTGTCGCGGTGGAACGTGATGGCGAAGCGGTGCACCTCCGCCTGGATCTGCTCGAGGAGACGGAAGGTCGGGCTGTGGTGGCGCACGGGGATCTCGTCGAGGGTGTCCGTACCGAAGAGGAGCCCCGCCGTGCGGTGGCGGTCGTCCTTCACCAGCCCCGCTACGGGGATGGCGAGGCCCAGCTCGGCGAGGGCTTCGCGTATGGCGCCTATCTGCCCCTTACCTCCGTCGGCGAGGATGAGGTCGGGGAGACCTTCGCCTCCCGCCTCTTCGCTCAGGCGGCGGTAGCGGCGTGTGACGACTTCGCGCATAGAGGCGTAGTCGTCGGGCCCTTCGACCGAACGGATGTTGAATTTCCTATAATCTTTCTTCGACGGGCGCCCACGCTTGAAGACGACGCAGGCGGCTACGGGGTCGGAGCCTTGGATATTCGAGTTGTCAAAGCACTCGATATGTAGGGGGAGCTTGTCCAGATGCAGGAGGTCCTTCAGCTCGGTGACGATCTGCATGAGGCGCTGGTCGGGGTTGAGCCGCTCGGCACGCTTGTACTTGTCGACCTTGTACTGGCGGACGTTGCGCTCGGAGAGCTCGAGGAGCTTCTTCTTGTCGCCACGCTGGGGGATGGTGATCGTCACGCTGGCATCGTCCTGCCACCCGGGGTCGAAGGGTAGGATCAGCTCCTTGGCGCGTGAGGCGAAGCGCTGGCGTAGCTCGGTGATGGCGCTGGCGAAGAGCTCCTCGCGCGTCTCGCCTTCGATGAGGCTACGGTACTCGATGGTATAGACCTGCGTGACCATCCCTTGGGTGAGGTGCATGAAGTTCACATAGGTCGCGCCGTCTTCGTCCTCGTCGAAGCTGAAGACGTCGACGTTGTGGATGTGGTGCGGGGCGACGGTGTGCTTGACCTGATAGTTCTCGAGGTACTGAAGGCGCTCCTTGTAGATCTGCGCTTCCTCGAAGCGAAGCTCCTCGCTGAGGCGAAGCATCTCCTCACGATAGAGGTCGATGACGTCACGGAGGTTCCCACGCAGGAGGCTCGTGATCTCGCGGATGTTGTGCGCGTAGTCCTCGGCAGTCTGGTAGCCGACACAGGGTGCCTTGCACTTCTTCATGTGGTACTCGAGGCAGACCTTGTACTTGCCCTGGGCGATCTTGTGCGGAGAGAGGTCAAGGTCGCAGGTGCGGATAGGGTAGAGGTCGCGCACCATGGCTACGGCAGCGTGCGCCATGCCGACGTTGGGGTACGGGCCGAAGCGCACCGAGCCATCGTGGGCGGGGCGGCGCTCGACGCGGACACGGGGGAAGGGCTCATGGCGGATGACGACCTCGGGATAGGTCTTGTCGTCCTTGAGAAGGATGTTGTAGCGGGGCTGATGCTCCTTGATGAGGGAGTTCTCGAGGATAAGGGCCTCAGCTTCGGAGCCCACGACGACGTACTCGATACCGCGGATCTGGCGCACCAGAAGGCGGGTCTTCGAGCTGGCTACATCGCGCTGGAAGTAGCTACTGACGCGGCGACGCAGGTTCTTCGCCTTCCCGACGTAGATGATCGTGCCCTCCTGGCCGATGTACTTGTAGCAGCCGGGGGCTTCGGGGAGCGTAGGGAGGATCTTACGTATTTCGTCGAGCGTCATCGTGTCTTATCTGAGGGAGGTGGGCAAAATCGCCCCTATTACAACAAAGATAAGGGAAAGATGGTGCGCTCCCGCTCCCGCGCAAGCCGTTGGCTCGCGAAAGCGCCTAAAGACGGGGCTTCTTCGCCGTAGGGTTAGCCCTTTCGGCGGGGAGTACGGCGGGGGAGCTATGGGAGGGAAGGATGCGGGCTTGCGGATGGGGTAGTATGAACCTATATTAGTCGGCGGGCTGACCTATAT